>JADMIO011210330.1_pt1 | contig 41565 bp, 46 predicted proteins | sample 8958161 | NCBI WGS metagenome assembly JADMIO01 (sample SAMN16585339, study PRJNA669376) | soil metagenome | isolation source: Crop rotation soil | place: USA: Cullars Rotation, Alabama | collected 2011 | reverse complement strand
ATAACGATGAGTTCATCGAAGGGCACGAAAAAAATTTGATTTGGGCAACAGCCCGTTGAGTTCGTACAAACGCCGGGGGGGCGATAGTGTCAGGCTTTCGTATTGTTTTATTTGCTGAGGCTTCACTAGAAGCCGTCCAAGTTGAGCTAGCGCTTGCCAAGTTCTTTCAGCGCCTCGTTGAGATAGCTCATCTCGACAAACTTGAAAACATCCGGCACCGGACTTTTGGCGCCGGTCTGCTCGTAGTAGACGCGGATGTTCTGCTTCATACCCTCGATATTGGGCTCGCCGTCGTAGGGCCAGATGCGGTTCTGCGTGTAGTATTCCCATCCTTTCAAAGCGAGAGCGGGCTTTAGCTGAATCTCTTTGGTCAAAAATTCCACCGTGGCGTCTTTGTTGTTGTGCATCCAGCGCAGCGACTGCACCATGCCGTTCATGAATCGTACCATCAGGAGGCGATTTTTCTCGGCCCACGAGGATACCTTCCCCTTCGGGTCGGACCAAGCTAAGTCGCCGTAGTTCCGGAAAATTCCTTCCAGAATCGGCTGTTTTCAAAGCTTAGAGGCTCATTTTCACCGCCAAAATCGGCCCCGTAAGCCTCACTGTCTTCGCGAAGCACAGCGCTGCCTTCCAATTCCGTCACCTGGCGACGCGCTGCTTTCGATACGAGTTCGCTCTTTACCTAATCAACAAAATTCAAATTGCCGACCGCGAGTGGTTTTCGGTTAACCATCGCCCAATGGGAAAGATGCGGAGAAAGCAACACGCATTCAGAAATGGGGTAAAAGGGGTCGGGAGTCTTTTCTTGACGGATTGAATCGGTTGGGATAAGCGCAATGATTGATGCCACGACGACCGCGACTTGCAACGGGTGGATTGGCGTACCACGTACTGAATCGCCGTGTCGGCCGGCTGCCGCTTTTTGAAAAGCCCGCTGACTATCTTGCCTTCGAGAATATATTGAGCGAGGCGAACCAACGCACCGGTGTGCGGATGGCGGCGTATTGTTTGATGCCGAATCATTGGCATCTTTTATTATGGCCGCGTGAAGATGGCGAGTTATCGGAGATAATGCGTTGGATCACGGTGACCCATACGCAGCGCTGGCATGCTCATCGTCACTCGTCTGGCACCGGCTCTGTTTATCAAGGGCGTTTCAAATCGTTTCCGGTGCAGACCGATGATCACTTTGTGACGGTGGCGCGATATGTGGAGCGTAACGCGCTACGCGCGAATTTGGTTTCCCGAGCCGAAGAGTGGCGCTGGTCGAGTTTGTTTCAATACGTGCACCGAGGGACAAAGTTCTTTGAAGTCATCAATGAATGGCCAGTGGAACGGCCGAAAGATTGGGTTGGCTTTGTGAATGGTCATGAAAAAGATTCGGAGCTAGAAGATATGCGATCCGCTGCGCAACGCGGCCGACCGTTTGGCGCCGAGGATTGGATGATTAAAACTGCGAAGCAACTTGGACTGATTTCGTCGCTCAATCCTCGCGGTCGTCCAAAGGTTGCGTAGAAAAGACTCCCGACCCCTTTTTCTCTCCCAGACTTGTTGATACAAGCGCGCTATGGCACGGCCACTTAGATTGTCGGCTCACAAGCCGCGGGTCCGACGGCGGCAACTTTTTAATTTAGCAATCTAGGCGAGCCGAAAAGTCATCGTTTAAGCGCTTAGAACGACAGTTTCCAGGCTGAAAAGCTGCCTCTAAGAGAACGATCCCGAACTCAACCGTCATTTTCTTGTGGAAATCTAGATCGCAGATCCGATTTATCTCCCATGGCTCGCAGCAACCAAGAGGGTCAGGTCACAACCGATCCTCCACAGCCGGCTGATATAAAAGGCTCTTACCCCAGTCCTATTTGCCCTCGCGCATGGCGCGCGCCCGCTTCGCTGCGGGGCGCTCCCAGCAGCGGTGGAGCCATGCCTGCGTGCGTGGCCATCTACTGGTATCGATCGTTAACGCACGGTAAAGCGCTGCGGCGACGTTGAGATCGCCGACTGTAAATGCAGGGCCGGCAAGCCACTCCGCTTTCGCGAGCGCAGCCTCCGGGGCAGTCGGATACCTTCCCCTTCGGGTCGGACCAAGCTAAGTCGCTGTAGTTCCGGAAAATTCCTTCCAGAATCGGCTGTTTTCAAAGCTTAGAGGCTCATTTTCACCGCCAAAATCGGCCCCGTAAGCCTCACTGTCTTCGCGAAGCACAGCGCTGCCTTCCAATTCCGTCACCTGGCGACGCGCTGCTTTCGATCCGAGTTCGCTCTTCACCTGCTCAACAAAATTCAAATTGCCGACAGCGAGTGGTTTTCGGTTAACCATCGCCCACTGGGAAAGATGCGGAGAAAGCAACACGAAGGAACGCGCCTCCGTGTTGGTTCTGTGTGACACGGTATGATAGAATCCGGCCATTGTGGATAAGACCGTACGGAAGTACAGGAGTTTGGAGCGGATGAAGTCGGACGAATATCGCTACTGGCAGAGCCGACCCGCGCATGAACGAATCAACGCGGTCGATGAAATGATCCACACTGCCTACGTCCTAAAGGGCTGGGAGTTGGAGCCGGATGAATCAAGACTACAAAGACCTTTTATCCGCCTTCCATGCCCATGGCGTTAGATACCTCATTGTCGGTGGCTATGCGGTTATTTTTCACGCGCAACCCCGCTTTACAAACGATCTAGACCTCTTCATAAAAGCAGACTCTGCCAACGCGCAGGCGACTTATGCGGCCTTGTCGACGTTTGGTGCACCGCTTCGTAGCATACGCCCACAAGACTTTGCGGATCGTAGCACCTTCTTTCGTTTCGGCCGCGAGCCGCAGAGCATCGATATTCTCCCGGATATTCCTGGCGTTGACTTTGACGATGCGTGGGAACGCCGTGTTGAAGCCATTCTTGACCCGGCGAGCGGTCTGAAAGGGTATTTCATTTCACGTGAGGATCTTATTGCGGCGAAGCTCGCTGCCGCACGTCCGCAAGACCTTGCAGACGTTGATGCCCTCCGCAAGACGACAGCAAGCCGCCCGGTGGCCAAGAAGAAGCCGGCCCGAAAGCGCAGCCGCTAGTCAAGTACGTCGTGTTGACCCGCTCAAGCCGAATAGTGTCGTCCGAATTATCACAGGCTGGCCGATATGAAATCTAAAGGAAAGACTGTAAAAACTCGCCTCTCAGACGCAGAGATTGATGCGCTTGTAGAGGCGCAAGCAGACTCCGCGTCGGCTTGGAATAAGCCGACCAAGGTTCGCCGCGGAAAAAGCGCCTCGGTATCTCTTCCGGCAGACCTAGCTGCGCGAGCCGTCTTTTTGGCGAAGCTCAATCGGGAGAAAAACGTTGACAGCTGGCTAGCGCGAATCGTCAGGAACGCGTTGAACTAGAGCAACGCGCCTTTTCTCAGGCAAAACGCGCCTTGTCCGCGCGAGCCGCGCCATAATCGAAGGAGTCAACCGGTTCGCTCAAAGACGAAAAGACACATCCCCCGCCATCTACGAAGCCGCCAGCCGGTGCAAAAAGCCTGTCGCCATTTCGATTCAATGATAGACCTTGATCTCGCTAATCTTTTTGTCTCCAACAACAACGAGCAAATGGTGCTCACCGAGGCAGGCGGTTCTGACCCGGTCATCTTATTAATTTTTTCTTTCGTCGGATTTGATATCCAACTCCCGCAACGGCACAACAATGCTATGCCCCTTCAACTTCTTCACCATCGCTTCATCCGCCGTGATGAGCGGGTACCCCATCTGTTCCGCCAGCGCCACGTAGAGGGCGTCGTAAATCGTAATCTTGTAGGCCCAGGCGATGGCGTTGGTCTTGCGCAGTACGTTGATGTCGCCAGCGTTGATTTCAAGATGTAAATCTTGAAGCGCCTCAATCGCGATGTCGCCATCTTCTTCATTGGCTTTCGCACTGAATCGAATGGCATTCAGAACTTCCAGTAGAGCAAGCCGGGGAATATAAATTTTTGACCGGCCGGAGATGTGCAGATCCCGCAATGCCAAGGCTCGATCGCGATCCGCTTCCTGCTGATGAAGAAACCACTTCACGATCACCGATGCATCCAAAACGTAGCCGGCATGGTGGGCCGTAATCACGAAGGTTCCTTCAAATTGCTGTCCCGAGATTTTCGAATCGTCGCCTGCGGGTCCCACTTCCCAAGTTTTTTCGCTAGCGCGTCCATCTTGCGGGAAGCTTCCTGCATCTTTTTCCGCTTTTCCTCTTCTTCGCGCTCGCGCCGCTTCGCCTCGATATACTTTTCCAACGCTGTTTGGATTAACGCACTGCGGTTGGTGCCCTCTTCCTTCGCTTCCTCGTTGATCTCGTCGAGCAGCTCATCCTTCAAAAAAACATTCACGCGACCCATGACACACCTCTTTGGCTGCTATTAGACTACTAATAGTGTGTTGTGTCAAGCATAACTTAACACACACCACGACGACGCGCAAATATAAGGTCCAGGCTCTGAAAATCTCACAAGCCGCGGGTCGGACCGCGGCAACTTCTTAATTTAGCAATCTAGGCGAGCCTAAAAGTCATCGTTTAAGCGCTTAGAACGACAGTTTCCAGGCTGAAAAGCTGCCTCTAAGAGAACGATCCGAACTCAACCGTCATTTTCTTGTGGAATCTAGATCGCAGATCCGAGTCATCTCCCGTGGCTCGCAGCAACCAAGAGGGTCAGGTCACAACGATCCTTTACAGCCGGCTGATATAAAAGGCTCTCTTATCCCAGTTCTATTTGCCCTCGCGCATGGCGCGCGCCCGCTTCGCTGCGGGGCGCTCCCAGCAGCGGTGGAGCCATGCCTGCGTGCGTGGCCATCTACTGGTATCGATCGTTAACGCACGGTAAAGCGCTGCGGCGACGTTGAGATCGCCGACTGTAAATGCAGGGCCGGCAAGCCACTCCGCTTTCGCGAGCGCAGCCTCCAGCACATCGAACGATTCCGTCACTTGCTGCCATGCGGCCTCGGCGATCTCCTTTTTGCGCTCGGCTTCTGGAAATTCCGTCGTATGCCTGACGTAGTTAACGATCTGACGATCGAGCCGGTCGGTCTCCCATAGGCTCCACTGCCAGGCAAGCGCCTCGTTTCTGGGATCCGACGGATAGAGCGGGCTCTTGTGCTTCTTCGAGAGATACAAGTTGATCGCCATCGATTCCGACAGCACAAAGCCGTCATCGTCTATCACCGGTACGCGGCCGTTGGGATTCAACGCGCGAAACTCCGGAGTGCGCGTCTCCGGTGCGCGGGGCAGGTAATCCTTGTGGTCGTAGGTCAGTCCTAGCTCACCGAGCATCCACAAGGTGCGCACTGCACGAGATCTCGCGGCGCCGTATAAACGTACCATCGTTTATCCTCCCCAGTGTAGTAATAATAAATGGCTACTTTGTACTATGACTTGGCATGTGTGTGAAACGCTTTTTGCGGCTATGCATTGGGGGCTGGGGTCAAATCTTGACGGCGAGTCGGCATCGGGGTCAGACACAACATACATTCTTATCAATCTGCCCGCTCTCAAGCGATCAGCACGCTCGATCAGGAACCCCCATCAGGGACCGCAAGCGTTTGTTTCGTCCTAACCTCTACGGCATCCCAGTAGCCAGGATCCGGCTTCGGCAGCGAATGGAGTAAGGTCAGAAAATCGGCGCCGGTGAACCGCTGCGGTATCACAGGGGACATTTCACATACGGGCGTCCCTCCGCTCAATCACGAAGGTTTTTCCTCGGTAGTAAACGCGGTGAGCAATTCGGAAAAGCTGCGCGCCGCTTCCGTCGCTGAAACAATCCGGCTTCCTTTGACGGAAGCCGCCGTCTGCGTTCGCGGCTTTGGCTTCGATTGCTTTCGCCCAACAGTAAGCATTGCAGTTCCTGCTATACGAGAGATCACCTGAGCCAGTGTCGTGTGCCGCATTCGCGGCACTTGATCGTGGGCCTCTCACGCGCGGTCGGCGCTCGATGGAAGACATGCAAGACTATCTTTTCCCAGCGTGCTATTGATATATGGCCGTAGAACTGTAAATATGTATTCATGAAAACGACTATAGATATCATGGATGACCTGCTACACCGAGCGAAGATTGCTGCTGCTCAGCGACGTACGACGTTAAAAGAACTCGTCGAGACCGGTTTGGAAATTGTGTTACGGTCCGACGTGGAGACCCCCGAACGTGAACGGGCTCTTGAACGGCTGCAAAAAGGTCTGCGGCTTGGCGGCAAGCCTTTGACTCGTACGCAAGCCCATGAGCGCAAGTAAATTTCTCGACACCAACATTCTCCTTTACGCTCACGATTTAGATGCACCGAAGAAACGCGCCGTGGCCCTCAAGCTTGTCGAGCAAGGCTGGACCTCGCTCGGCGATACGGCGATCAGCGTTCAGGTCTTGCATGAAATGCATGTGAACCTTGCCAGAAAGGGCGTTGCGCAATCCGCTGCAACTCAAATTGTGCGTGACTATCTCGCTTGGCCTGTCGTCGAGAACACCAAGGACCTTTTAAACGCAGCGATGGATGAACAATCCCGCTGGCAGCTATCCCTCTGGGACGCACTAATCTTGGCAGCTGCGCGCGCCGTTGGCGCCGCGGAGTTGTTGAGCGAAGATTTCAATCATGGGCAGAAGTATGGGGGAGTCCAAGCCGTAAACCCGTTTCGATAAAATAGAGCAGTGATTCACTTCGCACCTAGCTCGAAAGCTGGATTGTGAGTCGTTATTCCTGGGTAAACCGTTGGGTCAATTTTTCCCATCCTGCTATCTTCGGTGTCGACGTCAACTAAATCAACTTCGTTAATCAGTGCCCCATATTAAAATTATCGTTGCAGCCGCGGGATGCATACGCGAGCGATCATCCCACGTGCGCAGCCGCGTGGTCGGATATGATCGAGGCGATGCAGGCGGTCAGCTTTTTCGCATAGCCGATGTGTAGGAATTCGTTTGGGCCGTGCGCGTTCGACTTTGGGCCGAGCACGCCGGTGATCAGGAACTGGGCGTTCGGGAACTTTGCGGCCAAGCATTCCATGAACATAATCGATCCGCCCTCGCCCATGTAGCAGGCTGGCTTGCCATTCTGGCTGATCGGACCGACCGACTGGCCGGCTCGAGCTTCCAGGCGCGGGCGCTCGTTGTCGAATACCTGCACATAGGCGTCAGGACGTGCCGTCAAAAGGTCAAGGCTTGACCCCAAGTCCGACCTGTGGAAATCATTCTTCCTTGCCCACCGAGTCGTCGGACCGGGGGAGATTTGACCGGTTATACCGGAGGGCTGAAAGTGAAGCAGGCATCATTGGAGCTGGAACAGTTCCATGACAAATGAAGGGGGGCGAATGGGAGATTACATCCATGGAGATCTGGTTCGTCATGAGAAATTTGGCATCGGCCGGGTGGAGGAAACTTCCGGAATTGGGGAGCAACAGAAGTGCTTCGTCTATTTTCCCCGTACCGACAAAACGGCTTATGTCGCCAAAGAGCACCTTGTCCTTCTGACCTCCGCAGAGAGCGATGCATACGAACTGGTCAAACTCGCCGTGGCTGAGATCCGGAGTGAGGAACTCCCTGTCGTGGCCATGGCCGAGCGATGGCGGGGCGGGGAGTTGATCCTCAAACCGAACCAGGAAGATCGGGAATCCAAGGCCATCCCCTTGGAGGTTTTCTTTCATAAACTGGTAATGATCCGCGATCGTATACGAGTCATGGAACAGCAGATCAACGGTCACAAAGTTCTGTCCGAAGAAGAAAAAATCCGCTTGCAGCAATACATCACACGGATCTACGGCTCCCTGACGACATTCAATATTCTTTTCGCCGACAAGAAAGATCACTTCGTAGGACAGAAGGGCGACGAGTGAGTTGCCGGCCGACAACCGTCCTGTGTGCACTATTGCCATACGAGTCTTCCCGTCGGTCATAGCTCATTTGTTACGTCGGGCCCGGGTCACCCATCTAGACGGCAGGTCAAGAGGCAACGATAGGCCGCAAGAAATAAAATTTCTTTATTTCCGTCTCATCAACTCGCCTGACTGGTGATCTTCAGGTGCGCGCCCCTGTTCTCATTCAGTCGGTGTCGGATTTTGGTCCTCACCAGCCTCGGGTCGTGAAATGGGTCCGGGTCAAGTCTTGCAATCCAACATTCACCGCGAAAACCGATAATCGACGGTTCACGGAGCTTCCCGTACGAGGGGAAGGAACGCAGCCGATCCATGGCAACGACACCGCTCGTCGGTCGTTGATCGGCAACCTCGGCTGAAGTGGGGTGAAGGGGCAGGTCTTGCAGTGATGCATGGCTTCAGTCAGGGCGTGTCAACGGAATTCACTGGACCATCTAATTACACCCCGCGACGCGCTTTCCCCTGCCGTTTGAACTCCATAGTGCCCCGCCTAGCGGAAGGTGTACAGGGATTGCTCAGTTTAATGAACGCGGGTGCGGCAATTCGGTTTCACTTTTTCCTGCTGAGGTTGCGGCTTCGTTCACGCGCGTCAGGATGACGGCCGCCGGCCCGATGAGCTCGTCGACCGCCTGCGAACGCGGGCCAATAAAGATCCGACGAACTAATCGGAGGCGGGTTCTTTAATCAGTCCCGAGGTTTTGAACATGTTTTTGAGTGAAGTGATTCCTCTAGCAAAAAGTCCGTCCGATTGGTCTGAAATTGTTTCGTAGAGAAGATCGTCGCATTCCGGTTGCTCCATATCGAATGGAAATCCATCGGGGAGCAACGATGTTAAAGATTCATATTCTGCGGGGTCGACGTCCAAAGACGGGTGACGGCGAAGCCGGCCCGATCCGCTTGCTGCCAGGCGTTCCAGATAATCCACGAGTCCGTTGGTCGCGACAAGCTCACGGGCGCTTAGCGAATCTGTGGCTCCCGTGTGTTCGGCCAGAAGATCGACTCGTATACGCCGGATGGATTCGATTATCGCATGTTCCTCGCTCGCAACTTCCCATACAACGTTTACTTCAGTGTCGAGTCCCATGCTCCGATTGTTCATGTTCGCCGAACCGACGCTCAGGAAGCGATCGTCCACCAGGAACAGCTTCGAGTGAATATAAGTAGGTACCTCCTGGCCATCGGCATCCAGACATGCCGGATAGTAAATTCCTACCTTGTGACCGGTTTGCGAGGCGAGTTCCTTTAAACGGGCAACCAGTTTGGCCTGCATTAAGCCGATGGAGACTTTCTCGAAAAACGCATTCGCATCCTTGGCTATAATCATCACGATCTCAAGGGGAGGCCGTCCTGAATCCGTCATTCGCCGCGCCAGCGCTCGAAAGAGAGCATTCGAGCTGAAGTATTGATTCTCGACATAGATCAGGCTTTGCGCGCTTTCGATGGCAGAAACAAAAAGCCGGCGGATCTCCTGGTGAGAACACTGTCTGCCATCGTCTGTTTGTGCCTGCGTTCGGCTGATTCCGACACGGGAGGAGAGAATGGGAAAGCTTCCTGGAAAATCGATCCGCTTTCTTTCTATTGTCTCGGGCAAATTGAGATCCGCACAGGAGGCAAGTTTCCATCGTTCCTTGAAAAGCTCAGCCAGTTTTTCCGCTACGCCTCCAACGTGATAGGACTGGACATCATGAAAAGGCGTATAGGGGTTCTTATCTGCATCGACCCTTAGAGGATTATCAGCGCAATGATCGCGATCATCCCAGCGACTGGAACATAGGTCCAATCCCCCAAGGAACGCGACGCTGCCATCTATCACGGCGAATTTTTGATGGTGGCTGGCTCCCACACAATGGCAATCCATCAAAGCAGAACGTGAGCCGGTCGTTAGTCGTCCAGTTGAAATACCATTTTTGAAACCATTCGCGCTCGATTCCGTAGATGGGATTGAAATTCCAGGCGAGAATGTAGATCTGTAGGTCTTCATTCTTCTCGCACAGCCCATTCAAGAACGAGAGCAAGCATGCCTCGTCGGCGTTTGCCGCGTCCTCTCCGCGCAGTAACATCACGTCACTGTCGAACTGCCAGCCGCAAATCAAAATGTATCGTTTCGCCTCCCGCGCGGCCCGATAGAAAGCCCGATAGTAGTTGCGAGCATCGATCAGCAGCCCTGTTTGGTCTGCAGGAGCGAGATCCCAGCAGTTGGTTCCTACATCTATGATTGATCCCATCGCGACGTTCCCTCACCGATTTTCTTACATACCGTAGCTCAAATTTGCGCTGCTGCGATCAGGTTATTACGGTGAGATCGGCACAATTCCGAAGCAAAGCGCCAGTCCTTCCGGAACAAACCAGCCTCATGCGCAGCCCCAAATCAAGTCTTTCAAAGTAGAGCGCCCACTGGGCGTTTGATGGCCCGATCCTCGTCCATCCGGCATAAATTTCAAATAAGCTCGCCTGGCTTGGCCTACGGATTTGGCGAATTCCCCCAGGACCCGCTGAGGTTTCCACCTTCACCGAGCTGGCCTTGCCCAAATACACCCCGTGGCTGCTCCATCGATACTTCCACCGGTCCACCGGAGAACGGATGCGTCCCGGATTTCAAATGCAAATAACGCACGAGCTCCAGCAAGTACGCCTCGCGGTCACACAAAATCGCTTTAAACCGTCCCTGAAACAAATGGCCGACCTTACGGTATTTTCTGTTGAAGTATCGAATATATGCGAACTGCAGCCCGTGCATAATTTTCGAAAGGGGAATTTCCCCGGTTTCGATTAGCAGATGAACGTGATTGCTCATCAGCACGTATGCATACGCGTAAATCCATATCGTTTGCGGTATGTCTCGAGCCGTTGCAGTTAGTATTTTCGGTCGGGATCGCTGCGAAAATCACTTGCCGCTGATTGCCTCGACAGATCACGTGGTAAAACGCTCCCGAATATCCACCCTAGGCTTTCGCGGCATTGCCTGCTTCTATGATCAGGCAAATAATGCAATCCGAAAGCCCTACTAACTCCCTTTCTTACTGGCCGGTTTGGAAAACCGTGCCCGACGTGCGGCACGCCGGTGCAGCGAATCGTGCACGGCGAGCACGAGGTCAACTACTGTCCCTCCTATCAGACCGACGGGAGACTGCTTGCCGGCGGTTCCTTGTCGAGGGTGTTGAACGCCGACTGGCCGCGGACGGTCGACGAGCTCGAGCGCCGGCGCGAAAAGTGGCGTCGGCCGGAATAGCGAGGCGGCCTTTCGGCACCTTCTGACAACGGGCGCAGAAGAAACTCCGCCGGCCGCGTTCACCATGCACGCGTCGGTAGACCTTTCCTCCGCAGTTCGGACACGTGCTGCGCCGGTAGATTTCCAGATTCTTCCGCAGCGCGAAGACTTTTCTGAGCTCCAGAAAGCGCATCGAAAATATGCGGGCGTCAGCGACAATCGCGCGCAGCTGCCGATCCGAAATTCGTCCGGCGCGTTGAAACGGGCTCGTCCTGGTGCGGAAGAGCACTTCGTTCTTGATGATGTTGCCCACGCCGGCGAAGATCGTCTGATCCAGCAGGACATCGGCGATTTCCTCGCGCGGAAAGGCACGGACCTTCCGAAAGGCCGCCTTGGGATCCCACTGGCCAGACATGATGTCCGCGGTGAAGTCGTAGTCGCACCGCGCGTCCGCGTCTTCGATAAGTTTCAGTGAGGCGCTCCAGATGGTGATTTCGCCGTTGGCGAAGTCCAGCACCAGCCGGGGAGGGCCGCTCCGGCGATAGTCACCTGTCACGGACGTGCCTTTCACCGTGGCGGCAAACGTCCCCCACAGCATGAAGTGAACGCGCAGCGCGAACGTGTCAAACTGAAAAACGAGATGCTTGCCCCAGGCGAAGATGTCCTTGAGTGTCTTGCCGCGAAACCGTTCGATGCCGATCCGACTGTTACCGCTGACCCGTGTGACTCTCCGGCCCACAAACGGCCGAAGCTGCTCGGCCGCAAGATGGATTGACGGTCCTTCCATCTCTTCTTTCTAACACGTGGCGACGCACATCGGGACGGCAGGCTGGAATATTCCGCGCGTTCACCGGAGAAATTTCCGGCGCACGGTGCTCAGCTCGAACGATACGCCTTCCGCTTGAAGGGCGCGGAGATCAACAGGTCCTTCTACAGACCGCACGCGCGCGTTACGTATGAAAAATGGGCAGCAATGGTTCCAACAGGCTTCATATTCGTCGACACGCCAATAGGGCTTTCGGATTGACTTCTTCTCGGATGCCACCGTTTAGTGTCTCGGTGATGGAGAATGAGGTTGCAGGCCGAATCGTGTGCACGGGCGTGGGCCGTCCCGTCCCGGGGAATGTCAGCCCCACCTTCAAAATGTAATCAGGCCGAAGCGGAAACAGCGAAAGGAATCGTGACGCCAAGGCTGGGCTGGTTCAAGGTTCTCCCTCGGTTCTAACTTCAGCGATCGACACGACCGTTCGAACGGTCCCGGCTGCTCGGTCGCTGGATGGCCTACAGTCCTTCGGCGCCGTCGAGCTTCGCGAGATTTCGGTCGAACGTTCCTAGTGGGAGGTGGCCTGCTTTCCGTGCTGTTTCGAGGATCAAACAGTCAGAGAACCTCAAAATCCGTGGCATAGGCTCTGGTGTCAGGATTGCGTATTGCTTTATTGGCGGAGTTGTTCTGCCAGCCGTGCTTCGTTTTTATAATCGCGATCGGCTGCATAAGCGGCGTACAGTCGGCTTATCACCGACGGATCTCGGTGCAGCCGCCGGCCTATCTCCTTGACGCTTGTCTTCGCCCATTCTCGTGCAATGTACACCAGCATCGACCTCGGTTTGACCAACTTCCGTTGACGCCCAACTTGAACGAGTTCCCGTGCTGTGACTCCATAAGCGTCCGCTGTCAGATGGACCATTTTTGAAAACGAGGCCCTCGGATGAGGCAGGTCGATCTCGCGCTCGGTCCGAATCTGCTGATCGATCTGCTCCACAAACCGTTGATCGCCTAAAAATCTCTGATCGTGCAGATCGTAGTAATCCCGCTGATGGCCCGATCCGCGTTCTTCAGCCATAAATCTCAAGTAAGCTCGCCTGGCTTGGCCGACGGATTTCGCGAATTCTCCCAGGACCGCTGAGGTTTCCACCTTAACCGGGCTACCCTTCCCCAAATACGGCCCGTGACTGCTCCATCGATATTTCCATGGGTCCACCGGAGAACGGATCCGTCCGGGATTCAAATGCAAATACCGCACGAGCTGCAGCAAATACGCCTCAGGGTCACATAAGATGGCTTTAAACCGTCCCTGAAACAAATGGCCGACCTTACGGTATTTTGTGTTGAAGTACCGAGTGTATGTGAACTGCAGGCCCTGCATAATTTTGGACAGGGGAATCTCCCCGGTTTCGATTAGCAGGTGAACGTGATTGCTCATCAGCACGTAGGCATAGAGCGTAAATTCATATCGTTTCCGGTATGTCTCCAGCCGTTGCAGATAGTATTTGCGATCGCGGTCATCGCGGAAAATGGCCTGCCGCTGATTGCCGCGACATATCACGTGGTAAAACGCACCCGAATATTCCACCCTAGGCTTCCGCGCCATTTCTCCCTTCTATGATGATTGGGAAAATACTGCAATACGAAAGCCTGACCCCAACGGCCCAGGGCGCTGACTGTTCCAGTATCTTGCCATGGTCCGACCAACCCTGCTCTGACAACTATTCTGTGCGACCTTTGAACCGTTGAACTTTTGAACGGTTCCGAGCGATGTGAGACATAGCTTCGTCGGACTCGATCGCCGAGTATCAGCCTCTGAAACAGCTCAGCAATTACGCGATACGAAACCCTAAGCTGGTGAGTAAAAAAGTTAAAAGCGAATGTGTCGAGGTCGGCTGCTTTTAGCGCAAAGCCTGAACAATAAAGCCGTGGAGCTGCCCAAGCGATTCAGAAGAATGAATAAATGTTTGCGTCTGCCTTAACGTCCTCGGAAGTTGTACCGGGCGCAAACCTGCGACATAGGTAAATAGTCTTCCGCCTGGTTTTACCCCACTCAGAATGTCGCCAAAGAACCCGTCCCATTCGTAGCGTACCCATTCGGAATTGAGGTTCTCAGTGGAAGTCCCAACGGCGATCATGATTGAAGCGGCATCGAGTGCGTCGTCAATAGCTTTCTTGTAGTTAGAGACGCCTAGGTTTTCGAGCGTTACGGTGCTGATAAAGACGCTGAGCCCCTTGTTTGTTAGGAACTTGTAAACCTCATTGGCAAGTTGCGCATCACGGGTTGGAGCACCGTTCTCGTCGAGATTCTTGAAAGATATGAACACATCATAGGTGGTCATTATTTGAGGGCGATGCTGTGGATGATTTTTTTCCTTCTCTTCCTCGGCGGCCTTCCGTCTCGACTCTTCCTCAGACAGTCTTCGTTCCTCTTCCGCTTTAAGTTGGGCGGCCGCCTCCAAACGGCGCTGCGCGGCTTCTTGCTCTGCGCGATTCCTTTCTTTTTCAATACGCCTGCGGTTCTCCACTTCGGCCTTCCGCCTGGGTGTGGACACTGGGGAGCCCACAATTGCTGCAATGGACTCGACAAGCCTCCGAAAATCCGAGGCGTCTTTTGAGCCATCCCAACCAAGCAAACTCTGCGTGTGGATTCCTTCAAATCTGAAAGGCAGGTTTACTTTGCCAATTGCGACGGGAACGAGCTTATCCTTTTCCAGCGCATACGTTGCCTCGTTTCTTACATATCGGGATTCGACCGAGACTTCGGACCACACCACAATGACGCACTTCGCTTCGTTTAACGCTTTCTCGATCACGTCGTCAAAGCGTTCACCCGACCGAAGCTTCGGGTCCCACCAGACGCTCCAGCCTTCACTTTCAAGCGCATTGGCAAGTTTTCTTGCTATGGCTTGTTCTTCGCGTTTATAGCTGATGAATATGTCACTCATTGACGGCTCTGCCTTGTTACTGATCCGGGTCGTGGACGGATTCGTGCAGTGGTAGCTGTCCAGACGCGTCTATACGCTTCCCGCGTTTTATACATCGTAAAGAGGGACAAAATCAAAAGGGAAGCCAGCTAAGCAGATTGGCGAGCAAGGTGTTTTCCTCGAACCACAACCCACGCAAGGCGGGGTAAAAACACTAACGCCATAGATTCCACGAGTGCCGGGTCGCCCATTGGCAGGCAGGTCAAGAGGGCACAGACGTTCCTGTGAGAATTTTTCTTATTCCCTTTTTCAAACTCGCGAGTCGGTGATCCCTGATTGACGCGCCCCTGTTTTCAAGCAGTTGCCGATGTGGTGAAAAGCTCCGGGGTCGGATCTTGCAATCACGCATTTTCACTTTGGTCCTGGCTCTGTTTGACATCTCGCGGCACCGGCGCCTAACACGCTTCCAATGCACGCCATTTCTCGTGGAGACGATGGCGATGCTTAGTGCATGCCCGCTGCACGATGATGCTGCGAGCGAGCATCCCTTGACTATTTTGTGTCAGGAAAGCTTGACGTGATGATGACCCCGTGCGGGATTTTTGTTTGCCCCAATCCGATTATTTCTTTCCGATCTTCTCGGCTGTGAGCGCCGCGTTGACGGCCATCGCGAGCTCGCTTCGAACTTGCATCCACTGATGGCTCGAAGCCGTCCATGCGCGGACCTCGACGGCAATAGAGTTCGGACGGAAGTCGATGACGAAGGCCTGGGGCGGCGGGTCCTTTGCCACCGGCGGATGCGCGGCCGCCGTCCGTTCGAGAATCTCGCGAACGCGGTTTGGGTCGGTTCCCTGCATCGGCTGCGCGTCGCAAGGGTGAGGTCAGGCAACAGTAATAAACCGTTTCAACGGTTCCAGCCGTTCAATCGCTGCGCTCCGTTCCAGCCGTCAGCGCTGACGTCGTCGGTAACGCTGGCAATCTCCACATCAAACACACTGTTCCATCTTTCGAGAATTCTCGAAACGTCGAAATGAGCGCACAAATGACGTTCTGTGGTGTCTCCGTTGAAAAACTCCGGGTAGACTTTGCGCTTGAAACTCTATGGCCGTTTAGCCGTGACGGTATAGAATCCGTGGACGCGGCCCCACGGCGGAACGTTCCCGCTAGATAAGAGCTTCCAGCCCCTTCCTGTCGAGCAGGTCGAGAAGTTTCAGCGACGGTCCGCTTGGCTGCTTGGCGCCGATCTCCCATTGACGAACGGTCGAAAGACTCGTGTTCAAAACTGTCGCTAGTACCGCTTGGCTGATATGGTGTCGTTGGCGCAGAGCGCGAATCTTTTTTCGCGACTAGCGCGGTATCGGTGCGAGACAGTGGAGGAAGCGGGGGGGGGCGATAGTGTCAGGCTTTCGTATTGTTTTATTTGCTGAGGCTTCACTAGAAGCCGTCCAAGTTGAGCTAGCGCTTGCCAAGTTCTTTCAGCGCCTCGTTGAGATAGCTCATCTCGACAAACTTGAAAACATCCGGCACCGGACTTTTGGCGCCGGTCTGCTCGTAGTAGACGCGGATGTTCTGCTTCATACCCTCGATATTGGGCTCGCCGTCGTAGGGCCAGATGCGGTTCTGCGTGTAGTATTCCCATCCTTTCAAAGCGAGAGCGGGCTTTAGCTGAATCTCTTTGGTCAAAAATTCCACCGTGGCGTCTTTGTTGTTGTGCATCCAGCGCAGCGACTGCACCATGCCTTTCATGAATCGCACCATCAGGGGGCGATTTTTCTCGGCCCACGAGCTGCGCGTCGCGAGAGCCGACGATTGAAACTGCGGCACGGCGTCGAGGAGACGGCCCAGGGTGTTGAAGCCAAGCTCCTCGGCAGCGAAGTTCAGGGGCACGGCCACGGTGGTTGCCGAGATTTGCCCGGATTGCAATGCCGCCAGGTTCCCAGGCGAGCCGCCGGCGACCACCAAAATTTTATAGTCGCGCGGGTATTCCAAACCTTTTTGACGCAGGGCCTCGCGAAACGCTACGACCGTGCCGCCGGTCAGCGACGACGAGCCCACGGTCGTGCCGCGCAGATCTTCGAAGCTCTTGTATTTCTTGCCGGCGACGATGGCGGCTGTCATGCCATTGATGACGCCGCCCGTAACGACGAAATCGAGGCCGCGGTCGCTCGCTTCCATAAACGGCTCGGGCCCGCCGCAACCGAATTGGATCGATCCCGCGGCCAGCGCCTGCACCACCATCGGCATGCCACGCAGCACAACCACTTGTACGTCCAGTCCTTGCTGTTCGAAAAATCCTTTCCTCCAGCCGGCCCACAGCGGGCTGTAGCCAAGTGTCTTGCTGGCCGGGCCGACAAAAATCTTTGGTTTGTCCTGCGCAGTCAGCGGCGCCGCATGCAGCGTCGCGATTACCAAGATCATCGCGCCAATGAGTCGAGTTGCCATCGAGACCTCAGTCGTCGTCTCTCCTCGCTTCCTTCCTGCAGCTCTCCGCTGCTCTTGGGACTACGAGGACGTTATCACCACTGTCAGATTTAGTCTTAGCACTTACAGCTTACGCAATAAATAAAAGATTTGACCTACGGCGCCTCCACTATGGAGCCTCCGTTAAGATCCTCACCCATGTCGGCGTCCCGACCCGCGCCCCGGCGCGTCGAGTCGATCTATCCAGATAACAGCCGAAAACTGTTTGCCAACGCAAGCTGACGGCGCCGCTCGCCCGATTTCATAGCCACCGACGCCCTAAGGAACCTTCGCGCGCCTCCCGACCGTTCTCCGGCCGCGTCGATCGATACAACAGCGCGTTTTTCATCAAGCAAACCGGAATCGACAACTCTCCCGGTCCCGCGCTATAGCTCCCGCGATAAAAAGGTGGTTAAAAATTCCTATACAGTCAGTAAAGAGACACATTACCGAGGAGTGCTTCATGTCCTCGCGCAGGCCTCGAGAGAATAAAAATGCCAGGAGAAAGATTCCTCGCCTGCGGCTCGGAATGACAGTGTTTGTCATCTCGAACGAAGTGAGAGATCTTTCCCCAGCCACATTTTCGAAGGAGACAATTTCTATGAAACGGCCATTCCGCATTTCGCATCGAGGCGGGCGCGGCCAAGATTTTGATCGATCCGTTTCTCTCCGATAACCCGTCTTGGGACAAAGGTTGGAGCGGCTACCTTGCAGGCAAGAACTCGACACAGGGAGGTGACCGATGAAGGCGATCGTGGTGACGGATCAGGCGGCGGGAACGGCCGGGGCGAAGCTGGTGGAGCGGCCCGAGCCGCAGGCGGCGATAAACGACGTCCTTGTTCAGATTCATGCGTCGGGATTCACCGGGGATGAGCTGACATGGCCTTCGACCTGGACCGATCGCGCCGGCCGTGACCGGACGCCTTCGATCCCCGGACACGAACTGGCCGGAGTGGTCACCGCTCTCGGCTATGGCACGACGGGGCTGTCGATGGGACAGCGGGTGTTTGGCCTCACGGACTGGTATCGCGACGGCACGCTGGCGGAGTATGTGGCTGTCGAGGCACGCAACCTCACGCCGCTGCCGGGCGACGTTGACTTCACGGTGGGCGCGGCCCTCGTGATGCCGGGCCTGACCGCATGGCAGGGGTTGTTCGAGCACGGCCGCCTTCGCGCGGGGCAGAGCGTCCTCGTGCACGGTGCGGCCGGCGTGGTCGGTTCGATGGCGAGCCAACTCGCACGTGAGGCCGGAGCATATGTCATCGGCACCGGGCGCGCTGGCGTCCGTCAGACGGCTCTCGACTTCGGCGCACAGGAGTTCGTCGAACTCGATAACGACGCCCTGGAAGATGTCGGCAAGGTCGATCTTGTTTTCGATGTCCTCGGCGGCGACATCGCGAAGCGGTCTGCAGGGTTGATTCGCGCCGGAGGAACGCTAGTGACCATCACCGGCCCGACCGAGGCGCGGCCCGCTGGCGGCCTGACTATCGATTTCGTCGTCGTACCCGATCGCGCCCAATTGAGTGAGGTCGTCCAGCGGGCCCGGGATGGTCGGCTGCGGACAAACATCGGCAAAGTGGCTACCCTCGACGATGCCGTCCCCGCCTTCAACCGCATCGAACGGATCAAGGGAAAGACGATCATCCGCGTTCGTCAGTGACGACTTGGGGAGTGTCTAACGCCCACGAAGGTCCAATTCACGCGCCGAAGGAGAGTTCAGATGTCGAACACATTTACGTTACCGTTTCTATCGCACGCTTAATGTGGAGGGGCCTACTGGCGTTCTGGGAGCGGTGGCTGGGGATGGTATGTTCACCGGCGCGGTTCGGGTTGTGGATCCGGACCAGACGACTGTGCTCGATCTGTTGCGCGTGCTTGACTACCCGAGCGACTACGTTCCCATAGTGAGGGAGGCAGCGAGTCCGGCAGAGACCCGAGCAACTGGAAAGAGGCCATTGCGAATCATCAACAAGGCCAGCCTGAACGCCCAGCTTGCGAGGAACCACATCGACGACACTCTAAGCAGCTTGGGCCTCAGACTTCGCCCCTGATCCGCCACGATTTTGCGCAGGCCCAGCCCGCGCCGCGGGACCCCGACTGCTCAAACGGGTCTTTGATATCGACGTGGAGCACTGCCCCAACTGCGGCGGTGCTTTGAAGATCATCGCCGCCCCTTCGATGCGCTCAGGAGGACAGGCATCGAAGATCCGCCGGTGATCCGCAAAATCCTCAGCCACTTGGACTGCCGGCCCGCGCGCGTCGGCCGCGACATCCGGTTTCCGCTATTCGCCATCCGCTATCTGCCATATGCGTTCTGCGTCGATCTATTCCAAACGATCTAAGCAGCTGAAAACCGCCTGCCGACGCAGCCGACGGAGTCGCTCGCTCTGACTTCGAGCGAGCGACTCAAAAAAGGACCTCTCGCGCGGATCCGACCGCCTGCCGCGTTCAAAGCCCACCGAAGTAAGATTGGGATTTTGGTCCGGCAGGAAAGCAAATTGCCATTTCTGGTCCTGCGATATGGCTCCGGCCACCGAAAAGGTCGTTTAAAAGCGCCCAATAAGGCCAGAGAACTTGCTGGTTTGACTACTGAACTAATTTTCAGTATTCTCGCTCCATGCTTCCGACACTCACGACAAAAAGACCTATAACTTTTTATTGAACTCTCAAGGAAAAGTTTGCTCCATAATTGCCGAGATTTGGCGCCCGAGTCGGGCAGGTGATTGGATTGCGAGGAAATTCTACGAAACAGGTCAAACTTAACGCTGCCTATCTAAAGTTGAAAACCAGTTCTCGTTAGAACTATCACCGCAAACCGGGAATTCTTTCGTCGCATTGCGGCTGGCAAATTGGATGGCGAGCTTCGAGTCGTTGCAAACTCTGCCGGATGACGGACTATCCACCCCGGTGATTGGTGCGTGGGGTGAGGAAAAGTATCGTCACGTCGAGCTCTATGCGGCTCTCTTTGTGAAATCGATGCATGCGAAGTGGAACGCGTTGGTATACCTGGACCTATTTGCTGGGTCAGGTAGATCAAGAATTCGTGGGACGAATAGAATTGTGAATTCATCGCTCCTAGTTCTCGGTCTTTCGGTGAGTTTTGATAAATACATTTTCTGTGAAGGTGTACACGATAATGTAGAGACTCTCAAGAAAAGGTGTGATCGTGATTTTCCGATGCGTTACGTGACAGTTGTTCCAGGTGATGCTAACGCATCTGTCGATAAGATTATCGCTGTGATGCCGGCTATTGGAAGAAATCAGAAGGTTTTAGGTTTTTGCTTTCTAGATCCCTTCCAGATGCAAAATCTACGGTTTTCAACAATAAGACGTCTGTCTGAGCGATTTATGGATTTCCTGGTTCTTATCCCTTCGAGTATGGATGCTAACCGCAACGAGCGCCACTATGTTCAGAGTCGGAACAAGACGTTAGACAATTTTGTCGGCAACTCAGTTTGGCGCATCCGTTGGGAAGAAGAAAAACCAACGGGAAAATCGTTTGAGCACTTTGTTGTAGAGGAGTTTGGTCGATCCATGGAGTCATTGGGATACATCGATCCCGGACTGAAAGAGGCTCGAATGATTCGGTCGAACGACAAATATCTATCTGCCATTGTATCGGCTCGCATTATACAGCAGGCATAAACTAGGTGCTCAGTTTTGGAAACAAACCAAGAAGTATTCGGATCGACAAACAGGTTTTGAATTTTAATGAGGCTGATATGGCGCAAGATTCTACGATTGAATGGACTGATGCGACTTGGAATCCCGTGACCGGCTGCACGAAAATCAGCCCAGGATGCAAGAACTGTTATGCGCACCGGATGGCGCGACGACTATACGCGATGGGGCAGGCTCGATACAGAAATAGTTTTGCTGTGACTTTGCAGCCGGATGTACTTCAGCAGCCGTTGCGGTGGAATCAGCCAAGAAAAATTTTCGTGAATTCAATGAGTGATCTTTTTCATCCGGATGTTCCATTAAACTTTATCAGCAGAGTTTTCGACGTGATAGGCGAAGCGGATTGGCATACATTTCAAATTCTGACCAAACGCTCCGAAAGGCTTGCGGAGATCGCTGACAAACTGCCGTGGCATCCGAATATCTGGATCGGCGTGAGCGTCGAAAACGTTGATTACACGTTTCGGATTAGTGATCTAAAGAGAGTTCCTGCATCAGTTCGTTTTCTGTCCGTGGAGCCACTATTAGGACCAATTCCTAAATTGCCTCTTCAAGGTATTCATTGGGTGATCGTAGGAGGAGAGTCAGGTCCTGGAGCCCGCAGTATCAATGCAACGTGGGTGCGGACAATTAGAGACCGTTGCATTGTTTACAGCGTACCGTTTTTCTTCAAACAGTGGGGTGGAACTCGAAAAAAGCTCACAGGTCGTCATTTAGATGGTCGAACCTGGGATCAGTTTCCAGAAGCTAGAGCGCCAGGACGTAAACGCATTTCAGCATAGCTGGTGCGTTAGCGGCATTTTGGCGAACCTGATCGATGATCAGTTATGTCCGGTGCTAGCTACGTTCCGCCACCTGAGAAACAAAAACCGATTGCCAACGTAAGCCGACGGTGCCTACGAACAAGCGGCTTCATAAAGGACCTTTCGCGCGAGTCCGACCGCCCGCGCCCATTAGTCTAGTGAAACGCGTTCTCTGGAGCGATTGTCGCTGCAATCCCCTGATGTCGGCACTAGTAGAAGTCGCGTCTCGGTTTCACTGCTTGTACCCGTGCCGCTGTCGCATCGACGATGTAAGGCACTGCGGATTCAGGATACGGTGCAACACTGCTGGCGTTGATTTCGCATAGCACATACGTATCTTCGCCGTTTTCGTTCTTCGGGCCGAGTAGGAAATCACAATCCCAGAGAATGGGAAGACTCTCGGTATGGATTTCAAGTAGTTGTTGCGCTGCCGGCACCCACTCGCTCTCTAACTTGTGTTTGAGAGTCTGAAATTCCGGCTTGCTCGGCGGATGGTAGAATCGCGGGCCGGGTTCGGGCGCTTCCGTTGCCGGCGTGCCCGAAGGGGCAGGGAACAGCGCATTAATAGCTTGATGTCCAAATCCGGCGACTTTGTCGTGCACGAGATAGCAACGAATCATGCCTTCGGGGAGGCGCTCTTGGTACTCCTGATCGATCATGCGGTCGTCGGCGACAAAATACTGCTCGGAGCGTCCAAAGAATTCACCGAGTGTGATCTGCTCTTCGATGCAGCCGCGTTTGGCATGGCGAACGCTAACAATAGTTTCATGCTCCGGCAGCGTGACAACGCCCACTGGAGCGCTCATCGGCAATTGAACTTTCCAGACGCCTTCTCCGCCGTTACCGCGGTATTGCTTGAGTACGCGGGCTTTCCCACCGGCTAATCGCGTCGGCAGTTCTTGAACCATCTGTCCCATGCTCTTGTACAGATGTGTGTCGCAGCCCCAGCCGATATTACGCGTTCGGTATAAAACTTCTTTCGTTCCGAGCTTCAATATGATGTCAGGATGTGCGCTAACAAAAACTCCTGCGTCTGACACGTCACGCAGCATGGAATCGAGAATAGACCTGTTCCGTCCGTCTTGAATAGGATTCACCCATACGAGAACAGCTTCAACTCGCATGAGTTGGTCACGAACGTGCTCGCAAAAGTCGTCATGATAAACCGCGGGCTCCGCGTGGATCCCTTTAGCGGCGAATGATTTGAACAAGTCTGCAAACCGGTTATTTTCGGCTGTAGCGCTTTTCCTTGCCGCAGAATCGCCGGGGTAGAGAATTGCGATTCGTCCGTCAGCAGCTTGAGCCATAGGGTTTCTCTTTGTTGAATCGATGTCGCGTGTGGTTCCACAAGCGAGATCGATTCGTACTTGCGAAGGTCGGCCGGAATAGAAACCGGTCGGCCGGCCCGCGACGCGCATCTTGCGTGCGAGCTCCGAGGTCACCAGCCCCTAATCGAGTCAGGTGCGCCGCGCGCTTTCCACCCGCCGGTTGACTTCGTCCCACCGAATATTTTTGAAGAATGCTTCGATGTAGTCTCGTGCGTTTGCGCCGTAGTCGATGGCATAGGCGTGCTCGTACATGTCCATGACGAGTAGTGGCACTCCCCAGGCGAGATTATTCGTATGGTCCGCCGACCAGTAGTGATGGACCACGTTGTCGCGATAGTTGTAATTGAGAATCACCCATCCTGAGCCGCCTCCGAGCGACATACCGGTGAGCCGGAAATCCTGTTCCCAATTCGAGAGCGAGCCGTAATGATTCGTAATCAGATTGCTCACTCCGCCGCCTGGTTTGCCGTCGCCACCAAGATTTCCGAAGTAGAACTCGTGAAGTATCATTGAATTGGTCGCAATAATTTCTTCGCGTTTGAGCGATCCCATCTGATAGGGCTGAGTATCTTTTGGCAGCGAGCCAATCTGCTGCTGAATCTGGTTCAGCCGGCGAACCGCGCCTGCATAGTTATTTTGATGGTGCGACGTAATTAATTTTTCAGACAATCCATTCAGCTTCGCCGGATTAAACGGTAGCGGCTTGATCTGATTTTCGCCTTTGTAAGCTGGCGCCAACTGCGAGGCTGAAACGGGTTTCTTTTCTGGCTCTTGTGCCATGAGACTTCCTCCTTCGAAAACGGTTGGAACATCAGTCAGCACTGCGATCAGACTACCTTTCATGAATGCTCCGATGAGCTCTCGTCGTGTCATAATTCCTCCTGCGTCCTTCGGATCGAGTTCAAAGTTCAAGGTTCGATTCCCAGCCCGTCCGTGGAACTCGGAAATTGGAATACAAGCAATCACCCTCCGCGGAGTAGCGGCCAGAGAATTAGACCCATAAGACCTGAAATCGTGACGATGATCGGCTCGCCGATTTTATAACGCAATAGGACAGCGAGACTGACCAGTGCGATAATTCCCGTCGCGATGTCTGTGATCGCGCGTGCGCCCAACACGATTACCGCGCCGGTGATGGCGCCGGTGGCAGCGGCGGTGGCGCCATCGACGAACGCTTTCAACTGCGGATTGTCGCGATGCCGTTTGAACCAGGGCGCCGGCACGATCGTGAATATGTAAACTGGTAAGAAGATGCCGATGGACGCCATGATCGCTCCCGCCAGGCCGGCAACTAAAAAGCCGATAAAAGCGACGGTGATGACCACGGGACCAGGAGTGATCATTGCTACCGCCACCGCGTCCAGAAACTGATGCTCGTTTAACCAGCCAAACTGCTGAACAACTCCCTGATGCAGGAATGGAACGATTGCGAGGCCGCTACCGAAAACAAATGCGCCGGCTTTGGTAAAAAACAACAGGACTTCCATCAAGATATTGCCGCTATTATTGCCGGCGCTTGCATGGCCGAGCCAAGCTTCCATCAGTCCAACAATTACGCCGACCGCTACGGCCCCGAGCACCATCGGCATCCCGGTTTTCCAACCTGGCCAGGCCTGAAAAATCAGCGTTACGAGTCCAGCAAGAATGAAGAACTCTGCCAGTTCGGTCTGCGCCCACACCGTGACGGCTGTAAGTACGGCAAAAATTCCCCAGAGAAGCGGATTATGTTTGTTGGTGCTGCGCGCAAGCTTGTACGCGGCAATCGCAATGATCGCGATGACAGTCGCGCCGATCGCGTAGAAGAGCGCCTGCATCCACCACAAACCACCATAAGCAACGTAAGCCAGCGAGATCGCAACGACCATCAGGAACGACGGAAGGATAAAGCCTAGTCCGACCAGGGTAGCGCCGAGAACGCCGCCCTCGAAATAGCCGATGGCAATCGCAGTTTGCGCTGCGAGCGGTCCGGGCATGATTTGAGCGAGCGCCAGCGACAGCTTGTAGGTATCCTCCGTGATCCAATGGCGCTGCTCCACAAGGTCCCGATGCATGAAACCAACGAGTGCCGCCGGCCCGCCGAAGCCGATTGTGCCGAGCTTCAGGAAATAACCAACAAGCGGTCCTAACCCGACTGTACTTTGAACTAGGCTTTGATCGGATGGCGATCGCTTAGCGGATTCAACGTTCGAAACTGCCATTTCTGCCCCTCTCAGTAATCGTCGAGTTCCACGAGAGCGTCTTGCTAAGCTTGTGTATGTCTGCGGAATTGAAGACGAAACCCGGCTTTTTGGTTAAATCACATTTCCTTGATAACTCTTGATCTCACTAGCCAGATTGATACAGTTGTTATATAAAAAGATTCAACTGTCAATACTGTTTATCATGGCCGAATACAACGAAGAACGCTGGCTTCTCCTGATTCACCAGCTTCCACCCAAGCCGCATTACTTCCGGGTAAAAGTCTGGCGCAGGCTTCAACGGCTAGGCGCGGTGGCGATTAAAAATTCTGTCTACGTCCTGCCGAAGAACGATCAAACTCAAGAGGATTTTCAGTGGGTGTTGCGCGAAATCACGGAAGGGGGCGGAGAAGGCTCGGTATGCGAAGCGCGTTTTGTCGATGGCCTTTCAGATGACCAAATAGAAGGTTTGTTCCAAGCAGCGCGAGGCGCTGAATACACTGAACTTGCGGGAGAGGCGCGTCGTCTTGCCGAGCTTTCCGTGCCCGAAGGACCACCCGAAGATGGTCGCCGCACGCAGAATGAGGTCGATGTGGCGCGGCTTAAACGGCGTCTTGCCGAAGTTGTTGCCATCGATTTTTTCGGTGCTCCCGGCCGCGAAACAGTCGAGGGGCTCGTCTCAGGAATTGAAGCGCGTGTGCACGAAAAGCGATCAGGCAAGCAGGCAATGAAGGCCCCGACAACTCGCCGCGAGGATTTGCAGGGCAAGACTTGGGTTACCCGCAAGGGCATTTACGTAGATCGCATGGCGAGCGGGTGGTTTATCCGTCGCTTCATCGATAGCGATGCAAAATTCAAGTTCGTTCCGGCAAAGGGATACAAAGTGCTGCCGAACGAACTTCGCTTCGACATGTTCGATGCGGAGTTCACGCATGAGGGTGACCGTTGCACTCTGGAGGTTCTGATAGAACGGACGGGAAACAACGATCCTGCAGTCGGCAGAATTGCCGAAATTGTCCATGACATCGATCTGAAGGATTCGAAGTTTGGCCGGCAAGAGACGCCCGGCATCGAGCAGCTCATATCGGGTATCGCCATGGCTCACAAAGACGACGAAGTGAGACTGGAACGGGCAGCTGCAGTTCTCGACGATCTCTACGAATATTTTAGAAGAAGGAGCAGCCGCTCCGGTTATGAAAAGGCTCCATAGGGTTTTTCTGCTTGCGGTTATTTTATTGGCTAACGTCGTACAAGCCGAGGAATTTGCGCCGCTACGGCTAGTGCAAACGATCCCGTTGCCCGGCGTGGACGGGCGCATCGATCACATGGCGGTGGATGTCAAAGGCCAACGCTTGTTCGTCGCAGCGCTCGGCAACAACACAGTGGAAGTTTTAGATCTGCGGGCGGGAAAACGCGTCCATAGCATTACGGGTTTGCCAGAGCCGCAGGGCGTAGGCTTCATCCCGGAGTTCAATAAGCTATTTATTGCGAATGCGAAAAATGGCGCCTGCGACGTGTTTGATGCCTCATCGTTCAAGCGCATCAAAAGTATCAACTTTTCCGACGATGCTGACAATGTTCGCTATGATGCGGCCGTGCGGCGTGTTTATGTCGGCTATGGCAGCGGCGCGCTCGGCATCGTGGATGCAGCGACTGGCGATCGGCTTGGCGAGATCAAACTCGACGGCCACCCTGAATCTTTCCAATTAGAGAAATCCGGAACCCGCGCCTTTGTAAATGTTCCCACGGCGCAAAAAGTAGTGGTGGTCGACCGGGATAAACGCACGACGATTACCTCGTGGCCGACCACCGGAGCTGCAGCGAATTTTCCAATGGCCATTGATGAAACGCATCATCGGCTGTTTGTTGGTTTTCGAAAGCCCGCGAAGCTCGTCGTCTTCGATACTGAGACCGGTAAGGTCATTGCGAGCCTGGACAGTGCCGGGGACGCCGACGATGTTTTTTATGATAGTTCCCGACGTCGAATTTATGTTTCCGGCGGCGAAGCGCTTCTAAGTATTTTCCAACAAGTCGATGCCGATCACTACAAGCCGATTACGAAGATTCCGACAGCGAGCGGCGCTCGCACATCGTTATTCGTGTCTGAACTGAATCGCCTCTACCTTGCGGTTCCGCATCGCGGCAGTCAAAAAGCCGAGATTCGAGTATACGAAGCGCAACCATGAGGAGAGTCCGAAGCGCGACTTTTGTTCATTCTCTACTACTGGTTTTACTGCTTCTCTTCTCGTCATCTCCGGCCTGGGGATACCGGCCTTTCGTATCGACCGATGCCGCCGTAGCTGATGTTAAAGAAATCGAGATCGAATTGGGCTATTTCAATTTGGAAAGAGACAGAGGAAAAAATACTTTCATCGTGCCAAAGACAGTGCTCAATTACGGCATTATTCAAAACCTGGAACTGGTCGGCGAATTTGCCGTTGAAGAACCTCCGCACCGTTCAGCCCGGCTGGTGGACGCCGCGTTATCGCTGAAAGCAGTTCTCAGAGAGGGGTTTCTTCAAGAGAAAGACGGAATCAGCTTCGCAGTTGAGGCGGGACCGCTTTTACCATCTACAAATAAAGAAGAAAGCAGATTTGGCTTTGAGGCAATCGGTATCCTGAGCGGAAAGTTGAGCGTGTTGACTTATCATTTGAACCTTGGTGGAGGTGTCGATCGGGCGCGTACGAATCCCTTTCTAGTTTGGGGAATGATCGGGGAAATCCCGATTAGCTCGAAATTAAGGTTGGTGGGGGAAATTAATGGAGAGAGTGTCAAAAGAAATACACCGGATAATTCGGCGCTCCTGGGTTTCATCTGGGAAGCGCCCTGGCATAGCGTGTTTGTGGACGGTGGTATTCGCAGGGGTATCAGTAGTGCTGCCCCGGACTGGGGTTTTACAACCGGGCTAACCTTTGGTTTTTCCCTCCGCTAGTTGAGTTTGCCTGCCGTTTTGGAAATCTGAAAAGTCGCTGGGCTCAATCGCGAAGCGACGATCTATTTGCGTTCGGCTCGTTGGATTTGCAGTCAGCTTTCTGCGGCTTTATCGTTTAAGTGTGCCGCAGATCACGATGGGAGGCCAATATGGTAAATGTTTTTCGCTGGAAATGGTTCATGGTCCTGGTGCTGCAGATCGCTTGGCCGTGCGTTCTTCGAGCGGCGGAATCCGATTTGTTTAACTGGAGCCTGAAGGCGCCGTTGCCGGTGCCGAACTCGGAGACAAGCTGATTAGAAGCGATTCGTGCTGCCCTGGCCTCGGTATGACGCGCAACCTCGCTGCGCCCGCGCAGGTTGGCAAATAAACCAGAAATCACAAAAGGACGTCTTTCGTGGACGTCATCAGAAAACAGGTACAGCCGGTATCACTCCATACACGGTGATCGACGCTGCCGGCCTCGGCGTGAATGAAATCACCCGGATAGAGTGTTCTGTCATCGACTTTCAATACGCCGTGGAGAAGATGCAGCTCTTCAGTCCCTGCATGCCTGTGTCCGGGATAATCGGTTCCCGGATCAAGCCGGACCAACATGCTCACGCTGTCGTTTTCCGCGTTCCTCGCGAGTATTTTTACGTGGATACCTGGCGCCGGTTCCTCCCACTCTGGTTTAGCGGGCGGCTCCAACGGAGGTACGAATGGCGGCGTGGCCGTTTCGCTGGCGATTCGTTTCGCAAGCCGGCTCCATAGAGATTCCGCGGGGCGCAATACATCGGTGGACCAGCCGACAAACGAGCGGACAATCGGCCGAAGCGTCTCGATTTCCTGGCGGCAATCCTCGCAGGACGAGATTTGAGCTTCAACTGAAGCGATCTCGTGCGGAGAAAGCGCCTGCAACGCGAACAGGAACACGAGATCCAGATGTTCTGGGTCGTGTGTTCCCGGTTCTGAGTTCATGCCTTCAATTTCCTTCCCAACGCTTCTCGGAGTTTTCCCATTCCCGAGCGGATTCGCGTCTTCACAGTTCCGAGAGGTTGATTCAGCTTTTTTGCCGTTTCGTCATAAGTCAGTTCAAAGAAAAATGCCGTTTCGATCGCATTTCGTTCTTCCGGAGTGAGAACCTCAAGCGCATTCCGCAACAGCCGGCTCTGTTCCTCAAACAGACAGGCTTGCTGAGGATCGACAATGTCCGTTGTCGGCCCCAGGCTATCCGGATAGGTATTAACCCGTTTCTTTCTCTGATCGAACCGCAGGCGATCAATCGCCCTGCTGCGCGCCTGATTCATGATCCAACCGACGACCGCTCCGTTAGCGGGATCGTAGGTCGCGGCTTTGCGCCACACGTCATGGAACACATCGAGTGTGATCTCTTCAGCAGTCTCTCGATTCGCGGTTATCCGCACGATTAACGTAAAAACGATTCGATGCGTTTGCTCGTAAAGGGAATGGAGCGCGCGCTGGTCACCGCCGGCGACGGCACGGACGAGCTTTAGCCACTCCTCTTCTGACACGCGAACTTTTGATTTGTCCGCATCGAGAATACCTCCGAGCGTCTTCGTATCCGGCGATGCCACACGCCGATAATGCCGGGGACAATCGGGTGGGTCAAGAGCCCGAAAACCCTATCCGGGATCGCCTAACCAAGGCGTATGTGGCGTTGCCTACACGTGAATAAACGTCAAAAGCCTGCCACCGGATTTAAAGAACAAAAATTAGGACTTGATCTCGGACGGCCGGAACAAAGTTTTTCGCATTAGTGCAAATCCAATATCGGATCGTTGACGTTATTTGAATAGGACATATGTCCTTTATTGGTACTGCAAGTGGAGAAGTTCCCAGAGCAACCTCTTACATGAAAAAGGCTTTTAAAATAGCGCGCACGATGAGGTTGACGGCGGATCGTGCGCCGGCGCACGCGATTACCAAGCCGGCCGGACGGCACGAGCATCCGGTTGACGGCCTATTCCACGCTAGTACGTAACACGATGGCGGCGTCATCGGCGCAATCAACAATGTTCCTGGAAAATCAGCAAGCACAGGCGGGCGGAAGCGGCGCTGGGCAAGAACAAGACGCGCTCCGCACGTTGACCGACCAGACCCCAGCACTGTTCTGGATCAACGGGCCTAGCGGCTGCGAGTTTGTGAACCGAGACTACCTTGAATTTCTCGGCGTCACGATGGCCGATGTGCAAGGAATGGGCTGGGCAAAATATATTCACCCCGATGATTGCGAGCGCTACGTGAAGGGTTACCTCGCGGCGGCGGAAAAGCAGGTCCTGTTTGAGAACGAGCTTCGGCTCCGGCGGGCGGATGGTGTCTATCGCCTGATGAGAACGGTTGGGCTGCCCCGGTTTTCCCCCAGCGGCGACTTCCTCGGCTACAGCGGGACTACTTACGATATTACAAACATTAAGGTAGCCGGAGAGCGCCTGCGCCTGCTCTGGGAGGCGGTGGCGGTGCTCCTCAGTGCAAACGATCCCGACACCATGCTGCGGGATCTTTTCGTCAAGATCGGCCCCCAAGTCAACGTCGACGTTTACTTCAACTATTTAGTCAACGACAGCGGCGATGCCCTGCAGCTGGCGTCCTGCGAGGGTATCTCTGTAGAGACGGCTCGGAACATCGGCGGGCCGGAGTTCGGCCAGGCTATCTGCGGGACGGTCGCCGTGCAGCGCCAACCGATAGTGGCGAGCCATATCCAGCGGTCGGATGACCCGAAAGTTCAGTTGGTCAAATCCGTTGGCATTCGGGCATATGCCTGTAACCCGCTGATTGCCGAGAACCGGCTGCTCGGCACCCTCTTTTTTGCCAGCCGGATAAAGGACCAGTTCGACCCCGATGAGGTGGCCTTTTTGGAAATTATCTGCCAGTACGTCGCCGGGGCCTACGAGCGGTTGCGCCTGGTGAACGGATTGAAGGAGGCTCACCGGCAAAAAGATGCGTTTCTGGCCACGTTAGCCCATGAGCTGCGGAACTCACTCGCCCCAATCAGCAACGCCGTGCAGGTGCTTCGTCTCGGCGGCCCGGTCGAATCGGAACTCCAGTGGGGCCGGGACGTCATCGAACGGCACGTTGGCCATCTGACCCGGCTCGTTGACGACCTGATGGACGTTTCGCGCATTACCCTTAACAAACTGGAGCTCCGCAAGGAACGGCTCGAGCTGGCGGAGGTAGTCAAGGGTGCTGTCGAATCCTGCCGTCCGCTGATTGAGGAGAGGGGCCACGAACTGACCGTCACATTCCCGCCGGAGCCGGTTTACATCAACGGCGACTCGGTGCGGTTGGCACAAGCATTCATGAACCTGCTTAATAACTCTGCCAAGTACATGGAACAGCCAGGCCGTATCTGGTTGATCGCTGAGCGCGAGGACGGCGACGTGGTCGTGCGGGTGAAAGATACTGGCGTCGGTATCCCTCCAGAGAAGCTGCCCCATCTCTTTGAGATGTTTTATCAGGCAGACCGTTCGTTCGAGCGGTCACAGGGCGGACTTGGCATCGGTCTCGCGCTCGTACGCAGGCTGGTGGAGTTGCATGGGGGTCGGGTCGATGCCTATAGCACAGGCGTCGGTAAGGGGAGCGAGTTCACAGTTCGTTTGCCAGCGCTTCTTGAGGAAAAGTACCATCCCAGGTCTCCGACGCCGGCCGACGACAGCTCGAAAGAGCCCATTATCACTCGCCGCATACTTGTGACGGACGACAACCGGATCTCGGCGGACTCGCTCGCCAAGCTGCTGCAACTGCTGGGCCACGAAGTCCGTACCGCCTATGACGGTCTCGCAGGCATCGAGATCGCGGAGCAGTTCCGACCTGACGTGGTGCTGCTCGATATCGGGATGCCCAGCCTGAACGGCTATGACGCCTGCCGGCGGATCCGAGCCGAAAAGTGGGGCCAAGAGATTGTGTTGATCGCCGTCACTGGCTGGGGTCAAGAGGAGACCCAGCACGGCACGGAGACGGCCGGCTTCGACGCTTACGTTGTTAAGCCGGTGGATGTCAATGCCCTACTAAAGTTGCTGGACGAGTTGCATCCACTCAGACATCAGAGACAGCGAGTCAGAATGCACCTTAGCCTCTGTGATTCGAAGTCCGCGAGCTGAAAATCCTCGTCTCGGTGGGGTCGGATTCTGTTTTGCTAATCTGTATCAGAAATTATCGCCCAAAAAGGTGCGGCCAAAGCTAACGGAGTAACTGCACTGCTATTCGGAGCGGAGGTGCTGTTTACGCGGCAGGTCTAAAGAAGTTTTTATGCGGCAGCGAAGTCGGGGGTGTCGTGAAGAACCATCAACTGCTCGGGCCGGAGGGATAAGATCGCAAACGCACGACCGTCGCGATCGGCGAATTCGACTTCGCACGCGCCGTCCGGATACCTCATAACGACGGTGCCGATCTGACCGCGGCGCAAAAGCAAAGACCGACGGCTTTCGAAGTGTTTCGTACGCACATCCTGCAACAAGGCCACCACATCGTGCATGTTGATTCCGCCAACCATCGTTAAACTATATAGCGAGTTACCAGCCGTGGAAAGTCTTCACCGTTTTGCACAATCCACGCAGTAAGAACCGTTGCGCTTCCTTTCTCGGTTTTTAACGGAAACCGCAGAACGTAAATCTCTCCGTGGCCGTTATTTCCGAGCGGTTCAGCGTCCTCCGAATTTTCGGCCGCCGAAAGTATGGCCTGACGCAAGACACCAGCATTCGCCAGGGTAACACCAAGCACCGATTCAAAAAGCCGCGCCTTGTGGCGCCCCTCTCGGTGGCGAGGATTGAGTACATAGTCCTCAAGCTTTGTCCCGAGGTCCGCTCGATTTCCATTGGGAAGTCTCATCGATCAAGGCTTTGCCAGACCAAATACCAACCGTGAACAGAAGCGGAAGAATCCGAAAAGACGGTCGGCACGACTTGTCCGGACCGGCGAAATCAAATGTTCAAAGCCTGACACTGCGCCTCTCCACGCGATCGGGTGGTTCGTGATGGCCAAGCGAGTGGCCGAGGTCCACGTGAAAGTGCCGAACGCACGACCGATCTCCGACGAGGCCGCTGCGCTCGCGGCGTCGGCACTCGTCCCGCATACCGTCGGATGCGGATGTCCCAGTGGCTCCAGCGCTCGCTCGTCCCCGATCCATCAGTGGTCGACTGAACAGCGCGCCTGAACTCCAGCACGGCATCGAGTCCTTCCCTGCGTCCCACGGGGGTGACGTCTACGGTGCGCACTGCGGACGTTGACACGACCCCTAAATTTTCAAATCGAGAAGTTGCACAGGCCCGATCCTGAAGAGCTTCCCTTGACCAGCGGATCGGTGCCGGGTAGCGTTCACGCCCCGGCGTCGCGGATCGAGGCGTCCTCCAGACAGCCGGCCGCGGCTTGCTCCGGGTCATGGTTTTGAACCTCGGCAAATGCCGTCGCGCGTCAGCGCAGCAAAGATTCGAGAAGCGAAAGTCTGACCCGGCGGCTTCCCGGACATCGTGGTCCAAGGTAAGAAGCGCAACACGAAACCAATTCACAATCTCGACCCGCGGGTCTGGACGCGAACTCATGCGCAAACTCATCGGCCGGCACGGCAATGACCGAATAAAGACGCAAAGCCGATGAAATCGTCAAGTGAGTCACCCAGCGTGGCGCCGGGTCCCGCCGGAGGGGAAAACATCATTACGGGAAATTTAAAGCGTCAGGGGCGGCAATAAAGCAATATGAAAGCCTGATCACCCCCAACGCCCTGATGACGACTACAAAATCCGACACCGACTGAATGAGAACAGGGGCGCGTATCTAAAGATCACCAGTCAGGCGAGTTGACGAGACGGAAATGAAGAAATTCTATTTCTTGCGGCCTATCGTTGCCTCTTGACCTGCCGTCTAGATGGGTGACCCCGGGCCCGACGCAATAGTGCAGACAGGACGGTTGTCGGCCGGCAACTCACTCGTCGCCCTTCTGTCCTACGAAGTGATCTTTCTTGTCGGCGAAAAGAATATTGAATGTCGTCAGGGAGCCGTAGATCCGTGTGATGTATTGCTGCAAGCGGATTTTTTCTTCTTCGGACAGAACTTTGTGACCGTTGATCTGCTGTTCCATGACTCGTATACGATCGCGGATCATTACCAGTTTATGAAAGAAAACCTCCAAGGGGATGGCCTTGGATTCCCGATCTTCCTGGTTCGGTTTGAGGATCAACTCCCCGCCCCGCCATCGCTCGGCCATGGCCACGACAGGGAGTTCCTCACTCCGGATCTCAGCCACGGCGAGTTTGACCAGTTCGTATGCATCGCTCTCTGCGGAGGTCAGAAGGACAAGGTGCTCTTTGGCGACATAAGCCGTTTTGTCGGTACGGGGAAAATAGACGAAGCACTTCTGTTGCTCCCCAATTCCGGAAGTTTCCTCCACCCGGCCGATGCCAAATTTCTCATGACGAACCAGATCTCCATGGATGTAATCTCCCATTTGCCCCCCCTTCATTTGTCATGGAACCATTCCAGCTCCAATGATGCCTGCTTCACTGCCAGCCCTCCGGTATAACCGGTCAAATCTCCCCCGACGACCCGGTGGACAAGGAAGAATGATTTCCACAGGTCGGACTTGGGGTCAAGCATGCCTAATTTGACCTTTTGACGCCAGGTAAAAAATGGGCTCAAAATGTCGACTGCTATCCAACGGGTGAGCGGGTCGGGACCAAGGTAACCACTGTACTTTCAGGGCTTTCGTTCCAAAATCGAGTGATGAAGGGCCTGGCCTGTGGTGGCAGGCTTTCGTATTGCTTTATTGCCGGAGTTATTCTGCCAGCCCTGCTTCCTTTTCATAATCGCGATCGGCTGCGTAAGCGGCGTACAATCGGGTTATGACCGAAGGATCTCGGTTTAGCCGCCGGCCTATCTCCTTGACGCTTGCCTTCGCCCATTCTCGTGCAATGTACACCAACATCGACCTCCGTTTGACGAGTTTACGTTGACGCCCAACTTGAACGAGTTCCCGTTCTGTGACTCCACAAGCCTCCGCCGTCAGCTGGACCTGTTTCGAAAACGACGCTCTTGGATGACGTGTTTCAATCTCCCGCTCGGTCCGAATCCTCTCGTCGATCTGCTCCACAAAACGTTGATCGCCTAAAAACCGCTGATCGTGCAGATCGTAGTAATCCCGCTGATGGCCCGATCCCCGTCCATCCGCCATAAATTTCAAATAAGCTCGCCTGGCCTGGCCTACCGATTTGGCAAATTCCCCCAAGACCGCTGAGGCGTCCAGCTTCACCGAGCTGGGCCGTTGGCGCGACGGGTCCTGCTCTGCCGCTGTCGGCGAACTCAAATGCTCAAATGCATTAGCGTGTTTTTTCCTGCCGTGATATCGTTTTGTCTAGCGAATTTGCCTGATGTTTTATGAAATCGTTGGCCCGATCCGAGATGCTGAGACGATTGCTGCCGGCGTATCTGTCCGCGATCGTGCAAGGCTGCGACGGCAATATGGCCGCGGTCGCTGGAGGAAAAGGAAAGGAGTAGCCCTTGTCCGTCTGGCGGATGGGACCGTAACGGATGCAGAGGTGCATTGGTACGAGGCCGCTGGAATTGGTAGAAAAGAAATGAAGGTCAAGCGTCTGTTTTGGGACTGAGCAAGTATGAAGGCAAAAAAGCGGAAAACTCGTGAGCTCGCTGTCTGCGTTCGTAATACCAGTTATCCGGCATCTTTGGAGCTCCGTAAAATTTATGAAGTGCTGCCGGATGTAAAGGCCGCAGCGCACGGCTTGATCCGAGTGATTGACGAGTCGGGCGAAGATTATCTCTATCCGAAAAGTTTTTTTGTCCGTCTCGACCTTGCCCAACCTGTTGAGAGCGCTATTCTTCGCGCCGCCAGTTAACCACCAATTTTATCGCTGAACAGTCGCAAACTGATCTCAAAAGATCTTACCGAAGAACAACTACGTCAAGACGCGGTGCGCGTGCTCAGCGATAGTTTGGGTCCAGTGAATGCGTTACGGTTCCTCGCGTTGGTGTCGCGCGAGCCTTTGTTTATCAAAAATGGCGAGGGCAGTATCTTCCTGAATACAGGGTGGACGGATTGATCGAAGAAATCCGCGACCACGCCGCAAGCCGTCCTAAACACTGCCCAAAAGCCCAATACCCTATTACCCACCCACGTTTCCGGAATTCCGGAAACGTGGAAGTGTTCTCGTAATGCAGAGCGGCTCAGAAACTCGGAATCCACGTCTAAAATCGCAGCGGGGCGGGAACCGTATCGACATCAATGTCCATTCTGTCGACTGCGACAGGAGCAACTGCTTGATGCCGCTCACATTATCGGAGATACGGAGCCGGAGGGAGAACCGGTCGTCCGTAATGGGGACTTTCTTTCTGCAAGCTGCATCACGCTGCTTTCGACAGTCACTTCCTCGGGCTTCGGCCTGATTACGTTTTGGAGGTTCGGCCCGACATCCGTCGGGAACACGATGGCCCGACGCTCGTGCACCGGATTCAACCGCTTCATGGCGCGTCGATCACATTGCCTCGGCTCCCTTCACAACAACCATCTATCGAACTCGTTGAGCTGCCCTACAAACGACTTCGACAGCTTGCGAGCTGATTTTATCAGCACCGCGAGTGAAGGGTCCGATCCAAAACAACCAGAAAAGCCTGACCGGCCAGCGAGACTTCGTTACAGCCTATCATCGGATTTGCGGCGAACTGTTGGATTGCAAGACTTGACCCACGTCCGGTAGCACGCTGTCAGCGTGCAAAGAAAGGAATTTTCATAACTACGTCCGATTTTACAAGAGAGGCAAACGACTATGCCGGGACGATCGATAGCCGGATTGTGCTCATCAACGGCACCCGGCTCTGTAACCTCATGATTGAGCACGGTATAGGCGTGTCGCGGGTTACGTCGTACGAAGTCAAACGACTTGATTCAGACTACTTCGAGGAATCATGAGCGGGACCTTTTGTTGCAAGCGGGTAGCATAATAGCCGACGCTCGTACACGCGATTGAAGCGCATGGGGAGATCGCTCACATTCCCTCGTCACCTGTCCAGCGAACAGCTCGCTAGATCTTGCGAAACACTGCTCGTTCAGCGTTTTGCGAACTAATGTGTTATTGCAAGACCTGACCCTCGGGGCCGCCGCTCGGTCGGGGAAATCCAGAATCCGCCAGAGCGGTACGGAATTATTGATCTGGGGGAGTTAAGTTCATTATGCGGATTTAGTGAGATTACGGATTTCAGCAAGCACACCGACGAAACGGCATCGCGGCATTCGCGTTCGAGAATTCCTGATTTTTTTTGGAACGATTTGAACTGAGCATAGCGGTTGAACGGCTGGAACGGTTTGAACCCAACGTTATTTGGTCGGAGGCAATCGCGGTGGTAGCTTGAGTTTTGTTAACGACGTGAAGACGGAGCTCGGTTTCAAAGCGTCGCATCGCAAACTGACGGAGTTGCAAGCGACCTATGCGCTTCGTGAAGAAGGTGAAGCTTACGGGGCCAATTTTGCCGGCGAAAACGAGCCGCTAAGGTTAGAAAACACCCGATTTTGGAATGAAAATCCTGAAGCTACGGGAACTTAGCTTGGTCCGACCCGGCGGCCTGCGGCCTCGTGTGACGATCATGAACCAGGCGAGTTGAAACAGAGAGGAATAAAGAAAATTTATTTCTTGCGAATTGTCGTGCCTCTTCGACCTGCCGTCAAATGGGTGACCCCAACTACCGTCGTTATCGATTGGCTACTTAAACAACTCTCCCTGGCTCTCGATGTCGGATGAGAGTTCCGGCCACCGCTCAATAAATGATGCTGCAGAGATTCGCGCCAGCTCATTCGGTTCGATCTTGTTCAATCCTCCTCCGTACACCCTTCCTTCGCGGCGAAGTTCATGTCCAGTTACCTGCCGCAGCAAAGCGTAAACCATTTCGGCACGCCCGGGATGTTCCTGCAGCATCGTCGCGAGCTTATTCCGAGGGCTGAGCATGAGGTAAAGGTTGTTTCCGATCGCGCTCGAACGGTTCCATATGAATCGGAAAGGCTGCTTCTCACCGGACCCGCGGCCCATATAGGTACACAGGAAAGGAGCGGGCTCTCGTTGCTCCTGTTTGTACCACGGGCTGCGTTTCCCTATCAGATAACCGTCCATAATGCCGAGGGTCCGCGCCGTTTGAAGGTATTCCCAAAGCTCCGGGTATTCCGTTTTCAGCATCGACTCGGGTAGGCCACAGTCGATAACGCATAATTGTCGATCAATAAGAGGATATCCGTCATCATCAGCGTCGATGATTGTAGTTTTGAGATACCGCGGGCTGGGAAGAATCGGGCGCAAGTACTTGTCTGGAAGGCCGCGCTTCCTAGCATCGGCCCGGTCGAGAACAAAAAATTTGTTACAACCCGTAGCAATCCCGCGCTGAATACGGAAGAACTCTCCGAGTGCCGGTCCTTTCGTGCCGTTGGATAAGTAACGATCGTTCGCCGAATGCGTTGGGTACATGGTCCACTTGTGCGACCGCTGTAACTGCGCAATGGGAACCATGTCGCGAACGTGGGGCTCCCCCATCGTCCCGCCGAGTGTGAACTCAACACAATGATCAGCGGGCGGTGGCACTTTCCGAAAGACCAGGACCACCGACGAGACAAGGGCATCGCCGAACTGCACATCATCAGCCTGAAACCGATGTACGCGACTCAGCATCACACGGTCCGTCAAGAATTTCTTCAGAGCCGCGCCATAATTCACGTCCATGAACTCAGACGGAATAAGCCATGCCGCAACTCCACCGGTTTCCAGCCACGAGGTGGCAAGCAAGACGAAGTACACGTATAGGCCCGCGAGCCCATTAACCTCGACGCCCGTCATCTTAAATGTGAGACGCTGGAGCCGTTCCTTCTCGTTACGCTCCATGTGGTGGTGTCGGACGTAAGGCGGATTGGCGAGCATAAGATTAGGAGCGGCGACGGTAGTGCCGATCCAGCGAGTGAAATCAGCCGTCACAACTTCAAGCCCGGCAATGGACCATAATTGCCGCGCGGCCTCTGCAAATTCCGGATCGATTTCCACGCCAAGGGCTGTCTTGACTCGGGAAGAACCGAAGACGTTAAGTGCAGCCGAAAAGAAGCTTCCGGACCCTATTGCAGGATCCGCAAAACGAATCGACTTATCAGGCTTGATCAAAGACCCAACCTGCTGCGCGATCTCGACCGCCAGCGCGTTCGGCGTCGCGAACTGCCCAAGGCGATTCCGCTCCGTCGGGGATTTGCGCGCATCGATCTCCGCTTGAAACGCCTGCCTCCGCAGCTCGGTCGTGTGATGAGAGTCTAAAATCATGTTACCTAAAGCCCCAGTTTTTGCAGGTCATCAATGCGGTGCTCCCAAACCCAGTCTATGCCTTCCGCGGCTTCATACCCAAGATAATCGGTACCAAAGTACCCGCACAGGAACAGGATGAATGGGACGGTGGCTCCATATGTTGCCTTTAGCTGGTGAATTTTAGTGGCCTCCTCTTTTCGTCTCTTGTTCGTGTTCGTAAAATCACCGGCCGATTTGGCTTCGATCAGAATCGGGAGCCGATCTCTGCGGCGCCTTTTCGGTTGAGCCACCACATCAACTGGAATGTTGACCTTTAAAGCTGTGCCGACCACTAGATTCATCCGGAAGCTATAGGTCCCCGCTTCCATCTCGGTTAACCGTTTTCCAGGAGGAAGAGGCTGTCTTCTGTAGCCTCTGGCGTTTAGCCAATCGCCTATCATCTGCAGTTGTCGCTGCTCCTGAGCGTTCCGAACGATCGGGTTCGCAACGGCACTGCACAACCGATCGGCCACAATCGTTGATGCCCTATCGCGCTCGTGATCCGTCGGATCTTTGCCGGCGTCCAGCCATGGAAATATATCGCGGTCGAGAAGTCTTGTCAGTACTGCCGAAACCTTTCCTAAGTTCTCATCGATGAGCTCAGTCTTCATTCGTGCAGCCAAACGACCCTCCTCCATACTGCCGATAAACGACTTGCCGGCCCCGGTCAGTCCGACGACCCTGTCCACCGCTAGCGGGGGAGCGGTACACATGCGCAACGTTGATAAAACATGAGGATTTGCCCGGAGCGTGGCGTGGTCGATATTCCGGAGGTCACGGGTGGCGACGAGCGCGGCTTTTACTGTTTCTGTGGTTTTGGACGCGGGTCGAGCGGAACGCTTCGGGCGCAAAGCGCATGAACCACTGATTGAATTGGTCAACGGAAGCCGCGACGTCGGACTTCCAGAGATGCGGTCTATCCGCGTTAATGCGTTTGACCATCCTCCGGTCATCAATACCATACCGTCAGCAGTTCTGTGTAGCGCATCCCGCGGCGAAATTCGGAGGGCTCCGGCTCACGGATTTGCTGAAAAAACTGCCTGGAATCCGTCAACGCACAGCCCCAGTCAAGGATCACAAGGACGTGCAGATTACGTCCGCGGGCACAAGGTGACTGCGTTATGGCGTGCCGGATGAGTTCCGTTTCAATGAATGAACAGCAGCGGAATCAGGCCTCGTCTTTAAGCCAACGCGGAGGTTTTCCTCGTTTATCCTATCAAAGTGGAAAAACTCGTTGCTAAAACGGAGCCATTCAGATGGGCAATTCGGCGGTGCTCTACTTCGATGGACGCCCACGCCGTGAGCCACTATGGGGTTGGCCTCCGCAAACGAAGGAGCCAGTGGATCTGTGATCCTAAACCTTGGACACGGCGTGGTACCGACAGTTTTCTGGGGCAATCAAGATTGCCAGGGGCTGGGAGATCGCTGCCCGTAGAGGACAGCTTCTAAAGCCTTGAACCTAATGGGTCACTGGTGCGTGCCTCCAGTGGGACAGCAACTGATGAAAACAGGGGCGCGTCAATCAGGAATCACAGATTCCGCAGGGTTGAAAACGGGAATAAGAAACATTCTCACAGGACCGTCTGTGCCCTCTTGACCCGACTGCTAACGGGCGCCCCTTCCTCTGCGCACCGTGCCCGCCTGACGAACTTGATTCATACAAAGGTTTGAGGGTACAAGACGATCTGTGACCGAACAGCAGCGAAAAATGCACGTTGACGACCTCAAAGATGAAGTTCAGTTGATTCTTAACCCCGAGCCAGATGAAGATGGGCTGGTTCGGTTTTCTCCCCATCCGCGGCTCTCGTCAGTTTATGGTCTGGCGTCGTATTACCGTGGTCTCTGGCAGGTCGGTTGGTTGGACCGTGACGGAGCTTTTCAACGAGTGTTAGAAAACCCTGCCGATCCGTTACATGAAACGCTTCAGAGCATTACGGTTCCAGGTAGTTTGCTACACGCAGCATTGAAGCTATTTGGAGATAGCCTTGTCGAGTATCACGACCGCGAGCGTCGGTGGGATTTGGATTGAGAGATGGCAGATAGTCGCCAAAGGGTCAGGTCTTGCCGGGCTGTTGCCCAAATCAAATTTTTTTCGTGCCCTTCGATGAACTCATCGTTAT
>JADMIO010809321.1_pt1 | contig 41574 bp, 47 predicted proteins | sample 8958161 | NCBI WGS metagenome assembly JADMIO01 (sample SAMN16585339, study PRJNA669376) | soil metagenome | isolation source: Crop rotation soil | place: USA: Cullars Rotation, Alabama | collected 2011 | reverse complement strand
GGCCGCGACTTCAAGTCACGTGAATTCCAAGCTTCGGATCCCACTGTGCTGGAAAGGCTCCAACTCGTGGTCATCGTACCGCTCGCAATCGCGTTCCTGCGGCCGCCGCCCGAGCTTCCCACCACCGGTGAAGCCGCACACGGCAGCGGCGCCAAACGGCAGGTGTTCGGCTGGCATCCCAACGTGGTGTTCGGCGGGCTCGCGCTCGCCTCGTTCCTGTGCTGCGTCACCATGTCGATGCCGCAACAGCACCTGGTGGCGTTCTGCAGCGACCTCGGCATTTCCTCAACGCTCGGCGCCACCATGCTGTCGGTGCTGCTCGGCATGGGCTTCTTCAGCCGCCAGGGCTGGGGCTGGCTGTCCGACCGCATGGGCGGATTGCTGACCGCGCTGCTCTCCTCGCTGATGCAGTGCGCCGCCATGAGCGGGTTCCTGTTCAGCCAGGACGTGGTCGGGCTGTTCGCCATCTCGACCGCGTTCGGCATCGGCTTCAGCGCGCTGATCCCGGCCTATGTGCTGACCATCCGCGATCACTATCCGCTGTCGGAGGCGCACTGGCGGGTGCCGACGCTGCTGCTGTTCAGCGGCAGCGGCATGGCGACCGGCGGCTGGCTCGCCGGCGTCCTGTACGACCGCTTCGGCTATTACATCCCGGCGTTCGGCACCGGCGTCGCCTTCAACGTCGTCAACATCCTCATTCTGTGCCTGCTGCTGTTCCGCCAGCGCACCTACGCGCTTTCGGCGCGCTGAGACGCCCGGCGCAACTTCGATCACCGAGATGTGTTGTCATGCGCCGCGGTTCCGCCGGCGAAGCGCGCCACACTGCGCATCAGCCAGGAGATTCGCATGACACGTTGGATCGTCGTCGCCGCCTTTGCGCTCGTCTGCGCGCCCGCGCAGGCGCAGACCTTCAAGTCCTCGGCCGGCGATCTCGCGGTCACCACTGTGGTCGGCGGCCTGTCGCATCCGTGGGCGCTAGCGTTCCTGCCGGACGGCCGCATGCTGATGACCGAGCGCCCCGGCCGCATGCGCATCGCCACGATTGACGGCAAGCTCCTGCCGCCGCTCGCCGGCGTGCCCAAGGTCTACGCCTCCGGCCAGGGTGGCCTGCTCGACGTCGCGCTCGATCGCCGCTTTGCGCAGAACCGCACCATCTACTTCTGCTTCGCCGAACCGATGAGCGGCGGCGCGCGCACATCGCTGGCGCGCGCCCGGCTCGCCGACGACACCAAGCTCGACGATGTGACGGTGATCTACCGGCAGGAGGGTCCGCCGTCCGGCGGCCTGCATTTCGGTTGCCGCATCGCGCAGACGGCGGACAATCTCCTGTTCCTGACCCAGGGCGAGCATGGCAGCCATCCCGGCGAGGCGCAGAACCTCGGCAACCACCTCGGCAAGATCGTGCGCATCGCGCCGGACGGCTCGGTGCCGAAGGACAATCCGTTCGTCGGGCGCGCCGACGCCAAGCCGGAAATCTGGAGCTACGGCCACCGCAACATGCAGGGCGCCGCCCTCCATCCGGTCACTGGCCAGCTGTGGGAGCACGAGCACGGCCCGCAGGGCGGCGACGAGATCAACATTCCGCAGGCCGGCAAGAACTATGGCTGGCCGGTGATCGGCTATGGCGTCAACTACGGCGGCGCGAAGCTCCACGACAGCACCAGCAAGCCCGGCATGGAGCAGCCGATCAAATACTGGGTGCCCTCGATCGCGCCGTCCGGCATGGCGTTCTACACCGGCGAGCTGTTCCCGGCGTGGAAGGGCAGCCTGTTCGTCGGCGCGCTCGCCGGCCAGATCTTGGTGCGGCTCACGCTCGACGGCGAGGCCGTCACCGGCGAGGAGCGGCTGCTGCAGGGGCTGCGCGAGCGCATCCGCGACGTGCGCGCGGGCCCCGACGGCGCTCTCTATCTCGCCACCGACAACAATGCCGGCCGCGTGCTGCGCGTCGCGCCAGCGAAGTAGCCAGGACTTGCGCTCATAAAATCCCGATGTCCGCTATCGGGTGTACAGCGGACGTGGACGAGGCGTCGCTCAATGGCCGCTCCGGCAATTCTCAACGTATTTGCAATGACGCCGACGCTCGCACACTGTCTTTCGCTTCCGGAGCCGCTGTGGCGGTGGAGCCAAACAGGCGGCTCCAGAACGAACCGCTCGGCTTGACTGCTTTACTGAAACCAAGGCATCCGGCCTTTACGCATTCCTCCGACGAGCTTCTGTAATACTCGTCGATCCGGCGGCTGAACCTTACGTTGAGCATGGGTCTGAGTTTGGATGCCAGATCGTGATCGCTCCAATAAACGCCCTTTGGACAATCACGGCCCGTGCCGCCGACAAAGATCGAGAAGCCGACTTCCGTCTTTGGCGGAACGTGGCTGACGATCTGATGATGGTACCCGAGCACCAGAATCTCCGCGATCTGCGCGCCGGGCTGGATGTTCAGGTCCCACTCCGTGGCGCTGTAGGCCGCGAGCACCAGGAAGAGCGGTGCATCTTTCTTTGGAACGGTTATCTCCGTCCTCCCCAAGTATGAGTTGGGTTCGTCGAGCAGCCGGTATTTGCTGGGGAGGCCGCCGCCGTAAGTGTCGTAGACAATCGTGACCGTCTTGGGCGGCAAATAGACGCCGCACGATCCCAAGTCTCCGGCGGGCCCCAATTTCACGGCTGGCGGGCTTTGAGCGGTCGCCGATCCCATCGTGGCGACAAGGCCCAGCAGCGCCAGGCACAGGCAAGCAAGGGCTTGGAAGCCGCCGGGGCGGCTGGCGCCGGTCAATCGATCCATGGCGCGCTCACTTCTCGTTCGCGTACGCACGGTCTACGACTTCTTGCTGCTTCTGCCGGTATTCCTTTTCGGCGTTGGCAAAACCTTCCCTGATATTGGGCAATGCCCCGAGGGTGACACGCGCCGCAGCCCCGGCGATGTTCTTGATGGCGAATTCGCGATTGGTCAGTTTCGCGTCAACCTGTTCCGCCAGCGCGGACCTATAGAGGTCGCGATAGGCTCCATTCTCTTTGAGCGCCTGCGCGACCTGGTCGCGGACGGAGCTCTCCGGCGGGAGCACGTCATAACGAATGCGCGTTCCATTGCCGTCGGCCCTCGTGGTGGCGCTGAGGCGCAAGAGTTCAACGCGGCTGTCGCTCTCGACCGCCCACATCGTCGTGGCGGCATTAACGCGCCAGCGCCTTGCGTTTGCGGCCCTTTCGCCAAACACCACCATCGGAAGATTGGTTTGGTCGAGAACCTTGCTCACTTGAGCGGGAGAGACCGCGTAAAATGGGTCCTTGCCTTGGCAGCCGCCCAGCATGACCGCCAGTCCGATCGCTGCGAGGCAGGCTGTGGCACACGAGATGTTCATGACGCGCCCTGTCTTTTAATACGGGTTTATCGGTGCCCTTGGCGCAGCCTGTCGGGAGCGCCGCAAGACGTTAACGAGACAATTTCAATTGGACCGCGACGTCGTGCGGAACGCCTTCGGGATCGCTGAGTTCGACGGGGATTCCGCGCGCCAGACTTTGCTGCCCCATGCCGCAATTGGTCAAAGTCGCACTGGGCCCGACATTGATCGGGCTCGGCAGGCGATGCCAATCGAAGGGCCGCTTTTCCATCGCCGCATCGATCATCTCCTGCACGGCCGGACGCAACGGCTGCATCAGGGCGGGATGGGAGTAATGTTGTTTGCCGTCGTAGATCTCGCCGCCGTCAGCGGCCTTCGGCACCATGATGCTGGCCTGCGTGCCATTGGCGGCTTCGCTGAGCGACACCGAGAAGATGGCGACGATCTGCTGTTTGCTCCGCACCCGCCAAGTGACCGTATTGCCGTCTCGCACCGTCCTTTCGAAGTGAATCAGCAGGCCGCATTGACGTGCGTTTCGAAATCCAATGACGTCTGCCTTATCGAGACGGGCAAACCCTTCGGCCAACGAGACTGGGTACGTTTTTTGGGACGGCTTGCAGCCGGCGGCAACTAGTGCAACGCCGACAAGCGCGCTTGCAATTCCAATGCGCATCGGTCCTCCCAACGAGGAAACAGTGCGCACGGGTAACCGATATCGTTTAACGCGCCATTGGCGCGCCCTACAAATTAAGAAATATGAATTACGAATTATTATCGCGGAATTTTTTCGCAAATGACACGCCGCTGCGGACACTCGATCCGATCATCACCTACGGCGACGGCGCGTCGCTCGTCAGACGACGGTGTTCACCAGGGTCCCGACCTGCGGGCTTGCAGACGGCGCGGCCGCCGCGGCCGACGCCGCATCGGCGTTGCCGTCCGCCGGTGGCGCATCGGCCTGGCGATGGCGGTGATGATGGTGCCCGCGATGCACGCCCTGCGCCATCTGCTGCTGCAGCGACTGCAACGCCTGCTGCGCGCCGCCGATGTCGCCCGATTTCAGCGCCTGGCCGATCTGGTCGAGCGTCTGCGCGACCGGGCCGTTGCTGGCCTCCGGCACGCTGTCCTTAAGCTGGGCGAGTTGCCCGTACGCCTTCTGCGCCGCGTCGAGATTGCCCGACTTGATCGCGCGAAGCAGTTGCATGAACTGCTGGCGGAACTGCTGCTGCGCCGACGGCTGGTTGTTGGCGACGGGGGAGGAAGAAATGCTGGAAACGGCCATGACACATCTCCGAGGGATCAAACGATCCGGGAATGTGTCGCCCCGCCTGTTTGCTACCGAAACATGGTTAGCGGCGGGTTAATGCACGGCAAAGACAGCGCCGCGCGCGTCACGCCACGCGGACCAGCCCGCTCATCGGCCTGATGCTGGCGCTGCCGGGGAACACCGCGTCGGCGAGCGGCTTGTCGTCGAGCCGCAGGTGATCCTTGAGCAGGCCCTTCAGCACCGCGCGGAGGTCAGTGGTCGGCTTGAGGTCGCGGCCCTCGTGCAGGTTCGCGGTCTTGACGCCCGGCCAGTCGGCGATGACGCGGCCGCCCTTGAGCGCGCCGCCGGCGAGCAGCGCCACCGTCGCGGTGCCGTGGTCGGTGCCGTCATTGCCGTTGATGCGCGCGGTGCGGCCGAACTCGGTGACGATCGCCACCACGGTCTCGCTCCAGGCATCGCCGAGGCTGGCCTCAGCCGCCTGCAGCGCGCCGTCGAGCGCGCCCAGGAGATTCGCCAGCAGGCCGGCGGCCGCGCCCTCGTTGACGTGGGTGTCCCAGCCGTTGAAGGCGAGCGCGCCGACGCGCGGACCGTCCGGACGCGCCAGGAATTTCGCGGCGGTGCCGGCGGCTTCCGTGAAATATTCCCGCACGCGTGCAAGTGGTGCGCCGGCCGCGAGTTTGGCACCCGCCGCCGCGTCGCCGGTCGACTTGGCCATGGCTGCAAGCCCGGCGCGCTCCTCCAGCGCGCGAGCGAGCGCCGAATCGGTGTGGCTGTAGAGGTCGAGCAGGCGCAACGCGGTGTCATCGCTCGCGGCCGGCAGCCGCTGCGGCGACCAGGTCATCACCGGCGCAGGCCCCCGCACCAAGAGCGGCGTCACCGGCCCGACCGCGAACGCCTTGCCGCCCTTCGCCTCGGCGCGGCGCTCCGGCTCGAGCGCCGCCAGCGCACGGTTGAGCCAGCCGGTGTCGGAGCCGCCGACGCGGGCGACGCCGCTCTCCAGCACGTCCTGGCCGTCGAAATGCGAGCGCTCGCGATACGGCGTCGCCGCCGCGTGCACGATCGTGGCCTGGCCGGCGCGGTAGAGCCGGTGCAGGTTCGGCATCGCCGGATTGAGCGCGAACATCGAGTCGAGCGGCAACGCCGCGGTCTTGCCGTCGAGGCGCAGCGCCTTGTCGCCGCGCAGCTTGATCCAGTCCAGATCGCCAACCGGCGCGACCGCGGCGAGCCCGTCGAGCGCGCCGCGCAGCACGATGGTCAGCATCCGCGGGTCGCGGCCCTCGGCGCGCGCTACCCTCGGCAGATGCGCCCAGGCGAACAGCACGCCCGAGGCGAACAGCAATTCGCGGCGCGAGGGAGCATGGAGGATTGTCATGGTCACCTCCGCTGAAATTCCGGCGCCATCAGCAGCAGCGCCACCGCCTGGGTGCGGCTCTCTGCACGGCCGATGGTCCGCCGCGTCTCGTCCGAGGCGAGAGGACCTAGCGCGTGTTCGATCAGCTCCGGGGGATCGATCAACTCGCCGATGCGGCTCGCGATCGCGTTGGCGATGTCGAGCCGCAGCGCGACACCGTCGAGCCAGGCCTGCTCGTCATCGGCGAAGCCCTTCGGCGCCGGCGGCCGCCACAGCGGCTCGCCGAGCAGCGCCTGCGCGCCGATCACGCGCTGGATGTTGACCACCTGGACGCCGGCGACGCGCATGCTCGCCACGATCCATTCGCTCGGACGCTTGAGCTTGCCGCGCGGTGCATCCCAGACCTCCGGCGCGGTCACCAGCGCGCGCGCCATCGATTTCAGATCGCCGCCGCTGTCGCGGAAGGTCTTGGCGAGCCGCGCCACCAGCGCCGGCGGCGGCTGATCGGCCACGAAATGCCGCGCGAGCTTGCCCGCGATATGCTCCGCGGTCGCGGGATGGCGCGCCAGGTCGGCGAGCACTGCGCGGCCCTGCTCGATGCCGCCGTCTGCATAAGGCTTGCCGACGACGGTCTGCGCGCCGGGCTCGTGGCGGCGGCCGATGAAGGCGAACTCGCCGCCGTGCTCGGGATCGCTGCCAGGCGGCACGATGGTCCAGCCGGTCAGCACATTGGCGAAGCGCGTCACGTCCTCCTGGCTGTAGCCGGAGCGTACTCCAAGCGTATGCAGCTCGAGAATCTCGCGCGCGAGATTCTCGTTCAGGCCCCTGCTGCGGTTGATGCCGGCGACCGAATGCGGGCCGATCGAGCGCGCATTGTCGAGATAGAACAGCATCGCCGGGTGGCTCTCGACCGCGAGCAGCATGTCGGCGAAGCGCCCGAGCACGTGCGGACGGATCGCTTCGCGCTCGTAGCTGCCGGCGAGCGCTGGCACCTTATCGGCCGACACGCAGAAATGATTCGACCAGAACCACACCAGCCGCTCGGCGAATCCGATCTCGGCGGCAAGCGCAGCATCGATGCGGGCGCGCGCGTTGCGAAGAAAAATCTGGCGCGGGCTGTTGGGACGCTCGTCGGGCTTCGGCTCGGCCGGCTCCCCGGCGGCGGTCGCAGCCTTGCGGTCGGTCTCGGTCGCCGTGTCGTCCATCGAGGCGCGCGCCGCCTCGCGCCGCGCTTGGTCGAGCTTGGCCTGCGCCTGCCGCTCGGCGCGAAACTCGAACACCGCGCGCGCCGCCTGCGGGCTCGACATCAGGTCCGGGGCGTCGACCAGCCCGACGCGCGGCCGCTCCAGCTCGGCGAGCAGCGCGCCGCGCGGGTCGGATGCGATCGCAGCGATCGAACCGGCGCGCGGTCCAAGCCCGAACCGGTGCAGCGCCAGCGCCGCGGCGGCCTTCGGGTCGGTGCTCATGGTTCAATTCCTTCGAGCGCTAACGGCAACCCGTCGCAATGCACTGCATGGTGCGCGCGCTCTGGGGCAACAATGCGCCGCCCGCCCGGCGGTTCCGCGGCGTCGTGCTGAACGGCGGTTAAGGAACCGGACGAAGGTTCAACGCCCGCCCGAGATCAACTTCTTCTCCAGCATGACGTGGATGCCCTTGGTGCCGTTGACTACCTGGGTGACGCGCAGATCGGCGGCCAGGCTGCACAGCGTATAAGCGTCCTCGCGCGACAGGTTGGTGCGCGCGCAGATCAGCTTGATCATGTCGCGCAGCGCGATCACCACGCAGTCGTCGAGGTCGGGGTCGAAGCCCATGGTCATGACGTGGGTCGGCGTCTCCGCCATCGGCCACTCCAGGTGCATGTCGGGCCGCACGATCAACTCGAACGTGCCGATCAGGCCGGTTTCGATCGCGGTGACGCAGACCTCGCCGTCGCCCTGCACGCCGTGGCCGTCGCCGCAGGAGAACAGCGCGCCGTCAACGTGGATCGGCAGATAGAGCGTGGTGCCGGCGACCAGCTCCTTGTTGTCCATGTTGCCGCCGTTCTTGCGCGGCGGCTGGGTCGGGACCGGCCCCCAACCGGGCGGCGGCGCCACCGCCATGATGCCGAAGAACGGCTTGAGCTCCAGCTCGAGGCCCCACGGCAGCGTTCCGACGTTCCGCTTCTTGTCGAGCGGAATATGGATCACGCGGATCTCGTGAAAATCGTCCGGCAGCGCGCCGGCAAGCGGACGGACGGTGTTGTAGCCCCAGTCGTAGTGCAGATCGATCGACTTGATGCGCACCTCGAGCACTTGGCCGGCCTTGGCGCCGCGCACCGCCACCGGCCCGGTCAGGATGTGCGGACCGCCGAGCTTGGGCTGGTGCTTCTGATGGATGGCGGCGAGCGGCGGCGGAATGGTCAGGCCCGAGCCCGGCTTCGGGCACTGACTCGGATGGCCGGACACCGTGGAGAAGGTCACCGTATCGCCGGAGTCGACCGTGAGCAGCGGCTTCAGCGCAGCGTCGAAGTAGCCCCAGTGCACGGTTTCGGGCGAAGCGTCGAGTCGATGAGCGGCCATGTCGGTTGTCCTCTGGTTGCGGCCCGCCTTGCCGGGCACCGTCCACTCATTGCGGGAAAAACTTGCGATAGGGCTCGGCCTCGCGGACGGCGCGGGCGAAGGACGGACGTACCATCAGGCGATCGAAATAGCGCGCCACATTGGCATGGCTGTCGGCAAACGGGGCGACCAGGTTGGCGTAGTACAAGGCCGGAGCAGCCGAACAGTCGGCCATGCCGAAGGTCTCGCCCGTGGCCCAGGTCTTCGCCGCCATGTCGCGGTCGATCACACCGAGCCCGGTCTGGAGCCTTGCACGCGCCTGCTCGACGCCCAACGGGTCTTTCTGAGCGGGCGGACGCAGCCGATCGCCGACGATCTTCTGCATATGCGCATGGACATGCAGATCAAAGAATCGGTCTCGCGCCCGCGTTTCCCAGGCCAGATCCGGATCGCGGGGAATGAGCTGCGTCCGGCCCGGATAATGCTGCGCCAGATATTCGATGATGATTGTCGATTCCGGAATGGTCCGACCCTTCGCGTCGTCGCGAAGCACCGGGAACTGGCCGACCGGCCAGACCTCGAGAAAATCCGCGCGCGACCTCGTATCGCCGAGATCGACGAGGTGAGCTTCGAACGGCGTGTCGTTCTCGTACAGCGCGGTCAGCACCTTCTGGCAGTACGACGAGAGTGGATGGAAGTAGAGCTTCAGCGCCATGCAGCATTCCTCGGTGACCGGTGGCCGCCGCGCTAATCCCGCTGCATGATGACGGTGCTGTCGATCTGCTCGATGCGGTCGAGATCGATCAGCACGGCGGCGCCCTTCTTCTGCGGGTCCTTGGACTGCTCCTCGTGGTTGGTGAGGTCCCAGGCCTTGTCGCGCTCCGGTCCCGAGGTGACGAGCCGCGCCTTGCCGTGGAAGCGGATGCAGGACGCGCGGTACGGGTTCTCCTTGCGCGCCGGATTGCGATAGTACACCACCACGTTCGCGTTCTCGCCGAGGCGGGCCTGCGAGGTGCGGTGGCTGCGCTCCCAGTAGCTGAGCGTGTGATCGTCGAACACCGCGACGCTGCCCTTCGGGCTGATCTGCGGATGGCCGGATTTGTCCGCCGTGCCGATCAGGCACGGCGTGCCGTCGGCGAGGGCGGCGTCGAGCAGGTCTTTCATTACGGGCGTGATCTTGATCATGGCTTCTTCACCTTTGCGTTCTTGAGCACACCGGCCCATTTGACGGATTCGGTCTTGATGTAGGCGCCAAGCTCGGACGGCGACATGGTCGAGGCCTCCAGCCCCTGCTTGGCGAAGCTGTCCTTGACCTCCGGCAACGCCATCATCTTGCGCACTTCTTCGTTCAGCCGCGCGATGATCGGCTCCGGCGTGCCGCCGGTGGTCATCAGGCAGACCCAGGCGTTGACGTCGAAGCCGGGCAGCCCCGACTCCGACACGGTCGGGATATGCGGCACGAACGGCGAGCGCACCGGCCGCGTCACCGCCAGCGCCTTGAGCGAGCCTGCGGCGACGTGCGGATACATCGACGGGATCGCCGAGATCGCGATATGGACGCGGCCGGCCAGCAGATCCGGCGTCGCCGGTCCGATGCCGGGATAGGGCACCACGGTGAGATCGATGCGGGCCATCTGCGCCAGCAGTTCGGCGCCGAGATGGTTGGGCGTACCGACCGGCGAGATCGCGATCGCGACCGAGTTCGGCTTATCGCGCGCCAGCGCCACCAGCTCGGCGACGTTGCTCGCCGGCAGCGACGGATGCGCCACCAGCAGCATGTTGGCCTCCGCCACCATGGTCACCGGAGCGAGATCGCGCTCGTAGTCGAAGCCCGGATCGGGAATGAGCGTCGGATTGAGCGCCTGGTTGGTGCCGGTCAGCAGGAGCGTATAGCCGTCGGGCGCGGCCTTGGCGGTGCCCGCCGCCGCCATGTTGCCGCCGGCGCCGGGACGGTTCTCCACCACCACCGGCTGGCCGAGCGCGTTGGTCAGGTGCTTGGCGATCAGCCGCGCCATCGCATCGGGCAGTCCGCCGGGCGCCGCGATCACCAGGATCTTCAGCGGCCGCGATGGCCAGTCCTGCGCCGCCGCGGGCAGCGTTGCGGTCAGCAGCGCGGCAAAGGCAATCAGAAGGCGGAGGCCAGGCCGAACCATTGCTTTCTCCCGTCTCCACTCCATGGAAGCTTGTACCGCCTTGCAAATCAAGAAATTCGCGTCACGCCGGGGACGCGAGCACATCACCCAGTTCGCGGCGAACCTCCACCAGTCGCCCGGATCATGCTAGAATGGTGCCATGAAACTGGAAGATGCGGTGGCCACCCTCCGTCGTCACGAAGGCGCCTTGCGCGCCCGCGGAGTCGCGCACGCTGCCGTGTTCGGTTCGGTGGCGCGGGGTGAGGACCGACCGGACAGCGACATCGATATTTTGGTCGAGTTCGAGCCGGGCGCGGAAGGATCGATCTACGATTACGTGCGGTTCAAGGAGTACGTGACGGGGCTGTTTCAGGGACCGGTCGATATTGTCGACCGCGCAGCGTTAAAGCCATACATGCGCGCTCCATCGGGACGCGATGCGATCTATGCCTTCTGAATCGGATGGCGGCGTCCTGCGTGAAATTCTACGGCACATCGAATTGGCTGAGCGTTTCCTCCAGGGCCGAACCTTGGAGACGCCGCACGACAGCGACCTGATGCCGCTCTATGCGGCAATCCGCTGCCTTGAGATCATCTCCGAGGCGTCGAGACGATTATCGGACGAATTGAAGGCCCGCCATCCGCAGATGCCATGGCGCGAGATGGCGGCAGCCGGGAACTTCTATCGCCATAGCTACGAGGACGTTCTGCCGCAGCGCGTGAGCAGGACGGTCCACGACGATCTGCCGCCGCTTCGCCGGTTGATCGTGCGTGAACTCGGTGATTCGTAGCGATGGCATTCTGGGCGGCGCCCACCGCCTCCCCCTGCCCTAAGTGTCCCATCCCACGTCCACCTCGCGCAATTGCGGAGTCAGCACCAGGGTGAAGTGGCCGAGCACATCGGCGCCGGGGGTGAAGTGAAACTGCGCGTAGGTCTGCATGAGATCGGCCTCGTACAGATCGGCGGCGTCGGCGCGGCAGAGCATGAACTTGGCCGCCGCCGAGATGTCCTCGCGGTCGACGATGCAGACCACCACCATCTCGGGGTGGCGCTTGAGATGGTCGAGCACCGCGAGGATCAGAGTCGGGTAGCCCGGATGCAGCATGTCGTCGAGCACGATCAGGCCCTTGGGATGCAGCACCGCCTGGGCGAGCGCGAGGTCGGCGGTGAGCGCGCCGTACTCGTGATCGCCGTCGATGTGGATGAAGCGCGCCGCGCCGGTCGCGAGCTTGGCCCGCAGATCATCCGGCGCGATCGCGGTGCTGCGCGCCTTCCATGCGGTGAATCGCTCGCGCGGGAGTCCGTGGAACGTGCAGTTGGCGAGGAAGCGGTCGAGCAAGCGCTCGTTCGGCCAGTCGAAGGTGTCGATGCCGACCGCGTTCTCGCCGTCGACAAGGCCGAGCGCCATGGCGATGAAGAAGCGGCCCTCGAAGGTGCCGATCTCCACCATGTCGCCGCGGATGCCCTGCTCGGTCTGGCGGCGGACCGCGTGCCCGCAGACGGCGGCGGCGAAGCGCGAGGACATGCCGCGCACGCGCGTATAGCCGTCCGCAAGATAACGGTCGATGGCGGCGTGCCCGCTGGCGATGTCGGTCATGTGCGCCCCGTCATTCGCTCTCTTGGCGAGGCGAGCCTACCATTTCTGATAGACGAAGAAGGCGCCGAGCGCGATCAGCCCGAAGCCGAGTGCGTGATTCCAACCGAGCGGCTCCTTGAGATAGACCATGGAGAACCCAGCGAACACGATGAGCGTGATGACCTCCTGCATGGTCTTGAGCTGCGCGGTCGAATAGACCGCGTGGCCCCAACGGTTGGCGGGCACCGCGAGACAGTACTCGACGAACGCGATGCCCCAGGCCGCGAGGATCACGCCGGCGAGCGACACCGCCTTGAAGCGCAGGTGGCCATACCAGGCGAGGGTCATGAAGATGTTGGAGGCAAACAGCATCAGGATCGGCAGCACGTATAACGAAAGCGGCGCGGCGGGCATGAGCGGGCTCGTTTGTCAGAGGATGCGCGGGGGCGTTTGGCCTAGCACGGCGACAGCGCCTGGCAAACGCGCGGTGCAGTGATCGCGGTCCGGCGCTAGACTTTCGCTGCGCGATTCGCCGCAAGGGAGCCATGCAACATCGAGCGGTCTGGATCGGTGGGGCATTCGTCGCGGGCACGCTCGCCGCGATTCCTGGAGCCACGCAGACGCTCGCGCCGCGGCCTTACCAGCCGGTCGCGATCGTGATGCCAGCGCCTTCCGTGGACGCCGAGTTCAACGCTTTCCGCCAAGAGCTGATCGCCGTCGCCAAGGGCCGCGTCTATGCCGATCTGGCGCGGCTCGTCGATCCGCGCTTCTTCTGGGATCGCGACTATGACCGCGCCTTCGATGCGCGCAAGCCCGGCGTCGACAATCTCGCCGCCGCGATCCGGCTCGAGCACGGCGACGGCGCCGGCTGGACCGCGCTCGCCGCGCTGGCCGCCGAGGACGCCGCCGCGCCGCTGGTCTCCCGTCCGGGCGTGGGGTGCGCACCGGCGCCGCCGGACTACGACGGCATCGCGTTCACCCGGCTGCTCGACGACACCCGTACCGACGCCCCCGAATGGGCCTATCCGCGCGCCGACAATGCGCCGGTGCGAGCGGAACCGAAGCCCGTTGCGCAGCCCGTGGGCACGCTTGGGATGCATCTCGTCCGGGTGCTGCGCACCGGCGAGGCGGATGATGCTGCCGACACCGGCCGCCGCTGGCAAAAGCTCGCGCTGCCGTCCGGAGCGATCGGCTTCGTGCCCCCTGACGTGGTGACCTCGCTCGCCGCCCCGCGTTTGTGTTACGCTCAGGATAGTTTGGGCCGCTGGCGGATTGCTGGCTATATCGCCGCCGGCCGTTGAGGAAAGCCGCAAGCCCGTCGCAATTGCGACATCTACTCCACATCATTGTTGCCGCCTCACGCAGGGAGATACTGCAATGCGCACCCGCACCTTGTTTGCCGCCTCCGTCGCCGCCGCCGCGCTGATACTCGCGACCGGATCGGCCTCGACCCAGCAGGGCCAGTTGCCACGGCCCGGACAATTGCCGCCGGCCGGCGGACAGATGGCGCCGCCGCGCGGTCCGGCCGCGCCTCCGGCGCAGGCGCAGCCGCAGCCCCAGCGCGGGCAGCAGGGCCAACCGCCGCAGGCCGCGGCCAAGCCGTACAAGGCGGTGGCGATCAGCGCGCCCCCACCGGTCGCCGATCCGAGCTTCGAGGCCTTCCGCAAGCAACTCGCCGCCGCCGCCGAGAAGAAGGACCGCAAGGCGCTTGGCGGACTCGTGGTGGCGCAGGGCTTCTTCTGGATGGGCGAAAAGGGCGACAAGGCCGACAAGCGCAAACCCGGCATCGACAATCTCGCCAAGGCGATCCAACTCGACTCCAAGGACGGCCCGGGCTGGGAGGCGCTGGCCGGCTATGCCTCCGATCCGACCGGCACGCCGTTCCCGAACCGCAAGGACACCATCTGCGCTCCCGCCGATCCGAACTACAACGCCAAGGAGCTAGAAGACCTCGCCAAGGCGACCGGCACGCAGGAAAGCGATTGGGGCTATCCGACCCAACCGGGCGTCGAGATGCGCGCCAGCGCGCAGCCCAATGCGCCGGTCGTCGAGAAGCTCGGGATGCACTTCATCCGCGTGATGCCGGATGCACAGGGCGGCGGCGAGATGATCCAGGTGGTCGCACCGTCGGGCAAGACCGGCTTCATCGCCGGCGACGCCATCAACCCGCTCGGCAACGACCAGATGTGCTACACCAAGGACGGCGGCGGCTGGAAGATCGTCGGCTACATCGGCGGCGACCAATAGTCTCAACGGCTTCGCTGGAAATATCGCGGCGCGCGCCGGAATAGGCGCGCGCCGCGTCGTGTTTAAATCCTGACCGCGATGCTGCGTCGCGCATTTGTAATAGTATTACATCGAGCGCCGTCGCTAGCATCCGGCCGCATTGTCATGACGAGGAGGGCGACCATGTCACACACAGTGTCACGGACTTTGTTTGCTTCCATTGGCGCGGCGCTGCTGGCGAGTGCGCTCGCCATGCCGGCGCAGGCGCAGCAGGCGCAACCCGCGCCGGCTCAGCCGGCGCGGCCGCAGATCGAAACCAAGAAGGTCGACGGCACCGACAACGTCTACATCTTCCGCAACGGCAACCATCAGTCGATGTTCGTCGTCACCAAGGCCGGCGTGATCGCGACCGATCCGGTGGCCTACGGCCGGCCGAACGGCGGCCAGCAATACGTCGACGAGATCAAGAAGGTCACCGACAAGCCGATCAAGTTCCTGATCTACAGCCACCACCACTTTGACCACATCGCCGGCGGCAAGGCGTTCAAGGATGCCGGCGCCAAGGTCATCGCGCACAAGAACGCGACCGCGCGGCTCAAGGTCTTGCAGGATCCGCACACCGTCATTCCGGACGAGTCGATCGGCAACAAGAAGGTCGTCACGCTCGGCGGCACCACGCTGGAGCTGCACTACCTCGGGCTCAATCACTCCGACTCGACGCTGGTGATGCGGCTGCCGAAGGAGAAGATCATCTTCGTGGTCGACACCATTCCGGTCGGCTCCTTCCCGGGCCGTGGCTTCATCGACATCTTCCCGCTGGAGACCGAGGACTTCATCAAGAAGGTCATCGCGATGGACTGGGATCGCATGATCCCCGGCCATCCGGGCGCGCCGAACGGCCGGCTCGGCACCAAGGACGACGCCAAGGCCGTACTGGCGCTCATGCAGGACGCCTCCGCCGAGATGAAGAAGCTCGGCCAGTCCGGCAAGTGCTGGGACGAGGCCGAGAAGGAGTTCAAGCTGCCGAAGTACGAGGCGATGCCGGGCTACGCCAACGGCCTGCAGTTCGTGGCGCGGCGCTACTGCGGCCTGTGGGGCCGCGGCACCTGAGGTAGCAATACACGCGGAACGCGCCGCTCGTGCCCTCTCCCCTTGTGGGAGAGGGCAGCGCCGGTGCGATCCGGGAATTCTGATGGGTGAGGGGTCAGCGGCTAGGCCGGACCCCTCGCCCTTTCTTTATGACGGAAGCTGCTGCGACCGCCCTCTCCCACAAGGGGAGTGGGCACAACAACTCTCACCTCGCGCCGGCCGCGGCCTTGTCGACCGACGCCGCGGTCTGGCCGAACAGGATCGCGCGCTCCTCGGCGGTGCGGATGCCGCCGTGGCCCGGGTTGACCTTCTCCACGTGGGCGTAGGCGCGCACCGTCGCCGGCCGCGCCGCGATGGTGTCCAGCCACTTGTTCAGGTGCGGGAAGTCGGCGATCTTCTGGTGCTGGCGCTCATGCGGCACCACCCACGGATAGCAGGCCATGTCGGCGATCGAATACTCGCCGGCGAGGAACGGCCGGTCGGCAAGCCGCTTGTTCATCACGCCGTAGAGGCGGTTCACCTCGTTGCGGTAGCGGTCCATCGCGTACTGGAGCTTCTCGGTGGCGTAGTTGCTGAAGTGGTTGTTCTGCCCGGACATCGGGCCGAGCCCGCCCATCTGCCAGAACAGCCACTGCATCACGTCGGCGCGCGGCCGCGGTTCCTTCGGCAGGAATTTGCCGGTCTTCTCGGCGAGATAAACCAGCATCGCGCCGGACTCGAACACCGAGATCGGCGCACCACCGCCGGGTGGATCGTGGTCGACCAGCGCGGGAATGCGATTGTTCGGAGAGATTGCGAGGAATTCGGTTTTGAACTGCTCGCCCTTGCCGATATTGACCGGAAACAGCTTGTAGGGAAGTCCGGTCTCCTCGAGAAACATCGTCACCTTGTGGCCGTTCGGCGTGGTCCAATAGTGCAGATCGATCATCAACGTGTTCCTTCAATGGGTCGGTCGGTGTAAGCCCAGCATACCGCGCGATTGCGGCGGCAGCCATCATCCGGCATGAGTGACGCCACAGCCCAACCGGCGAGCCCATCGCGGCGCCTTGCTTGCACGCGCTGCGGCGCCGTGTTCGACTGCGCCGGCACCGCGCAGTGCTGGTGCGCCGGCGAAGCGTTCCGCATGCCGATGCCGGCCGAAGGAGAGGACTGCATGTGTCCGGTCTGTCTGCGCGCCGCCGCACGGAAGGAGTCGGGACGGCCGGCATGACGTGGCGTGCGCTCGCAATCGGGGCCGCTCTGCTTTGCGCCGCGCCACAGGCCGCACGCGCTGCCGAAATCTCCATCGTCGGGCGCTGGGAGATCGTCGAGGCGGCGGCGGCGCCCTGGATCGAGGAAGGCAAGCGCGCCGCGCTGAACGCCGCCGGCAAGGCGTTGCTCAAGCTCGTCATCACCTTCTCGCCCAAGGACGTGAGCTCGCGCCACAAGCTGTTCACCTGCTCGCGCGTCGAATACGAGGCGACCGAGCTTGGCGCCGACGCCATCTTTTCCGGCAACCTGCCGGAGCCGAACCCGACCGCGGCGGCGCAGCGGCTCGGCTTTCCGCGCGGCGACATTCCGGGCGTCGACGTGCGCTGCCCCAACGCCGTGTTCGGCTTCCACTTCCGCGATCCGGCGACCGCGATGATCGCTCTCGACGATGTGATCTACACGCTGAAGCGCCGCTGAACGCTCGAATAAACCGCTGGATGCCGCCCCGCCACGGTCTGGTCACGAACCGTGCTTAGGTGCCATACAGCACCGCCATGTTCCGCCTGTTCGAGAAATCGCTCAATCCGACCGAGAAGCCCGCGCCGTCGCAGCCGCCGGCCTCGCTGGTCGCGTTCTATTGGCACTTCGTGCGCCAGGCCAAGGGCCTTTTCGTGGCACTGTTCGTCGTCGGGTTCTTTGTGGCGATGCTCGATTCCGCGATCCCGGCGTTCATGGGCCGCGTCATCACCCTGGTCACCACCAGCAAGCCGGAAGCCCTGTGGGCCGACTCCTGGCCGACCCTGCTCGGCATGGCGGCGGTGCTGCTGGTGCTGCGCCCGCTCGCCATGATGGCGCAGAACCTGGTGAGCAACCAGGCGATCGCGGTCAACGTCTCCAACATGATCCGCTGGCAGAACCACTGGCACGTGGCGCGCCAGTCGTGGGCGTTCTTCCAGAACGATTTCGCCGGCCGCATCGCCAACAAGGTGATCCAGACCGGGCCGGCGCTGCGCGAGAGCCTGGTCTCGCTGATCACCAGCGTCTGGTACATCCTGGTCTACGGCACCGCGGCGCTGATCCTGCTCGCCTCGGCCGACCGCTGGCTCGCGCTGCCGATCGCGATCTGGTTCGGCGGCTACCTTGTGATGCTGCGCATCTTTGTGCCGCGCATGCGCGACCGCTCCAAGGACGTGTCGGAGGCGCGCTCGTGGCTGGTCGGCCGTATCGTCGACACCTACACCAACATCCTGACGGTGAAGCTGTTTGCGCGCGCCCGCGACGAGGACGCCTACGTGCGCGAGGCGTTCGAGGAGCACACCGGGCTGTTCCACGCCTCGCTCCGCCTGAACACGCTGTTCAGCTTCAGCCTGACCACGCTGAACGCCATGCTGGTGACCGGCACCGCGGCGATGGCGATCTGGCTGTGGGTGCACGGCAAGGTCGAGGTCGGCACCGTGGCGATGGCGCTGCCGCTGTCATGGCAGATCATCTCCACCGCCGGCTGGGTGGCGCTGCGCGTCACCGAGATTTTCGAGAACATCGGCGTGGTGCAGGAGGGCATGGGCGCGATCGCCCGCCCCATCGGGCTGATCGACCGGCCAGACGCCGGCGTGCTGAAGGTTCCGCGCGGCGAGATCGAGTTCCAGGACATCCGCTTCGGCTACGGCCGCGAGAGCGGGCTGATCGACGGGCTGTCGCTCAAGGTGCACGCCGGCGAGCGCATCGGCCTGGTCGGCCGCTCCGGCGCGGGCAAGTCGACTCTGATGAACCTGCTGCTGCGGTTCTTCGACCTGGAGGACGGCCGCATCCTGATCGACGGCCAGGACGTCTCCCACGCCACCCAGGAAAGCCTGCGAACGCAGATCTCGGTGGTGACGCAGGACACTTCGCTATTGCACCGCTCGATCCGCGACAACATCCGCTACGGCCGCCCCGACGCCAGCGAGGCCGAGATCGTGCTCGCCGCCAAACAAGCGCAGGCGCACGAGTTCATCGCCGAGCTGGAGGACTGGCGCGGCCGCCGCGGCTACGACGCCCATGTCGGCGAGCGCGGCGTGCAGCTGTCCGGCGGCCAGCGCCAGCGCATCGCCATCGCCCGCGTGATCCTGAAGAACGCGCCGATCCTGGTGCTGGACGAGGCCACTTCCTCGCTCGACAGCGAGGTCGAGGGCGCGATCCAGGCGAGCCTCGACACGCTGATGGCCGGCAAGACGGTGATCGCGATCGCGCACCGGCTCTCCACCATCGCGCGGATGGATCGCCTGGTGGTGCTCGACCGCGGCCGCATCGTCGAGCAGGGCACCCACGCGGAACTGCTGCGCGCCGGCGGGCATTATGCCGAGTTGTGGCGGCGGCAGTCCGGCGGCTTCATCGACCAGGCGCCGCCCGCCCAGGCGGCGGAATGACGCCCGATGCGGGTGCTGCGGTTCGTATCGAGTGCGATCCTGGCCGGTGCGGCCGCGATCCTCGCCGCCGCGATGCTGCTGCCGACCGCCGCGATGCTGATCCTGCCTGCACTGCTGGCGTGGCTTGCGTTCCTCGCAATGCTGCCGCTGTGGCTTGACGGCGCGGCGGCGCGCGATCCGCGGGTCGGGCAAGCCTTGCAGCTTCGCATGGAGCCGGCCGGCCCGGCCTGGAGCGGCAGTGCCAATGCGTTGCCGCAGCTTCAGCCGTACGGCCCGCTGATCGCCGCCGCAATCGCCGCGATCGCCGGCGTGATCCTCGAAATGGTTGTGCTCGACCAGCAGTTTCACGACACGCGGCAGCACGCGGCCAAGGACGTCGCGTCGCTCGGCGCGGTGCTCGCCGTGTTCGCCGCGCCCTGGCTGCCGTTCGTGGCGGCGCATCGCTTGCCAAACCCGCTGCATCGGCTGCTGGCGCGGCGGCTGGTGACGCGGACCCGGTCCCGCTTCGCCCGCGAGACTGCGCTGCTGGCGAGGATCGCCGAGCTGGAGCAGCGCATCGGCGACGACTATCGCGCGCTCGGCATCACGACGCGCGAGGACGCCACCACGCGCTGCCGCGATGCGCTGGCCGGCCTTGCCGCCCGCCCACGCGCCAACATCCGCGCCAGCCTGGAGGAGATCGCCGCGCGGCTCGAACGCGATGCCGAGCAGCTTGGGCACTGCGCCGACGAACTGCGAACCGCGCAGGCCGCCTTCGAAGATGCCAAGACCGCCGTCATCGCCAACGGCAGCACCACGCTGCTCGACGAGCTCGACCGCATCAAGCTCGGCTTGCAGTCCGAGCTGCTCAGCTCGCTGCTGCTCGACCGCAAATGGGACGATGCTCGCGAGATCCTTGGCCTGATGGCGCAGGAGCTCGGCAATCTCCGAGCCACCGCCGAGGGCGGCGCTCGCCCCACGGCGGCGGCGGCCGACGACGGGCGGCCGCCGGAGACGCTCGACGAGGCCCATCGGGTCTTGAATGTCACCAAGGACACCAACAAGCTGGTGGTGAAGAAGCTCGTCGATGCGCTGCGGATGTCGTGGCATCCCGATCACGTCACCGACGCCGCCGAGAAGCAGAAGCGCACCGCCAAGATGCAGCAGATCAACGTCGCCTGGGATTTCATCGATGGCAAACGTTCGTAGCGGTACGGAGAAGCCGTCATTCCGGACGCTGCGAAGCAGCGGTCCGGAATCCAGAGCCGCACGCTTGTCTGGATTCCGGGTTCGCTCCTTCGGAGCGCCCCGGAATGACGACCGGCGGCCGACGGCCCGCCGATGACCAAGCTCCCGAGCAAGCCCGGCGGCGGCGGCGGCCCGGCCTGGCTGAAGAAGCTCGAACAGGCGACCGGCGGCTCGCTTCAGGCGCCGAATGCCGCGACCGCGATCGCGCGCGCCGGGGGCGCAGTGGTGCTCGCGGTCGATTGCTCGATCAGCATGACCGGCGAAAAGCTCAACCACGCGCGCTCCGGCTCGCTCGCCTTCGCCGCCGACGCGCTGAGCCGCGGCTTTGCGGTCGGCGTGCTGCAGTTCGGATCGGTCGCCGAGGAGCTGGCGCCGCCCGGCCGCTCCGAGCCCGAGCTGCGCGCCGCGCTGGAGAAGCTGCACGTCACCGGCAGCACCAACATGGCGGCCGGCATCGACCGCGCCGTGACCTTGCTCGGCGGCAAGAGCGGCGTGATCTGCATCGTCACCGACGGCATGCCCGACAGCCCGCCGGAGACGCTTGCCGCCGTCGCCCGCGCGCGCGAGGCCGGCATCGAGATCATGGCGGTCGGCACCGACGACGCCGATTGGAATTTTCTGTCAAAGATCGTCGGCCGCAAGGAGCTCGCCGCCAAGGTCGAGCGCGCCCAGCTCGGCCGCCAGATCGGCGACATGGCGAAGCTCCTGCCGAAGCTGCCGCCGCCGCGGAAATCTTAGGCGGCGTTGAATTATCCCCGTTCGTCCCCGCGGAAGCGGGGACCCAGAACTTGGCCAAAGAACTAGGCCCCCGCTTTCGCGGGGGCGAACGGCGTATGCATCGACCGGCGACGGTCGCGCTCCGCTCGCGCGCCGCGGAGATGGTCGATCAGTGCCAGCGGATCCTCCGGCGCGGCATCGGCGCGCCAGGCGACATGACGGTCCGGACGCACCAGCACGAGCTTTCTCGCATAGAGCGCGGCGGCCTCGGCGTCATCGATGTCGACCAGTGTGAGCGGCACGCCCCGCTCGCGCGACGCCGCGATCAGGCCATCCACCGGCGCGGCCGGATCGAACCGCAGCAAGCCGTAGCCCTCGCCCAGCGCGTCATAGACCGAGCGGCCGTCGCGCAGCCAGATATGCGGCGCCCGGCAGCCCGGCACCGACGACGACTCGAACGAGCCCATGGAGTAGGCCGGCTGCGCGGCGCCGTCGTAGGCGATGATCGGCGAGCCTGCGTAGAAATAGCCGAAGTTCAGCCCGCCGCAGCACTGCTGCTGCACGTAAAGATCGTACGCCTCCTTGCCGATCTTGCGCCGCATCGCCTCGCCGGTCGCATCCTCGCGCTCGATGTCGGCAGAAATCTCGCGGCGCTGCTGTGAGACCTGCTTGGCCATGTTGAACGCGAAATGCGACACCTGATCGGTGATCGGCTGCCGCTCCGCCTGATAGGCGTCGAGCAGCGCGGGCTCCGCCCAGCCTTGCAGGACCGCCGCGAGCATCCAGGCCAGGTCCGCGGCATCGGCGATGCCCGCGTTCATGCCGTAGCCGGCGTGCGGGATCCACAGATGCGCCGCATCGCCGGCGATGAACACGCGGCCGTCCTGGAATTTGTCCGCGACTAGGCGGCGTCCGATCCAGTCCTCCTTGGAAATGATCTCGTATTCGAAATCGGCGGACGCGCCGATGATGTTGCGGATCGCCCAGTCGCGATCGACCGAATCGTACTCCGGCTCGTCGTTGTAGAGGAAATTGTGGATCAGCCACGTCTCGCGGCCGTCGATCGTCATCATGGTGCCGCAACGGCGCGGGTTGAACGCCAGATACATCCAGGCCGGCTCGCCTGGCAACATGCTCTTGAGCTTGGGCGCGCGAAAGTAGGTCGACTGAACCCGCTGATACACCGGGATGCCGGAAAGCACGGCGCCGATCGCCTTGCGCACCGTCGAGCGGCCGCCGTCGCAGCCGGCCAGATACCGACTCGCAACCGTCAGCCGCTCGCCGTTTTCGAGATCGAGAAGGACGGCGCTGACCCCCTGCCCGTCCTGCGAAAGCTCCTCGAACTGGGTCCGGTTCAGAATGCGGATGCGCGGCTGCGCCGCCGCATGCGCAAACAGCAGCGGCTCAAGGTGGAGCTGGTTGATGCGGTGTCCCCATTCCGCCGTCGGCCAGTGGCCGTCGGCGCCCCTCTCGCCGCGCACCCTGCCGGCGCGCGAAGGCAATTTGATGCGCGACAGCTCGGCCCCAAGGACCGAGACGCAGCAAGCCACGTCGTTGCGATACTCCGGCGGCAGACCGGTGTTCCGAATCCGGTCGGCAATGCCGAGCCGGCGGAAAATCTCCATCGACCGCGCCGAGACCTGATTGCACTTGACGTTCGGCGGCTCGCCGGCCCGCCTGGTTTCAGTCACGGTCACGTCGATGCCGCGCGAGGCCAAGTCCATCGCCAGCGTGAGCCCAACCGGTCCCGCGCCTACGATCAGCACGCTGGTGTCGAGCGAGCGGCGCATCGCTGATCCCGTTTCCGAACAATTCGGCGGCGCGATTGTGACACCGGCCGGCGCGGCCGGGCAATGCCTCGACTTGCGTCGATCGGCTTAGTGCTTCGTTCACCAGCAGCCCGTAAACGCCGCGTTTCCGGCTGAGCGCCAAGCGTTTGTCAATCGTCGGTTGTTAGAACGCACGTCGGGAAAATGGGTGGTTCATGCGTGCGAATCTGCTGTTCATGCTGCTCGTCGCCGCGGCTGGCGGCATCGGCTATTTCGGCGTGACCTGGAGTTCGGCGCGCACACCCGCCCCTGCACTCGTGGCAACAGCCGCGCCCGCAGAGCCGGCCAAGCCCGCACCAGCCGCCATGGAGACCGCCGACAAGAACCGTCGCGAGACCGTCAACAACTCCAAGCCCAACAAGGGCGACACCGACCGCGAGCGCGACGCGCTTCGCCTGGAGCTGCTGCAGGCCGCCAACGCCTACGCGCTGTCGCCGTGCAGCGACGTGATGAAGACCAATCTCAAGGCGGCGCTGACCGCCTACGCCTCGGCGATGGCCGACAAGATGGGCTGCGTGTCGTTCTTCTGCAGCGGCGGTGCGCGGGTCGATGCCGGTGCCGACCTGTTCTCGACCCCGCTCGACAAGCGCGCCCGCTCCGCGGTCGGCGAGGCGTTCGAGAAGGGCGGCATCTCGGTGCAGGAATTCCCGGCCTCGCTCCGCCTTGCGCTGGTGATGATCGCAGGCGAGCAGGGCAGCTCGCAGCCGGCCTGCTCCACCACCGCCACCACCGCGCAGCGCCGCCGATGACCAACACCAATCATTGGACCATCGCCGGCGGCGTACTGCTCGCGCTGTTCGCCTACGTGCACCTGACCGCCACCCGCAGCCCGCCGCCACCCAAGCGGGCGGAGCCGATCGAAAACGACGCCACGCGCCGCGGCCAGCCGGCGTGGATGGCCGGCGAGCACTATCGCGTCGACAACCGAAAGTACGCGCGCGAGGGCGCGCTCAAGGGCCTCGACCAGCCGTGGGCGTCCTATTGCGGCGAAGGCCGCCGCAAGCTGCTCTCCGGCCTCGGCTACTATCTCGAACGCCGCGGCGCCGAGCAGATCCGGCCGAACCCCGACTGGGGCGAGTCCTGGGCCCGTCACGTCAAGACCGTGTGGGCGACCGCCGACGATGCGCGCATCGAGCGGCTCGCGCTGAGCGCCTACGCCAGCGGCTACTTCAGCATCGATGACCTCGGCACCAGCGTGCGCACCGCGGCGGTCGAGATGTTCGGCAAGGAGCGCGTGCGCGGCCGCGCGTGCGGGTAGCGATACCGAGTCAACGAGGAATACGGCCATGAGTATCGTCAAGAGCGCCTTCTTCGTGCTCGGCGGCATCGCCGTCGGCTCGTACCTGCTGAACCTGTCGCTCAATCCGGGCGACGGCTTGCCGCGCAACTCCGGCATGGGCGAATGGCGCGAGGCGCAGGTTCGGCCGGCCTGCTACGAGGCGGTCGACGTGAAAGACCCGTACGACTCGCCGAAGCTGCCGTCGGGGCCACACAAGATCGATTTTGGCGACTACGCGCGCGCGGTGCAGCTCACCGCGGCGCTGAACTGCTATGTGGTGACCCAGCGCGACGCAGTTTGCGAGCCGAACAACCGCGCCTGGATCGTCGACTATCTCGGCCGCTACTACAGCAAGATGAGTAGCATGCTGTCGTCCGCCAAGTCGCATGGCGAGGCCGAGGTGGCCAAGGTAAGACAGGTCTGGAACGCGCCGCAGAACCAGGCGATCGCGCGCGCGCTCGAGGCCTACATCCGCGACGGCAAATTGGCGAAAGGCGATTTCGGCTGGTCGGCGCCCGGCGCGCTGAAGCCGTTGTTCGACAAGTACGCCAACGCGCCCGACCGCTGCGCGCCGACCCGCTCCGCCAGCCGGTAGCCGCGCTCCCCCTCCTCTTTCACGCCGTGACACGCACGGCGTGAATTCCTATCATCCCGCCCAACGGCGCGGCGTTTCAGCGCGGGAGCGCGGCCGCTTCGGGGAGGGTAGTTCATGATCAGCCGCCGAACCTTCCACGCGTTGCTGGCGGGCGCCGCCGCCACGCCGGCGTCGCAGGCCTGGAGCCAGAGCATGACCAAGGCGGTTTTCTTCCAGAGTATCGGCCCTGAGCTCACGCGTTACGATATCGACGTCGCGGCCGGCGTGCTCACCAAGCGCGACACCGTGTCGACGCCGGGCGCCAACATCCAGTACGTCTGGCCGCATCCGTCGCGGAAATGGCTGTACGCGGTGTCGAGCAACGGCGGCCCCGGCACCATCCCCGGCGACAAGCACATCGCCAGCGCCTTCACCATCGATCCGGCGAGCGGCGCGCTGAAGCCGCACGGCGAACCGGCGGCGCTGCCGTCGCGGCCGATCCATTGCAGCGTCGATGCCGATGGTGCGTATCTCTTGACCGCGTTCAACCATCCGAGCGGCGTAACAGTGCATCGCATCAACGAGGACGGCACGGTCGGCGAGGCGGTGGAGCAACCCACGCTCGACGTCGGCATTTTCGCGCACCAGATCGTGCCGACGCCGGGAAACCAGAGCGTCATCCTGGTGACGCGCGGCAACAATGCCGCCGCTGACAAGCCGGAGGACCCGGGCGCGCTCAAGGTTTACGGCTTCAAGGACGGCGTGCTGAGCGATCTCGCCTCGGTGCAGCCCGGCGACGGCCTGGGCTTCGGGCCGCGGCATCTCGATTTCCATCCGAGCCAGCCGTGGGTCTACCTGTCGGTCGAGCGGCAGAGCCAGCTCTTCGTGTATCGGCTCGAGCCCGACGGCGCGCTGACCGCCGACCCGCTGTTCATGGTGAATTCGCTCGCCGACCGCGCCAGCCACGGCCCGACCCAGATGGCGGGCGCGATCCACGTGCACCCGAACGGCCGGTTCGTCTATCAGACCAACCGCAACTCCGGCATCACCGAGGTCAACGGCAAGAAGGTGTTCAAGGGCGGCGAGAACAACGTCGCGGTGTTCTCGATCAACCCGGCGACTGGCGAGCCGACGCTGATCCAGAACATCGAGGCGCGCACCAACCACCTGCGCACCTTTGCGATCGACCCGAGCGGACGGCTGCTGATCGCCGCCAGCATCGCGCCGATGGCGATGCCGGACGGCTCGACCTTGTCGGCAGGCCTCGTGGTCTATCGCATCGGCGGCGACGGCAAGCTCACCTTCATGCGCAAGTACGACGTCAATCCCGGCAAGTTCCTGCAGTTCTGGACCGGCATCGTCACGCTGGCTTGAGGCGGCGCCGCGTCGCCATGACCGTGGCGGGGCGCGCTGAAACGTGCTTTTTTCCGGCGGCCGGGAGGAAAGCATGAGACAATTCTTGCAATTCGCTGCGCTGGCGGCTTTGGCAGTCGCCGCATCGCCCGCGCCGGCGCAGGACTATCCGACCGCACCCGTTCACCTCATCAGCGGTTTCCCAGCCGGCTCCACCGCCGACATTTCGGCGCGCGTGGTCGGCGCCAAGATGGGGCAGATCCTCGGCCAGCAGTTCGTGATCGAGAACCGCGTCGGCGCGGCCTCCAGCATCGCCGGCGCACAGGCTGCCCGCGCCCCGAAAGACGGCTACACACTGTTCGTTTCATCCGCCGCCAACATGATCAACGCGGCGATGAACCCGAACCTGAACTTCGACATCATCAAGGACTTCGCGCCGATCGCGCTGCTCACCTCGACGCCGACCGTGCTGGTGGTGACGCCGGAGACCGGAGTGAAGAGCGTGCGCGACCTGATCGCGCTGGCCAAGGCGAAGCCGGACACGCTGTCGTTCGGCTCGTCCGGCGTCGCCAGCTCGACGCATCTTGCGCTCGAACTGTTCAAGTCGCTCGTCGGCGTGAAGATCACCCACGTGCCCTACACCGGCAGCCCGCAGGTGGTGACCGACCTGCTGGCGGGCCGCATCCAGGGTTACTTCTCGCCGGCCTCGACGGTGACCGGCCACATCGCCGCCGGCAAGCTCACCGCCCTCGCCGTCACCGACGCCAAGCGCTCCAGCTTCATGCCGGACCTGCCGACCATGATCGAGGCCGGCGTGCCGGACTGCGTGTCGGTCTTGTGGTTTGGCCTCTCGGCGCCAACCGGAACGCCGCAGCCGATCGTCGACAAGCTCGCGCGTGCCGCCAACGAGGCGCTGAAGTCGGACGAGGTGGTGAAGTCGCTGCGGGCGCAGACGGTCGAAGCGCTGGGCGGCACACCGGAGGACTTCCGCCGGCATATGGAGGCCGAGGACAAGCGCTGGACCGCGGTGGTGATGGTAGCAGGGTTGCGCAAATGACCGATCAAGCCGTTTCCCCGCAACCGACGCACATTCTCCAGGTTCCGATCATCGCCTCGGCGGGCGGCCGCGACTTCGAGGGCTTCCTGGCGCGGCTGCCGTCCGGCGCCGGGCCGGGCCTTCTGATCTTCAGCGAGATGTGGGGCGTGGCGCCCTCCAAGGTCACGATGGCGGAGGACTACGCGCAGCGCGGCTTCTGCGCGCTCGCGCCCAATATGTTCTGGCGCTCGGAGTTCACCGGCGTGGTGCCGTTCGACACGCCGGAGCGGGCCTGGAAGCGTCTCGAAGCGTTCGACTGGGAGCGCGGCGTCGACGACGCGCGCACCGCCGCGCAATGGCTCCGCCAGCAGCCCTATTGCAACGGCAAGATCGCGGCGATCGGCTTCTGCATGGGAGGTCGCACCTCGTTTCTCGCCGCCGCGCACGCCGGCGTGGATGCGGCTATTTCGCTGTACGCGCTCGGCATCGCCAAGCATGTCGACGAACTGCGCCGCGTCGCGGTGCCGGTGCAGCTTCACTACGGGCTCGACGACGAGCACGTGCCGCTGTCCGAGATCGACACCGTCGCCGACGCGGCCAAGGCCAACCCACGGCTCGAGATCTATCGCTATCCCGGCGCCGGCCACGGCTTTTTCACCGCCGGCCGCCCGGCCTACAACGCCAAGGCGGTGGCGGCGGCTACCTCTGTCATCGAGCCGCTGCTGGCAACACTGAAGTAGCCGCTCACATCACCTTCAACATCGCGTCGATCCGCGTATAGGCGAGCGCGGTGGCGGCCGGGTCGTAGCTCGGCCGCACCGGATTGGCGAACGAGTGGCCCGCCGCCGGATAGCGAAACACGTCGGTTCCGGCATGGCCGCTGACGCCGGCCGCCACCGCGTCGACTTCCGCTTGCGGCACGTGCGGGTCCTGCATGCCGTAATGCAGTTGCAGCGGGCAGCGCACCTGGCCGAGCTCGCCGAGATGCTCGGAGATGCCGAGACCATACAGCGCCGCCGATCCATCGACGCCGCAGCGCGCGGCGGCAAGATACGCCCAGCGGCCGCCGCCGCAGAAGCCGACCGCACCCACCTTGCCGGTGCAGAATGGCTGCGCCCGCAGCCAGCGCACCGCGGTCGCCATGTCGTCCGACACCACGCCGAGGTCGAGCGCCTTCAGTCGCGCCCAGGCACTGGCATGCTGGTCCTGGTCATAAGCGATCACGCCGGGATTGTCCGATCGCCACACGATGTTCGGCACCAACGCCACGTAACCCTGCGCCGCGAAGCGGTCGGCGACCGCACGGATCGGGTCATTGAGCCCGAACATATCGTGCAGCACCAGCACGGCGGCGGCGCGACCGTCGGCGGCTGGCCGCGCCAGATAGGCGTCAAAGGTTCGCGCGCCCTCGCGAGCGAGCGTGACAGTGGTGGTGGCTGGAGTGGTCATTCCACGATGGTAGCGCATCGGGTGCGGCAGCACATCGCTCGAATTGCAGCGATTGCCTTAACCGCGCGGTGACGATGAACGCGCGGCTGCCAAATTGCTAGCGCCGGCTTAACCCCGCTCATGCTAGCGAGGCGTGTTGCGGGGACGTTGCCATGGGCCGCGTGCGCTTCAGCCTGGTCGCGCTTGGATTGTTCGTGCTGGCCTTCGCCGGCATCTCGTGGGCGTCGCGCGGCTTTCCGATCGCGCTGACCGAGGTGACGCCGGGCGGCGCGGTCGCGCCCGCCGTCGTGCCCATGGTCGCGGTCGAACCGCTCAAGCCCAGTGCGGCGATTCCGAGCTTCGAGCAGAGCGTGCAGAGGGGCCTGCGCAAGGACTGGGAGAACAGCCGCACCGCGCAGAGCGACGGCGACAAGGAGCGCGACAAGCTCCGCCTCGAGCTGTGGCAGGCCTCGATCGGCTACAACCTGTCGCCCTGCGATCCGCTGATGAAGAAGAACCTGGTCGCGGCGCTGACCAACTATGTCTCGGCCTGGGCGACGATGGCGGGCTGCAAGTCCGGGAGTTGCAACGGCAACAGCATGCAGATCGATCTCGCCGCGACGGCGTTCCAGACGCCGGCCGACACCCGAGTGCACAAGGCGCTGTCCGAGGCCATTGAAAAAGGCGGCATCGCCGCCGCCGATTTCCCACGCGCGTTGCGCGACCACGTCTTCATGTTCAGCGGCGTGCCGTTCAGCGGACCGCCGGAGGCGTGCCATGGCGCGCGCCGCGCCGACGCGCGGCGCTGAGGCGGCGCTCACTCCGGCTTGACACCGGAGAACTTGACCACCTTCGCCCATTTCTCGGTTTCTTCGGCGATCATCCTGGAATACTCGACGGGCGAACTGACCACCGTGACGCCGCCGAGATCGGCGAGCTTGTCCTTCAGCCAGCCGCCGGCGAGCCCCGCGCTGATCTCCTTGTTCAATCGCTCGACGATCTCCACCGGCGTGTTGCGCGGCACGCCGATGCCATAGAGCCCGCTCGCCTCATAGCCCCGCACGGTCTGGCCGATGGTCGGAATGTCGGGCACGACGTCTGCGCGTTCGGCGGTGGTGACGCCGAGCCCGCGCAACTGCTTGCTCCGGATGTACACGATGCCGGTGGTCATCACTCCGAACAGCACCTGGGTCTGGCCGCTCAGCAGGTCGGTGTACATCGGCGCCCCGCCCCGGTACGGCACGTGGATCATGTCGACGCCGGCCATCATCTTGAACAGCTCGCCGGCGAGATGCGGCGAGCTGCCGATGCCCGCCGACGCCATGGCGAGCTTGCCAGGATTGGCCTTGGCGTAAGCGATGAACTCGGCGACCGTGGTGGCCGGCACCGACGGATGCGTCAGCAGCACCTGCGGGAAGCGCACGACACTCGCCACCGGCGCGATGTCACGGATGAAGTTGAAGCTGAGCGACTGGTAGAGCGTGGTGTTGATGGCGTTCGACGGCCCCGCCAGCAGCAGCGTGTATCCGTCCGGCGGCGAGCGCACCACCACCTCGGTGCCGATGTTCGTGGCGGCGCCGGGCCGGTTTTCGATGATGACGGTCTGGCCGAGCCGTTCGCCAAGCCATTGCCCGACCAGCCGGCCGATGGTGTCGTTGGTGGCCCCGGCGGCATAGGCGACGATCAGCCGCAGCGGGCGCGCCGGATAGGCTTGCGCCGATGCGATGCGCGAGGCCGCGGGCAGCGCGGCAATGCCTGCGGCGAGTTGCAGAAAGCGGCGGCGCGAACGCGGCATGGCAGTCCCCCGACGATCGGCGCGACGCACGCGCGCCCGTTCAACGGAGACAACGCCACGCTTATACACCAGTTGCGGCGGCAGTGCGCCGAGCTTCCGAACCTTCTGGATTGTTGCTACGGTTTTTCGCCGGTTCACGCGCGATCAGGGATTCCCATCATGACGATCGTCCGTCGCCGCTTCCTGCAAGCAGCCGGCGCTTCCGCCGCCGCCTTGACGCTGCCCCGGTCCGCGCGCGCGCAATCCTATCCAACCCGCTCGATCACGATGATCGTGCCCTACCCGGCCGGCGGGCCCACCGACACCATCGGCCGCACCGTCGCCGGCCGCATGAACGCCGAGCTCGGCCAGACCATCGTGCTGGAGAACGTCACCGGCGCTGCCGGCAGCATCGGGCTCGGCCGCGTCGCGCGCGCTACGCCCGACGGCTACACCATCGAGGTCGGCAACTGGAGCGCCCACGTCGTCAACGGCGCGATCTACAATCTGCCGTACGATCTGAAGACCGACTTCGAGCCGATCATCCTGTGCGCGCGGGCGCCCGAGGTGGTGCTGTCGAAGATGGCGATCCCGGCCACCGATCTGAAAAGTCTGGTCGCCTGGGCCAAGGACCACGCCGGCAAGTTCACCATTGGCCACTCCGGCTCCGGCAGCGCGCCGCATGTGGCGGCCTTGCAGTTCCTCAAGCTCACCGGCACCGAGGCGCAGCTTGTGCCCTATCGCGGCTCGGCGCCGTCGATCCAGGACCTGGTGGCCGGTCACATCGACATCGTGATCACCGATCCGACCACCTCGATCCCGCAGGTCAAGGCCGGCAAGCTCAAGGGCTATGCGATCACGGCGCCGAAGCGGCTCACATCCGCGCCCGAAATTCCGACCGTCGACGAGGCCGGAATGCCCGGGTTCTATGTCGCGACCTGGAACGGACTGCTGGCGCCGAAGGGAACGCCCAAGGCCATCATCGCGCAGCTCAATGCCGCCGGCGTGATTGCGCTCGCCGATCCCGCCGTGCGCAAGCAGCTCATGGACCTCGGCCAGGAGTTGCCGCCGCGGGAGGAGCAGACGCCGGAGTATTTCAGCGCACTGCTGCAGGCCGACATCGAGAAATGGTGGCCGATCATCAAGGCCGCCGGCATCAAACCGGATTGACGCCGCCCGCGCCGTCGTCCGCCAGCGCGACGCACTCGATCTCGCAGCCGTTGCCGAAGCGAAGCTGCATCGCCCACACCATGCGGGCCGGCGGATCCGTGGGGAAGAACTCACGATAGACCGGCTCCATCGCCTCGATGTCGGCGGCGTTGGCCATCACCACATGCAGCCGCACGATCCGGCTCAACGACGAGCCGTTGGACTCCAGCATGTGACGCATGTTCTGCAGTGTCATGCGCACCTGCTCGGCGATCGGCCCGTGGAAGCGCTCGCCGGTGTTCGGATCGACCGGCCCCATGCCGGACAGGAAGATGAAATCACCGGCGCGGATGCCCGGCACGTTCGGCAGGTTGGCGGTGCGCGCGATGTGCAGCGCCGGGTTCTTCGGATAGAGCGTGGTGCGCTTCAGCGGCTCGCTCATGGTCATGCCAGCGCCGTGCATTCGATGATGACCTTGCAGCCGTCCGGCAGCGGCGCGCCGCACACCGTGCGCGCCGGCGGCGAGTCCGGGAAGAACTTGGCGTAGACCTCGTTCATCGGCACCGCCTCCAGCATGCTGTGCAGCAGCACGTTGACCTTCACGACCTTCTGCATCGAGGAGCCGGCCGCCTCCAGCATCGCCTTGAGGTTTTCGAGGATCAGCCGCGTCTCGCTGGCTGTCGTGCCGCGCACTGGCTTGCCGGTCGCGCGGTCGATCGAGCGTAAGCCGGAGACGAACAGGAACGGCCCGCCGCGCACCATTGCGGAGGCCGGCGGGTTCTGTCCCATCGGCGCACCGGGCACGGCGACGATCGCGCGCTCGAAGCTCATGCCGCCGCCACCGCGTCGAGCTGGACCTTGAAGCCAGCTTCGGTCTGCGCGGTCCATACCGTGCGCGCCGGCGGGCCGTTGGCGACGTACTGGCGATAGACGCGGTTCAGCACGTCGTACTCGATGCTGTCGTAGATGATCGCATGCACCTGCACCAAGCGGTCGAGCGAGGAGCCCGCGGACTCCAAGAGCAGCTTGAGATTGCGGAAGATGCAGTGCGCCTCGCTGGTGAGCGTGCCGTGCATCCGCTCGCCGGTCTCCGGATCGACCGGCAGCATGCCAGAGCAGAAGATCAGCCCGCCGGCGCGGATCGCCGGCGACTGGTGGTGGCCGTAGTGCTGCCGCAGGTCGAGACCCGGCCGCGGCGCGGCGATCACCTCGCGGATCATGATCGCTCCCTCCTTGCTCGACTATGCGGTTGCGCCGGACGATCTGCAACACGAATGCGGCGGCGTGATATCCTGTGGCGGGCTGGGAGGTTTGCGAATGATGCGGGTGGCCGACGGCGACGCGTTCGACTACATCGTGGTCGGCGCTGGCTCAGCCGGCTGCGTGCTGGCCAATCGGCTGACCGAGTCCGGCCGTCACCGCGTGCTGCTGTTGGAGGCGGGCGGCCACGACCGCCATCTCTGGATCCACATTCCGCTCGGCTACGGCAAGCTGTTCGCCGATGCGCGGGTGAACTGGCTCTACAAGACCGAGCCGGAGCCCGAGCTCGACAACCGCCAGGTGATCCAGCCGCGCGGCAAGGTGCTGGGCGGATCGAGCTCGATCAACGGACTGCTCTATCTGCGCGGCCAGCCGGAGGACTACGACCATTGGCGGCAGCTCGGCAACGGCGGCTGGAGCTTCGACGACGTGCTGCCGTACTTCCGGCGGTCCGAGCACCAGGAGCGCGGCGAGGATCGCCTGCACGGCGTCGGCGGGCCGCTCGCGGTCTCCAATGTCTGCGAGCCGCATCCGCTGTGCGACGCGTTCATCGAGTCGGCGGAGCAGGCTGGCTTTTCGCGCAACGACGACTTCAACGGGCCGAGCCAGGAGGGCGCCGGCTACTTCCAGCTCACGGCGAAGGACGGCCGCCGCTGGTCGACCGCGGCCGGCTATCTGCGGCAGGCGCGGCGGCGGCCCAATCTCGCCGTCGCCACCGGGGCGCTGGCGACCCGCATCCTGCTGTCGGGACGGCGCGCCACCGGCATCGAGTACCGGCAAGGCGGCACGATCCGGGTTGCGCACGCCAATCGCGAGGTGATCCTCGCCGGCGGCGCGTTCAACTCGCCGCAGCTCATGCAGTTGTCGGGGCTCGGCCCGGCCGAGCTGCTGCAGGCGCACGGCATCGGCGTGATCGCCGACATGCCGGGCGTCGGCGAAAGCCTGCAGGACCATCTGCAGGTCCGCATTCAGTATCGCTGCAGCGAGCCGATCACGATGAACGACGTGATCAATAGCTGGCCGCACCGGATGGCCGCGGGCCTGCGCTACATGTTCCTGCGCAAGGGGCTGCTGGCGATCGGCGCGGGCTACGCCGGCGGTTTCTTCCGTACCGGACCGCAGGTCGCGACGCCCGACGTGCAGGTCCACTTCATCATCTTCAGCGGCGAGACCTCGGGCGCGGCGCTGCACCCCTTTCCCGGCTTCATCGCCTCGGTGTGCCAGCTGCGCCCGGAGAGCCGCGGCTTCGTCCGCATCAAGTCGGCCGACCCGGCGGCGGCGCCGGCGATCCAGCCGCGCTATCTGTCAGCGCCACTCGACCGCGACACCGCCGTCGCCGGCCTCAAGCTGCTGCGCCGGATCATGGCGCAGCCGCCGATGGTCCGCTACATCGCGCAGGAGCGCGTGCCCGGGCCGGAGGTGACCAGCGACGCCGATCTGCTGGCGTTCGCGCGCTCGGCCGGCACCACCGTGTTCCACCCGACCAGCACCTGCCGCATGGGCACGGATTCCGCCGCCGTGGTCGACGAGCGGCTGCGGGTTCGCGGCATCGGCCATCTGCGCGTGGTCGACGCCTCGATCATGCCGACCGTCGTGTCCGGCAACACCAATGCGGCGGTGGTGATGATCGCCGAGAAGGGCGCCGACATGATCCTGCAGGACGCGGCCGTCGCAGCAGCGCCCCCGCGCGAGGCGGTCCCGGCTTGAGCCGTCAGCTTCCGAGCTTGATGCCGGCCTCGCGCACCACCTTGCCCCACTTTTCGGTTTCGTCGTTGACGAAGCTCCGGAACTCGTCGGGGGTGTTGGGGCGGCTGTCGATGTTGAGCTGCTTGAAGCGCGCCTGGACGTCCGCCTGCTTCAGCACATCGTTCAATCCGGCATTGAGCTTCTGGATAATCTCGGGCGGCGTCTTGGCTGGCACGAACACGCCGTTCCACTCATAGGCCTCGAAGCCCGGGATGGTCTCGTGCGCCGCCGGCAGGTCCGGCAGCGTACCGAGCTTGTCGCGGCCGGTGTGCACGATCGCCTTGACCTGGCCGCCGGTGACGAGGCCGACCGAGGCGGAGCCGTTCGAGAAGAAATACTTGACCTGGCCGCCAACCAAGTCGTTCAGCGCCGGGCCGCCGCCGCGATACGGCACGTGGTTGATCGGAACCTTGGCCATGAACCGGAGCATCTCCAGGCAGAGATGCTGGATGGTGCCGTTGCCGGACGACGCGAAATCGAGGCCGCCCGGGGCCTTCTTCGCGGTCTCGATCACGTCGGCGAGCGTCTTGTCCTCGACCGCCTTGTTGACCACCAGCAGGTTGGGCACCAGCGTCGCCAGGAACACCGGCGCGAAATCCTTCTCGTAGCTGAACGAGAGGTTCTGATAGAGCGCCGGATTGACCGAATAGGCGGTGGCGTCGTGCAGGATGGTGTAGCCATCGGGCTCGGACTTCGCGACCGCCGCCTCGCCGATGGTGCCGCCCGCGCCGCCGCGATTGTCGATCACGAACGACTGGCCCCAGAGCTCGCCGAGCTTGGTGTAGAGGATGCGGGCGGTGGTATCGGCGCCGCCGGCCGGCGGATAGGGAACCACCACCTTGACCGGACGGGTCGGCCACGCGGCCTGCGCGCTGGCGCGCGAGCCGGACCCCGCCACCAGGGCCGCCGCGCCCGCCATCACCTTTCGCCGTGTCAACATCCCCGTCCTCCCACGCCTGAAACTGGCGGGAGACTAGCGGATCGGTTGCGGCTGGAACAGCACAACCGGGCGCGCCGATTGGCGCACCCGGTCCGATGATTAACGCGGAAAAGCCCTATTTTCCGCGGCTGAGCGAGATCGCCACCGAGGACATCTCGCTGCCCGGGGCTTCGATCGAGATCGACTGCTGGTTGGCGTTGGTGTTAACCGCGAGCAGCGCCGAGAGCGTGCCGGCCACCCGGACCCGGATGGAGTTGCCGCTGGCGCGGCCCTCGATGGTGCCGCCGACATGGCGGGTCAGCTCGGCCCACTGGCCGGTCACCGTGCCGTTGCTATGGGCAACATTGCTCTGCAGCTCGAATTTGAAGCTGTCGGAGGCGCAGCGCAGCGTCAGGCCGAGGTTGGAGCCGCTGCCATCCACACTGTAGTTGGCGCGGCAGCGGATGCGCTCCTTGGCGCCGCTCGCCATGGTGATCGAACCGCCGCCCGACCAGCTGCCGGACAGGCCGGTGAACGGGCTGCCGGACGCCTGCACCTGCGCGGTCGCCAGCGCCAGCGCGCCAAGCGTCACCGCGGCGGCGAGCGTGCGGGTCAAGCCTTTGTTGTTCAGGAACTTGCGAGCGATGGTCATGATTCAGCCCCCTCTATTTTGAATTTCCTAATGCGTAGTCGAAAGACCCTTCAAAAAGGTTCATCCGGGCTGCCAAATCGTGGTTAATGGCGCTCTGCCCGATTCCGGCGAAATTGAGTCGCCGGCTTAGTCCGCCGTTTACCGCCGGGAATCGGCCGAATGACCGGCGACCACGCGAGCAGCCATGCCCAACGACGATGCCAAGGTCCGCCGGACCCTTCATTTCAAGTTCACCCTGCCGGGCGCGACCGAGCAGATGATCGCGATGATGAAGTCGGCCGCGCCGCTCTATCAGATGTTCGGAGAAGCGCAGGTCCGTCTTCTTCAGAACGTCGACGATCCGAGCAGGTTCCTGCAGGAGATCGAATACGACGCGCCCGCCGCGCTCGAGCTGAACCGCCGGCAGATAGCCGCCGACGCGCGCGTCCAAGGCTATCTGCAGGCTTGGCGGACCATGTTCCCCGGCGCGATCGAGATCGACGTCTACAAGAACGTGTGAGCGCGCCGGTACGCGCCAGGCGGTGGGCCTGACGCGCGCCGGGCAACCAATGGACCGCCCTACATCGCCTTGGCGGGAGCCATCGCGGGGAGGATCGCGATATCGCGCACCTGGCCCTTCACGCCATCGATCTTGATGGCGGGCCCGGCCTTGCCGGTGGCGAGATCGACGCTGTGCAGGCCGTCCGACGCCATCAGCCATGCCTCGTTCTTGCCCTGGCCATCCGACCAGATATCGAAGCCGACCACGTCGACCTTGACGCCAAGCTTGCCGACCGCGCTCAGGATGCCGTCGTTCGGCGGAGCTTGCTTGAACAGCGCGCCGATAGTGGCGTCGATGTCGTACAGCGCGGTCTCCTTGGTGCCCTTCACCGAGTTGATGTAGGCGCCCGCGACCACCTTCGGCGTCTCGCCCTTGTGCATGTCGGTCTCGGCGAACTTGAGCGAGCCGTCGACCGTGACCTTGCCGTCGTCGACATTGGCGCGCAGGTTTATGCCGTCGCTGCCGATCAGGCGCAGCCGGTCGGCCACCGGATTGAAGTCGATGGTGGCGGCGGTGCCGGGCTTCAGCATGGTCTCGAGCTTGGACTTCATGGTGGCCTTGCCGGTCGCGGTGTCGACGGTGTACACGCCGCCGTCCCATGTCACCGCGTAGAGCATGCCGTCCGCCGGCCGCACGTCGATGCCGGCGACCTTGCCGCTGACGCCCTGGATCGCCCAGCTCTTGGTGACCTTCTTGGTGGCGGTATCGACCACCGCGATGGTGTTGTCTCCAACCAGTGCCGCCACCTGCGCGGCATGCGCCGCTGCCGCGCTGAGCAGAAGGGCCGCCGAGGCGGCTAGAATGGTCCTGAGTTTCATCGCACTCCTCGCTTGTTGCTTGTCGCCCGATTGCGACCACGCGAGGGGTACGGGGCTGGATCACCGGCCGGATGCGGGTCCCGCGATAAAGAAAACGTGAAGAGACCTGCATCCGTTTGGCAGGGCACCGCGTATCCAGGGGACAACGGCCCGGTTCCAGGGATAGGCTTTAGCGAACACCGACGCGGCAGCGATGATGAGCCCCGCCACCACCGCCAGTGCGCCCGGCGCGCCGCCGGACGAGCGCACCATCAACGAGGCGCAGGTCGCTGCCGCGATCGCCCGTTGCGCGGCGGGCGAGCGCTCGGCGCTGCGGGTGATCTACGACATCGAGGCGGCCCGGATGGCCGGCGTCGCCCGCCGGATGCTGCGGCGGCAGGATCTCGCCGAGGAGGCGGTGCAGGACACCTTCATGCGGGTGTGGCGCGCAGCGCGCACCTTCGACCCGCAGAAGGGCGCGGCGCGGGGCTGGCTCTACGCCATCCTGCGCAACTGCACGCTTTCCATCCTGCGCGACGAGGGCCGCTTCACCGACGATGAGGACATTGCCGAGGAAGCCGCGCCGCTGACCGAGAGCGCGCTGGCTCGCCTGCCGGAGACCAGCGCGCTGCGGCGCTGCCTGGAGCAGCTCGACGGCCAGCGCCGCGCAGCGGTGGTGCTCGCCTATGTGCACGGCCTCTCGCACGCCGAGCTCGCCGGCAAGCTTGGCGTGCCACTCGGCACGGTGAAGAGCTGGGTGCGGCGGAGCCTGATCTCATTGCAGGAGTGCATGGGATGACGCCCGATCGCAGCGAGGGAACCTTGGCGGCCGAATACGTGCTCGGCCTGCTCGACGGCGCGGCGGCGGCAGAGGCCGAACGGCGGCTCGCCGCCGACGCAGGCTTTGCCCGCGAGGTCGAATACTGGCGCAGCCGTCTCGGCGAATTCGACGACGCCACCGCGCCGGCTGCGCCCGGCGATGCGCTGTGGCAGCGGATCGAGACCGGGCTGCCTGACGCATCGGCGCGGGGAACGGCCGCGCCGTCGGCGATGGCGCGCTGGTGGACGAGCCTCACGGCGCTGCGGGCCACAGCGCTCGGCGCGTCGCTCGCCGCCCTGGTTCTGGCCGTGGGGCTTGGCTTTGCGGTGCGCGCCGCGCGCATGCAGCCGGTGATGGTGGCAGTGCTGCTCGACGGCAATCGCGCCGGCGCGGTGGTGCACACCTTCGCCGACGGCCGCGCCGTGCTGCTGCCGCTCACCAGCATCAACGTGCCGGCCGGCCGCGCCTTGCAGGTGTGGACCTTGCCGAGCCGCGAGCGCGGTCCGGTTTCGGTCGGCCTGATGGACCGCGCGCGCACGCTGACGCTGTCGCTGGAGAACCTGCCGACGCCGAAGGCCGATCAGTTGTTCGAGATCACGCTCGAGCCAGAGAACGGCTCACCCACCGGCCGCCCGACCGGCCCGGTGCTGTTCAAGGGCAATACCGCGCAGGCGCTGTAGCGCGCCTACGTTTCCTTCGTCACTGCAATGGACAGTAGTTACTGCGCCGGGGCGAGCGTCGCCTGATCGAAGCGCGGGAAGCTCAGGTTGTCGCCAAGCTGGACGCGGCCGCGGAACAGCGCGTTGCGAGCCGCACGCGCGTCGGCCACCACTCGCAGCAGATCGAAGATCTGCCAGGGCTGCTGAAGCAGCGAACGCGCCACCGCCATCACGTCCGGGGTGCCGTCCGGCCGCATGCCGACCAGCGCCGCCGGCGGCAACGTGCGCTCGGCCGGATCGATGATCACCCGGCACGCCGCGAACGGCACGCCGTGCGCCGCCGCCATCCGGGCCGCCACATGAGATTCCATATCAACCGCAACCGTCCCGGAGCGGTCATAGAGATCGCGCTTGTCGCCGGCGCCCACCACCGGATCGTCCACCCCCGAGATGTCGGCGTAGATCGCGCCGCGCAGAGCCGAGAGCAGCCGGCGTGACCAGACCGCGTCAGTCGGGTAGCGCACGCCGTCCGCCACCACGTTCGACGCCACCACCCAGTCGCCGGGGGCAAGGCCCGGCGCGAGGCCGCCGGCAATGCCGATGCTGATGATCCCGCTGCTGCCGGACTGGATCGCGGATTCCAGCTTGTCGCCGTAACGCTGCGCCGTCCCGCAAAGCACTGAAATCCCTGGGCCAGCGGCGACGCGGGCCTCAAAGGATAGGCAGGTCACGGCGATAATCGGTCGAATGTCCACGGCGTGGCTCATCCGACAATGGCCACGAGAGCAAGTCTCATCGTAGTCCCCCAAACCCCTGTCCGTATCAGCCTATACCGTGATACGGCCCCCACGGCATGGCATTTCGTAACAGCGTAAACAACGGCCGCCCACTGTGCCCGCGGTGCCACACAGGTGCAAGCCTGCCCTGTGGCTAACGATGCCGCGGGACACAAACCCGGACGAATCGATCCCGCTCGCCATCCGTTCAGCCAGCGTTCAGAGTTTCTTGATGCCGGCCTGCTCGATGATCTGCTTGAACAGCGGAAGTTCCTTGGCAACCCGCGCGGTGTGGCCTTTGGCGTCCTTGGCAGTGACGTCGAAACCGGCGTCAACCAGCTTTTTCTTGAAGTCGGGCTTGGCCAGGATGTCGAGGCAGACCTTCTCCAGCCGGGCCACGATCTCGTGCGGCACCTTGGCCGGCGCCATCAGCGCGCAATAGGTCTCGAACACGAAATCCGGATAGCCCTGCTCGCCCATGGTCGGCACATCGGGGAGCCCCACGAACCGCGTGGTCCCGGTCTGCGCCAGCGCCCGCAGAGTCCCTGCCTGAATCTGCGGCAGCGCGGGCGCGAGCGTCCCCGAATTCAACTGGACAGTTCCGGCGAGCAGCGCCTTCACCGCGTCGCCGCCGCCCTGGAACGGCACCGTTGCCATGCCCTGGATGCCCTCGCGCAGCTTCAGCACCTCGGCCTGGAGCTGCGGGGTAGTGCCGATCGGCGGGGTCGAGACGTTGAACTTGTCGGGGCTCGCCTTCGCCAGCGCCACGAACTCCTTCATGGTCTTGGCCTGCAGGTCGGCCTTGACCGCAAACACATGTGGGGTGACGCACGGCTCGCAGATCGCCACGAAGTCCTTGAGTGGGTCGTAGGGGATCGAATTGTAGAGCGCCGGGTTGACCACATAGGCGCTGGTGGTGAGCAAGATGGTGTAGCCGTCCGGCTCGGAGCGGGCGGCATAGCCGTAGCCGATGTTGCCGCCGGCGCCGCCCTTGTTCTCGACGAACACCGAGCCGCCGAGCACCTGCTGCATCTCGGCCGCCATCATCCGCGCGGAAATGTCAGAGGGCCCGCCGGGTGTATTGGCGACCACGATCTTGATCGGGCGCTCCGGCCAGGCCGCGAGTGCGGGTGTGACCCGCAGCACCGCCGGCGCAGCCAGTCCCGCGGCCAGCGTCTGGATCAGCCGACGCCGCGACGGCGCCGCAATTTTATCGTGAGCTTTGGTCACCGTTGCTCTCCCGGGCTGCCGTTTTGCGCGGCATGCTAGGTAGTTGCATCGGGTGCGGCAACTGGGACGGCACGCCGCACCGGGTCCCTCGCCTCGATGGCAGCCCAGCCGAGTCCGCCGTCCGGGGCGACGCTCTCAACCGAAGAGATCAAGATGTCCACGATCCGGCTGACGTTCTGCGCGGCAGCGCTTTCCCTGCTGACGGCCGCCTCCGCCGCTGCGGCGCCGGCCTATGTGAAATCGACGGTCAACCTGCGCTCCGGGCCCGGCACCGACAACGAGTCGCTCGGCAAGATTCCCGCCGGCGCGCGCATCGAATCCAGCAACTGTGCCGACGGCTGGTGCGAGGTCGAGTGGCAGGGCAAGAAGGGCTTCGCGATCGCGACCGCGCTCGACCTGAGCGGCAAGGCGCCGCCGCCGCGATCCGTGCCGCGCCCTGGACCCGGTCCCGGCGTGGCCTACGCCGATCCGGACGACGAGTACGTGCCGGTCGGACCGCCCGGCGTCGTATACGGTCCGCCGCCGGTCTATTACGGCCCCGGACCTTATTACGGCCCCGGGCCGTACTGGGGCTACCGCTACGGCTGGGGCTATCGCGGCTGGCGCCGCTGGTGAGGCTAGTGTCCCGAACCCGAAGTTCGCACGATTCTTTCCAGCACATTGGGATCCTAAGCTTAGAATTCCACGTGGACAAGTTGTCG
>JADMIO010941408.1_pt1 | contig 41577 bp, 43 predicted proteins | sample 8958161 | NCBI WGS metagenome assembly JADMIO01 (sample SAMN16585339, study PRJNA669376) | soil metagenome | isolation source: Crop rotation soil | place: USA: Cullars Rotation, Alabama | collected 2011 | reverse complement strand
GCGACTTCAAGTCACGTGAATTCCAAGCTTCGGATCCCACTGTGCTGGAAAGCGAGCTGCGCGAGAAAGCGCTGACCCGCTGGATCGTCTCCGGGCCGGAGAAGGTTGCCGAGGCGATCTACGAGGTGGGCCCGGGTGGCAAGGCGGAGCGCTACGTGCCGCGCCCCTATGGCTTTGCCGCCGCGCTGCGGATCCTCGCTCCGGGCCTCGTTCGTCGCGTGCTCAGCGGCGGCGCCGCGAACAGCCTCACCACGAGCACCGCGGGCGACGAGCCATGAGCGGGATGGAGATCGCGACGGTGGCGATCTCCGTGGTTGCCCTGCTCGCCCTGACCGCCTACTTCCAGGCCCGGGCTCGGACGGCGAGCCGCCGGCTCCAGATCCTCGGCGAAATCGCCCGCGTCGCCGACGGTGGGCGTTCGCTGGGGGAGACCCTGGACGCGATCACCGAGATCGTCATCCCCGAGCTGGGCGACTTCTGCATGATCGACGTGATCGAGGACGAGCGGGTCTACCGCGCGGCGGTCGCCGTCGCGGGACCTGGCGCCGAGGGGCTCGAGGCCGGTCTCACAGGGCGGCCGCCACTGCTCCAGGAGGAGATGGCGAGCGCCGCGACGGCCGGCCGGCTGGAGCCGCGGCTGTTCGAGCGCCTCACGGACGAGGATCTTCGTGGATTCGCGGCCGACGAGGAGGACTTCGAGTTCCTGCGCAGCGTCGGGGGCCGCTCTGCCGTGGTCGTGGAGCTGCGGGCGCGGGGGCGGCCGACCGGGATGCTGACCGTCGGGATCCGCCAGTCGCGCCGGCGCTTCCGCGCCGACGACGCCGAGTTCGCGGGCATCCTCGCCGGCCGGGTCGCGCTGGCGCTCGACAACGCCGGCCTCTTCTCCGACCTCGAGCGCAGTGAGCGCGAACGGTCCGAGATCGCCGAGACGCTGCAGCGCGGCCTGCTGCCGCCGCCCCTGCCGCACATCCCCGGCTGGTCCGTTTCCGCGATGTACCGGCCGGCCGGGGCCGAGAACGAGATCGGCGGCGACTTCTACGACGCCTTCCACATTGCCGGCGGCTGGATGGTCGTGATCGGCGACGTGACCGGTCGCGGCGCCCAGGCCGCCTCGGTGACCGCCCATGCCCGCTACGCGCTGCGCACCGCCGCGGCGCTGACCGGCGACCCGGTCGTCGCGCTCGAAACCCTCAACCGCGAGCTGCTCGCCCGCCACGGCGCGACGCTCTGCAGCGTCGCGGCGTTGGCGGTCGACGAAGACCCCTCGCGTCCGGTGCGGCTGGCGGTCGCCGGGCACCCGGCCCCGTTGCTCGTCGACGGCGAGTCCGTGGTCGAGGCCGCCGAGTCGGCGCCGGTGCTGGGGGCGTTCGGTGACGCCACCTGGGAGCTGCAGCGCGCCGAGGTGCGTCAAGGCCAGCAGCTCGTCGTCGTCACCGACGGCGTCACCGACGCGACCGGTCGCGCGGAACGGTTCGGCGAGGTCCGTCTCCACGAGGAGCTGCGGGGAGTGACCAGCCCGGCGATCGCCACCCAGAAGATCGAGGGAGCCCTGCATGACTTCACCGAGGGCAACCTCGACGACGACGCGGCGATCGTCGCCGTCGCCCCGGCCTCGGTGGTGGAGGAGCCGGCCTCCGCCGAGGACCGCCTCCTCGTCGAGCGGCTCTTCGAGGCTTTCAACGGGCGTGACGAGGCCGAGATCGTCGCCGTCTGCGACCCCGGGATGGGGTTCTTCCCGGTCGGCACCGCGGAAGCGCTCGGGCGCACCGCGCCCTACGTCGGCCCGGACGGGCTGCGCGAGTACCTCGACGACGTCGAACAGGTCTGGGAAGAGCTGCGGATCTCCCCGAAGGTGGTCGAGCGTCGCGGCGACTCCCTGCTGGTCCGCGGTCGCGTCTACGCGCGGAGCCGCGAACTGGGAATCCGCGACATGCCGATCGCCTGGATCTGGGACCTGGACGACCGCCGCTTTGTCCGCGGCGAGGTCTTCATCGACCCCGAGCAGGCGGCGCTCCGCCTCGCGGCTTCCAACCCCTAGGATTCGCCGCCGTGATCAGCACCAACCAGTTCAGGAACGGCACGCACATCGAGATCGACGGGAAGATCTGGAAGATCATCGAGTTCCAGCACGTCAAGCCGGGCAAGGGCGGCGCCTTCGTGCGGACCAAACTGCGCCGCATCGAGGACGGCTCGGTCGTCGACAAAACCTTCCGCGCCGGGGAGAAGTTCCGGCCGGTCCGAACCGAAGCGAAGAAGATGCAGTACCTCTACGACTCCGGCGACACGGCGGTCTTCATGGACAGCCGCGACTACGACCAGATCGAGATCTCCACCGACGTGCTCGGCGACTCGATGCGTTGGGTGCTGCCCAACGCCGAGGTCGAGGTCCTCTTCGTCGACGAGCAGCCGAGCGACCTGCAGCTGCCGAGCGCGATCGACATGAAGGTGACCCAGACCGACCCCGGCGTCAAAGGCGACACCGCCTCCGGCGGCGGCAACAAGCCCGCGACCCTCGAGTCTGGCGTGATCGTCCAGGTACCCCTCTTCATTGAGGAGGGCGAGACGGTGCGGGTCGACACCCGCAGCGGCGAGTACGTCTCGCGAGCCTGAGCGGAGCAGGCCGCGCGGCCCCTCGGGGGACGACGGCCTGCTCGCTGTGCGGGGTCAACTCGGGAGGTTCAGCTCTCCAATCAGCCGATGACTGTGTCGACTGTCAGCCCGGTGGGTGACGTCACGTCGGCTTCCGCGTCGAAAACGGCCGTGCTCGGACAGAGCCCACCCGATCTCGTCAACGCGATTTTGTTGAACTTCAGGATCGCGGTGTCGTCGTGGCCGACTTCCGCGACCGCGTCTTTCGTGAGGAATTCGCAGTTGATGAGGAAGCCGCATTCCAGTTTGGCGCCCGCTCCGACCGCGTCGCTGTATGTCAGCGTCGAAGCCGTGATCGTGCCCGGATAGGGAAGGTTTTTCGTCGTGGCGGTGCAGTTGGTTCCGGAGGACGTTTTACACGCGGTGAGGATCCATTGGGTGATGTGGACCGCAACCCCCGGCGTTCCTGTCGAGCCTGTCGGTTCGAGCGTGAGATGCCAATGACAGGTCACGTTGGTGATGCTGCTTGTCAGCACTGTGGTCACCTCTGTCGCTGTGATCAGGCCGCTGTACTCGGCCTCGGTGCCTGTCGTGCACTTTCCATCGCCGCTTCCCACGGTGGAGCAGATCTGGGTGACGCTGGCCGGGGCGCTGGCGCTGCCGACGCTCGCCGCCAAGGCAAGCGCCAACAGTCCAATCGCGCCGAACGACTTGAGAGATCTCATCTTTCCTCCTCTTTTGCTCGGCGAGGGCTTTCGCCGAGCCTCCTTTTGGAGGACACGTTAAATCACTAAAAAATATCTTTGCAATAAGGACGCGCGAATCGGCGGGTTCGGAGCGCCCTCACACGATGGCGGCCGTGACCGCCACGCTGATCCGTACGGCGGATTCGCGAGAATGACCGAATGCGCCGTTCCGACCAACGCCGCGACGCCGTTTTCGCCAGCTACCAGCGGGACGTGACCGGACGTCCCCTCGCGGAGCTGATCGCCGACGCGCGGCCGCTGACCCGCGAGCTCGCCGAGGGCGTCGACGAGGAGCGCGAAGAGCTCGACGAGACGATCGCGGCATACGCCAAGGGCTGGACCGTCGACCGGATCGCGCCGCTCGACCTCAACGTGATGCGGGTGGCGCTCTACGAGATCGAGCACGAGCAAGTGCCCCACGAGGTGGCGATCGACGAGGCAATCGAGATCGCCAAGGAGTACTGCGGCGCCGAGGCCCCCAAGTTCATCAACGGGATCCTCGGCGCGATCGTGCGCGAGCGGGAGACGGCCCGGTGAGTCGTTTGCGGGAGATCGCCGAGCGCCTGCGCGCGATCTCGGCCGAGCTGGCGAGCGAGGAGACGGGCGACGACCGCGCCGCCCAGCTGGCGACCGAGGCCGCCGACCTCTCCGCCGAGGCGGTCGAGGAGGCGAACCGCCAGGCGCGCGAGGCGGCGGGCGCCGAGTGAGCGGCGCCCCGGCGCCGACCTATCCCGAGGACCTGCGCTCTCTGGTCGAGGCGGAGCTCGACCGGCTCGGCTTCGCCAGCTCCGCGGCGACCGCCGGCCTCGAGGAGGCGATGCGCTACTCGCTGCTGGCCGGAGGGAAGCGGGTGCGCCCCGTGCTCGCCCTGGCCACGGCCCGGGCGCTCGGCGCCGACCCCGGTCGCTTCCTGCCGGTCGCCTGCGCGATCGAGCTGATCCACACCTACTCGCTGATCCACGACGACCTGCCGGCGATGGACGACGACGAGCTGCGCCGCGGCCTGCCGACCTCGCACGTCAAGTTCGGCGAGGACGTGGCGATCCTCGCCGGCGACGGCCTCTTCGCCGAGGCGATGCGGCTGTTCTGCGAGCAGCCCGGCGACCCGGCCCTGGTGCTGGCCGCGATGCGCGAGCTGGCCGGAGCCACGGGCGTCGACGGCATGGTCGGGGGCCAGTACGTGGACGTGGTCGGGACCGAAGACGACGCGGCTGGCCTGCGGGCGCTGCACGCGCTGAAGACCGGCCGGCTGATCGCGGCCAGCGTCGGGGTGGTGCTGATCCTCGAGGGGATCGGCGAACGTGAGACAATTCCCTATCGCCGTTTCGCCGACGAGCTGGGGGTCCTCTTCCAGATCGTCGACGACATCCTCGACGTGACCGAGAGCGACGAGCAGCTCGGCAAGCCACATGGAAGCGACGAGCGACATGGCAAACTCACCTACGTCAGCCTCTTCGGTCTCGAGCGGGCCCGCGAGCTGGCCGCCGAGTCGCACGCCAAGGCGGCGGCGGCGCTCTCCGAAGTCGGTGGCGAAACGGAGGACCTGAGGCGCGTGGCCGACTACATCTTCACGAGGAACGAATGAGCGAAGAGCCCCCCACCCAGGGCATCGAAGAAGACAACACCGAGGCGCTCCTGACCCAGATCGACGGGCCTGCCGACCTGCACGAGCTCGACGACGAGCAGCTCACCCGGGTCGCCGGGGAGATGCGCACATACATCATCGACACGATCGGTGAGATCGGCGGCCACTTCGGCGCCAACCTCGGCACCTGCGAGCTCGCCGTGGCGCTGCACAGCCTGCTCGACTCGCCTCGCGACAAGGTGCTCTGGGACGTCGGCCACCAGGCCTACCCACACAAGATCCTCACCGGCCGCCGCGACGCGCTGCCGACGATCCGCCAGTACGAGGGTCTCGCGCCGTTCTGCTCGATCCCCGAGTCCGAGCACGACATCATGGGCGCCGGCCACGCCTCGACCTCGATCGGCTACGCGGTCGGCCTCAAGGAGGCGATGCGCAAGGGGATCGGCGAGGACGGCCGGGTCGTCGCGGTAATCGGCGACGGCGCGCTGACCGGCGGGGTCGCCTACGAGGCTCTGCACGCGGCCGGCGGCCTGCAATCGCCGATCGTGATCGTCCTCAACGACAACGGGATGTCGATATCACCGAACGTCGGTGCCCTCTCGCGCTACTTCAACCGGATCCGCCTCAACCGCCGTCTCTTCCACGCCCGCGAGGGGGTCGAGGACCGGCTGACCAAGCTGCCGCTCGGGCTGGGGCGGCGGATCGAGCGGCTCGGCCCGGAGATCAAGTCGGCGATCAAGGCCTACTGGGCGCCCGGCCTCTTCTTCGAGGAGCTCGACCTCGCCTACATGGGCGTGATCGACGGCCACGACGTGCACGCCTTGCGCGAAGCGCTCGGCGAGGCCTTCGAGGCCGACCGGCCCGTCGTCGTCCACATCCACACCGTCAAGGGCAAGGGTTTCGAGCCTGCCGAAGAGGGCGGCCTCGAGTCGATGGAGAAATGGCACGCCGCGAAGCCGAACTCGATCGTCAACGGCAAGCCGGCCGCGGCGAAGCCGGTGCCGGTCACCGAAACCGACTCGCCCGAGGGGATCGAGCGACTGGAGAAGCCGCCGGCCGCCGGCTCGCCGCCGCAGTACACGCAGGTCTTCGCCGACGCGATCGTCGCCGAGGCGGAGCGCGACGCGCGGGTGATCGGGATCACCGCGGCGATGGCGGGGGGGACCGGTCTGCAGAGGCTCGCCGACGAGCGGCCCGAGCAGTACTACGACGTCGGGATCGCCGAGCAGAACGCGGTGCTGCTCGCCTCCGGCCTGGCGCTGCAGGGCGCGAAGCCGGTCTGCGCGATCTACTCGACCTTCCTACAGCGCGCCTTCGACCAGATCGTCCACGACGTCTGCCTGCAGGAGCTCGACGTGACCTTCGCGATGGATCGCGCCGGCCTGGTCGGCGACGACGGGCCCACGCACCACGGCGCCTTCGACGTCTCCTACTTCCGGCCCCTGCCCAACGTGGTGGTGATGGCGCCGCGCGACGAGGCGATGCTCGTCCACATGCTGCGCACGGCGATCGCCCACGACGGGCCGGCGGCGCTGCGCTACCCGCGCGGCGCGGCGGAGGGCGCGACGCTGCCCACGAAGCCGGAGCCGATCCCGATCGGGATCGGGGAGGTGCTGACGGCGGGGGAGAGGGTCGCCCTGCTGGGCTACGGCTACGGGGTCACGGTGGCGCGCGAGGCGGCCGAGATCCTCGCCCGGCATGGGCTCGAGGCGACCGTCGCCGACGCGCGTTTCGCCAAGCCGATCGACGCCGGGCTGGCCGAACGGCTCGCCCGCGAGCACGACCTGCTGGTGACGATCGAGGAGAACGTCCTGCCCGGAGGCTTCGGCTCGGCGGTCCTCGAGCACCTCGAGGACGCCTTCGCGGAGGGGCCGGAGGAGCGGGCGCGGGTGCTACGCGTCGGCCTCCCCGACCGCTACGTCACCCACGGGAAGCCCGCGCTCCTGCGGGCCGAGACGGGCCTGACGGGCGAGGCGGTCGCGGAGCGGGTCCTGGCCGCGCTCCCCCACGCTCAGCCGGTTCTCGGCTAATCGAGAACAGCACCGTATCTAATCGATTTTGACGATTGATCCAATCGTCGCAATCGACTAGATTGCCCCAGTCTCTCCGGTGAAGGTAGAGGTCGTCAAGCCATCTGGCTTCGCTTCTGGGGAATCACCATAGGGAGGAGAGATGCGTATCTCTATATGTGTCGGCCCGTCGGGGGAATCGGGCCACTCGCGACCGGCCGCCTAGCGCGGTCGGTTTCGCGTATTGCGAAAAGCCCACGGGACGGTGTCTCCGAACGGGTTCCGCGCGCTGCACGAGGGCGAGCCGTTCCTGATCCCGAACCCCTGGGACGCCGGCTCGGCCAGGTTGCTCGAGTCGCTGGGTTTCGCGGCGCTGGCGACCAGCAGCGCCGCGCTCGCCTTCAGCTTCGGCCGCAAGGACGGCGAGGCCACTCTCGACGAGGTGGTGGAGCATGCCGCCGACGTCGACCGGGTGACCGAGCTGCCGCTCTCGGTCGACCTCGAGAACGGCTACGGCCCCGAGCCGGAGGACGCGGCGCGGGCGATCGAGCGCGCGGCGGAGGCCGGTGCGGTCGGCGGCTCGATCGAGGACTACGACCCGGCGGGACGGATCTACGACCTGGGGCACGCCACCGAACGGGTTGCCGCCGCCGCCGAGGCCGCGCACCGCCTCGACTTCCCGTTCACCTTTACCGCCCGGGCCGAGAACCACATCCGCGGCAACCCGGACCTCGACGACACGATCGCCCGCCTGCGGGCCTACGAGGAAGCCGGGGCGGACGTGCTCTACGCGCCTGGGCTGGCCGACGGTGAGCAGGTCCGCGCGGTCCGCGGGGCGACCGGCCTGCCGCTCAACGTGCTCGCGTTCGCGGGCCTCGATTTGGCGGAGATCCTGGCGGCGGGGGCGCAGCGGGTCAGCGTCGGCAGCGGCCTTGCCTGGACCGCGTACGAATCGATGGCGGCAGCCGCCGAGGCGATGCGCGACAGCGGCGATCTCTCCGGCCTGCTGGCACCGAGCCGGGTTGCGAAGCTGCCCTAGGGGTAGCGTAGGGTCGAGATGAAGTTCATCTACGCCCCGATCAGCATCGGCGCCGGTCTGGTGGCCGGTCTCCTCGCGCAGAAGGTCTTCGAGCGCCTCTGGGCCCTGGTCGACGACGAGGACCCGCCCGAGCCCGACAATCGCGAGGTCGCGATTCCGAAGCTGCTCGCCGCCCTGGCGATCGAGGGGGCGATCTTCCGCCTCGTCAAAGGCCTCACCGACCGCGGCGCCCGCAAGGGCTTCGCCGCCGTCACCGGCGCGTGGCCCGGCGACGACCCCGCCCGCGAGGAATCCTGAGGGATCGCTTTTAGGTGGGGCTCTCTTTGGTGCCGATGCAGATCCGGGCCAGCTCTTGCCAGGGCTCGAGGTCCCAGTAGGCGCGGGCGGCCCCCGAGGTCGAGGGCAGAACCCAAACCGTCGCGCCGCCGATCCGCTCCTCCTGCGGCCCCAGCCCGACCTCGCGTTCCAGGGCGCCCTGGGCGGCGTTCTTCCCGTTGAACGCGAGGTAGGCTGGTTCGGCCGCGGAGATCCGCTGCCGCAGCCCGTCGACGTCGAACTCGACGGTGCCGACCTCCGCGTCGGACCCGTGCCGCACCTTGCAGAGGTCGGTCAGCCCGATCCCGTATCGGAGCAGCTGCCGGAATTCGGAGGGGGCCAACTGCATCGGGGTCAGCCCGGTGGCGTAGAGAGTTCGCCAGAAGGCGTTGCCGGGACCCGCGTAGTAGGCCTTCGCCCGGGCCGATGCGGTCCCCGCCGCCGTGCCGCAGAAGACCACCTGGAGCCCCGGTTTCAGGAGGTCGTCAAGCACCGCGTTCATGCCTTCAAGGTACTGTCGTCGGCATGGACGCGGAGCCTCGGCCCGAGCGGTTGAACGAAACCGGGTTTGCCGCCTTCGCCGAGCGGGCCGCGGAGGACGCTCCGGTCGTGATGCTGAACCTGCTCGCCTTCCGGCCCGACGGGGGCAAAGAGCGCTACCTGGAATACGGCGCGGCCGTCGCCCCCTTGCTGGAGAAGGCGGGCGGCCGCATCGTCTTTGCCGGCCCCGCCGCGCCGCCGCTGCTCGGCGATGACGCCTGGGACCTGGTCGCCCTGGTTGAGTATCCGAGCCGACAGGCGTTCCTCGAGATGATCGGCTCGCCCGAGTACCTGGCGATCGCCCACCTGCGCACCGAGGCGCTGGTCAAGGGCGAGCTGCACCCGCTGGACCAGGCGGAAGACCTGCCTTAGGCGGGAGAGCGCGTCAGCGGGTGGCGATGTAGACGGCCTTAGTGTGGACGGATTCGTCCAGGCCGGGGGTGAGCACGCCGTCGAGCTCGCCGAGCACGGCCCGCGGCCGGAGCCCCGCGCTCTCGATCGCCGCGCGCACGTCGGCTTCGGGGAAGTGGCGCTGGCGATGCACGTGGTCGATGTCGAGGCCCTCGGCTTCGAAGTGCGCCGCGGCGGTCACGCCAGGCTCGATCTCCTCGGTGTCCATTTCCCCCCGCCAGACGAAGCGCTGCCCGTCCACCTCGCGCTCCTGCGTTTCGCAGAAGAAGGTCTTGAACGTGTACAGGGTGTTGAGGTCGAAGAGCACGACCCCGTCCGGCGCCAGGTTGCGCACCATCGAGGCGAGCGAGGCCCGGAGTTCCTCGTCGCTGAGCACGTAGTTGGCGGCGTCGTTGACGGCCCAGACGAGGTCGAACTCGCCGAGTTCGGGCAGGGTGCGCATGTCGGCGACGAGCAGCTCGGCGCGGTCGCCGGCCCGCCTCCGGGCGATCTCCAGCATCCCGGGCGAGATGTCGCAGGCGGTCACCTCGAAGCCGCGGTCGAGCAGGGCGACGAAGCTGAGCCCGGTGCCGCAGCCGAGGTCGAGCAGGCGGTTGCCCTCGAGGCCGGCGCTCCGCGCCTCGGCGAGCAGCTTCCCGGTCCACGACTCGTACTGGTAGGCCTTGTTGAAGACGTCGTAGGCGGACGCCATCGCGTCGTAGGCGGTGCGGGCCGAGAGGTCCAGCCCCGCGCCCGAGGAATCGTCCTGAGTGCTCATCATCCCTGGGAGGGCATTGAATCAGGCCCGCGGAAGCGCAGCCGCATCGCCAGACCGACGAACAGGTAGGCGATCGTCACGGCGAGCAGGAGGAACTTGCAGGCGGCGAACACCGTCGCCAGGAAGGGGAAGACCGACCCCGCCCCCTCGAGGGTCAGCAGCAGGCAGGTGTTCTCGAAGGCGTCGAAGGCGGCGCAGAGCGCGGCGCAGTAGACGACCACCAGGCCGATCCGGGCCATCCGCGTCCAGCCCCGGGATCTGGCGAGGTCGCGAATCGCCGCCGCGGCCAGGACCAGAAACGTCCCGTAGGCGAGGAGGAACCCGAAATCGATCCAGAGCGACTCCTTTGCCGCGTCCTGCCCCTTCTCGCCCCATTCGCCCATGATCTCGTCGGCCCGATCCTGGCTCCCAGCCAGCTCGAACGGCACGATCCCCGGCCCACCCGTGTCTTGCATCCGCCGATCCGCCGGCGCCATCGCCAGCAACAACAACACGGTCGCGATCCCCGCCACGATGAGTCCCCGCCGTCGCGTCACGCGAAGCATCATGGCAACGCACAGCAGAAAACGCCCCGCCGGGGAGGCGGGGCGCTTCTGGGGTTACTACAGGGAGGAGAGGTACGAGGGGCGAGGCGGAGAGCCAAATTTGGCTTGCTCATGCGGTTTCGTATTCCGTTGTATCCGGTTGAAATCGGTGGCTTGGGTGCGGCACTGGCGCACGACACCCCTTCAACTGAAAATCTGGCCGACGACCATCTTGACGAAGAAACATCATGTGACTCTGCGTCGTCTGGCCAAATAGTCGTGGCCGTCGTGATGGGCGGCTAGGCTTCATTTGTGAGCGCCCAATGACTGACGAGGCTTTGATCGCGGAGGCAAGCCGACGTCTCGCCGCAGCCGCTCCCGATGCCAAGGTTATCCTGTTCGGCTCCCGCGCCCGAGGCGAGGGGCGTTCCGACAGCGATCTGGATCTACTTGTGATCGAGCCCGAGTTGAAGAGTCGCCGAGCGGAGTTCGTGCGACTCCGCGAAGCGCTGGGCGACCTTGGCGTTCCGATTGACCTCATAGTTCTCAGCGCCGAGTACGCAGATCAGAGGGCTCGGGTTCGCGGGACCATGGTCAATGAGGCTTTGCAGCGAGGCCGTGTCCTTGTCGGACCGTGAACCCAAAGCCGAAGCAGCAGTTCTTGCCCGTAAGGCAGAGGGCGATGCAAAGGCAATGCAGCGACTCGCCTCAGAGCCTGAGATCAGCGACGAGATTGTCGGCTTCCACGCTCAACAGGCAGTCGAGAAGTGGTTTAAGGCCGTGCTCGGGTCTCGGGAGATTGAGTTCGAGTACACGCACGACTTGCGCCGTTTGATCGGAGAGGTGACGGTGGCGGTAGGGGAATTTCCCTTCGACCTCCCCGAGGTTGTCGCGCTAACCGAGCACGCGGTGCCTTTGCGCTACGACGAAATCTTGGACATCGAGCCACTTGACCGCCAAGCAGTGGTCCGCTTGGTTGAAGAAATTGGCAGGTGGGCTAACGACCAGCTTCGTTAAGGACTGAGCTGCCAAGACGATGATTGAACTGGATCAGGACACGGTCATAGAGCTTCCCGTCGACCAGCTGGGGTTGGCGATCCTCAAAGACTTTTACGAATCCGGTGGGTGGAACGAAAACAACTACGTCCTTGAGGCTCAACAACACGGCCGCTACGTGGGTGAGGCCCTGACGGCCATTGCGGAAGCGCTGGCCTGGGTGCGGGCTCGCGGTTTGACCGCCACCGACCCTAAGCAGTCGTCACCTAACGCAATCTTCGTCACTCGGATTGGGCGAAAAGTCCTCGAAAATGGTCCAGAGTCATTTTACGCCACCGAGCGTCTTCAGCAGGGCTTGCATCCCAAAATCGAAGGCAAGGCAAGGCCCCAATTCTTGATCGGCGAGTACGAGCAGGGAGTCTTCGCCGCGATGAAGGCGGTAGAGGTCAGGGTGCGGAAACTGTCGGGCCTAGGAAAAGGAATCGTCGGCGTCGATCTGATGAACAAAGCTTTTGGTCCAGCGGGAAGCTTGACCGACAAATCGTTGGTCAAGGGCGAAAGGGAAGGAATCAGGTCGTTGTTCGCTGGTGCCTATGCCGTCTTTCGAAATCCAGCGGGGCATCACGAGGTCGAGTACGAGGACGTGGTCGAGGCGGCCGAGGCAGTTCAGACCGCGAGTCTCTTGATGCGGATTCTCGATCGCGTTGAGCAACGGCAGAAAGCATCTGACCCCTGAATCGGCCTCGTGCGGGCGGTCGTGCGGCATCGAGCACCAGCTCCTGCGGGCTCAGACGCTTCTAATAAAGCCGCAATTTACGGCCAACGAGTTTTCCTAGTCATTCGCCAGAGCTTTTGGTCTATATCGGCTCGTCTCCTAACCAATGAATCGCGGTCTAAGTCGATCTTCGCCGCGCTTAGGGCCGACGAGGATGGGGTTTGCCGCTTGCTTTACATTTACGAGAATCATCCCGAAGACGATGTCAAGCACCGAAGCCAGTCGCACTACGGAACCGCCATCCTTTCGGCTCCACAGAATCGACAAGACGGAGTCGTAGGCGGATACTTCACCGGCCGAAAAACGACGGGAGATATGCGGTTCCATCAGCATTTCCCCGCGCTTGTCGAGAGTTACGAGGCTGGCTTCAAGCTCCTTGCATAGACAGCGAGCTTGGTATCGGTCCCGTGGCGGCTTGCAAATCTAGACGCGCCTAGACGCGCTTCCACCGGTTGGGCAGGCGGTGACTAGGCTGCGATGATGCCCGATGACGCAAAGCGCCAGGCCGTCCGCGACGCCCAGAAGCAGTTTGAGCGCGATGCCGAGGCTGTGCGCAAGGCAAGGCGAAAGGCATTTGCCGGTGCGATTGCCGCAGGACTTTCGCTACGCGAGATCGCGGAGGAGACCGGTCTGCACCACAGCACGGTCGCCGAAATCGCACGCGACCGTTAGTCAACTGTCGGGGTAGCCGCGACACGTCTGCTACCGTCTTCGCCCACATAAGTGGGGCCGCGCGCTTACACGCCGGCCCCGTGGCATCCGGCAAAGGTGGAACTCGGCCGGACGCACGGGAAAGGTAGCGAGCTACCGGCCTCAGAAAGCGGCGACCCGCCGTGCGCAAACACGAGCGGGCCGCCTGAGACACACGAGGTCTAGCTAGAGCCCCCCACAACAGAAAACGCCCCGCCGGGGAGGCGGGGCGCTTCTGGGGTTACTACAGGGAGGAGAGATATGTATCTCTATATATGTGGATCGGTGGGAGGTGGGTGAGCCCTGTTTGTGCCGCGGGCGCCGATGTGGGAAGCATCGGGGCCATATGACGGCGCGGGGCTCGACCTAGAAGTCTTGGTGCTGCTTACGTCGGCACCTCCACTCGAATCCTTGAACAGCGTACGAACATACGTGCGATTTGTGTGTGAGGCCGATCACAGAGACCTTGATCGGTCGAACTCCCGCTCCTGCTGGCGGGCGAATACCCCCATTGTCGGCGGGCAAACGGGCGAACTCGATTTCCCGCTGTAGCGTTTTGCGGGTGAAGAAAGCCCGGATAGACGCGGTTTTGGCGGAGCAGGGGCTCTTTCCCTCGCGCACGGCGGCGGCGGGGGCGGTGCGGGCCGGGGAAGTGCGGATCGGCCAGGACGGGCCGGTGGCGCTGCGCCCGAGCCAGCTGGTCGAGCCCGAGGCGGCGCTTATCGTCGACGTCGGGCCGCGCTTCGCCTCCCGCGGAGGTACCAAGCTCGAGAACGCGCTGGGGGCGCTGGGGATCGACGCGAACGGTCGCGACTGTCTCGACGTGGGCGCTTCCACCGGCGGCTTCACCGACTGCCTGCTGCAGCGGGGCGCCGCGCGGGTCGCGGCGGTCGACGTCGCCTACGGCCAGATCGATGCCCGCCTGCGCGAGGATCCGCGGGTGACCGTGATCGAGCGCCTCAACGCGCGCGAGATGACCCCTGGCGACCTGCCCTTCGCGGCGTCGCTGGCGACGGTCGACGTCTCCTTCATCTCCCTGGCAAAGGTGCTGCCGGCGGTGGCGGCCTGCCTCGCTCCCGGCGGCGAGGTGCTGGCGATGGTCAAGCCGCAGTTCGAGCTCGGTCGCGAGCGGGTCGGCCGTGGCGTGGTCCGCGACGACGCCGACCGCCACGAGGCGATCCTCGCGGTCGCCCAGGCAGCGGCGGACATCGGCCTGCCGGTCCGGGGCTTCGCGCCCTCCGGGCTGCCGGGCCCCAAGGGCAACCGGGAGACCTTCGTTTGGTGTGGCGGGGACGGCCCCGCCGTCGAGGATCGCGAGGCCGCGCTGCTTGTGGCGGAGGGCGGCGAATGAAGACCGCGACGCTGATCACCCACTCGCACCCGCCGGCGGCGACGGAGGCGGTCGCGATCGCCGCGCGGGTCGCGCGGGAGATGGGCTGGCGCATCGTCGCCACCGAGGGCGAGCTCGACAAGCACGGCAGCGCCGCCGAGGGCGTGGAGGTATCGCCCGACGACGAGCAGCGACCCGACCTCTGCCTGGTGCTCGGCGGCGACGGCTCGCTCCTCTACGCGCTGCGCCGCTTTGCCGGCACCGGCGTGCCGGTCTTCGGCGTCAACTTCGGGACCGTCGGCTTCCTCGCCGCGGTGGATCGCGACGAGGCCGAGGAGGGGATCCGCCGCGCTCTCGCTGGGGAGATCGAGCGGGTTGAGCTGCCGGGCCTCGAGGTCGCGATCGGCGGTAAGGCCGAGACCGGCCTCAACGACATCACCCTGACCCGCCGCCCGCACGACCGGGTCGCCGAGCTCAGCTACCGGATCGCCGGTGAGGAGGTCGGCCACGTGCGCTGCGACGGGCTGGTCGCCGCCACGCCGGTCGGCTCGACCGGCTACAACCTCGCCAACCAGGGGCCGATCCTCGCCTGGGGCGTAAAGGGCTATGCGGTCAGCTACATATCGCCGCACTCGCTGACCGCCCGCGCCCTCGTCGTCGCCCCGGCCGACGTCCTGCACGTCGGCAACGCGGCCGGACGCGAGCCGGTCGAAGTCGCGGTCGACGGCGTCTACCACACCGATCTCGACGCCGGTGCGGCGCTCGAGGTTCGGTTCGTCGACGCGATCAGCTGCCTTGCCCAGCTGCCCGGCACGAGCTTCTATCAGCGCATGCGCGAGAAGTTCGGCCACTTGGCGGTTTAGGCCGAGCTCCGCACCTCATTAGTCTCATCCGCCATGGAGCGCAAGTGGTGGACGCTGGTCCTGATCTCGATCGCGACGTTCATGCTGCTGCTGGACATCACGGTCGTCAACGTCGCGCTGCCCGACATCCAGCGGGAACTCGACGCCAGCCTCTCCAGCCTGCAGTGGGTGGTCGACGCCTACTCGCTCACCCTCGCCGCCTTCCTGCTCACGGCGGGGTCGCTGGGCGACCGGCTGGGACGGCGGCGCGTCTTCACGCTCGGCTTCGCCCTCTTCACCTTCGCCTCGTTCCTCTGCGGGATCGCCGGCGACCCGACCCTGCTCAACCTGGCGCGCGGCCTGCAGGGGGTCGGCGGCGCGGCGATGTTCGCGACCTCGCTGGCCCTGATCGGCCAGGAGTTCCACGGCAAGGAGCGGGCGACCGCTTTCGGGGTCTGGGGGGCGACGGTCGGCGGCGCGGTCGCGATCGGCCCGCTGGTCGGCGGCGTGATCACCGAGCACCTCGGCTGGGAGTGGATCTTCTTCGTCAACATCCCGATCGGCCTGGCGGCGATCTTCCTCACCGAGCGCAAGATCGCCAACGTCGTCTCCCCGGATCCGGAGCCGATCGACCTGCCCGGTGTCGCGACCTTCTCGCTGGCGCTCTTCCTGCTGATCTTCGGCCTGATCCGGGGCAACCCCGAGGGATGGGGCAGTCCGCTGATCCTCGCCTGCCTGGGCGGCGCGGCGGCGCTGCTGACGGCGTTCGTCGCGGTCGAGGCGCGCAGCGCCCACCCGATGCTCGACCTCGGCCTCTTCCGCAAACCCGCCTTCAACGGCGTCTCCGCCGTCGCCTTCTGCCTCTCGGCCGGGATGTTCGCGATGTTCCTCTACCTGACCATCTACATGCAGGGAGTCCTCGGCTACTCGCCGCTGGAGACTGGACTGCGCTTCCTGCCGCTGACCGTCCTCTCGTTCATCGCCTCGCCGATCGCCGGCTCGCTCTCGCACCGGATCCCGATCCGCGTCCTCGTCGGGGTCGGCCTCGGCGCGGTCGGGCTCGGCCTGCTGCTGATGCACGGCGTCAGTGCCGATTCGGGGTGGACGGCGCTGCTGGCCGGGTTCCTGCTGGCCGGGATCGGCATCGGCACCACCAACCCGGGGATCGGGCAGGCGGCGATCGCCGTCGTGCCGGTGGAGAAAGCGGGGATGGGCTCCGGGATCAACACGACCTTCCGCCAGGTCGGCATCGCCACCGGCGTCGCCGCGCTCGGCGCCGTTTTCCAGGCGCGGGTCGACGCGAAGCTGGGGGAGCTGCTGCCGAACGCGCCCGACGGGCTCGGCGAACTCGTCTCCTCCGGCGGTTCGCAGGCGGTGGCCGCGGCGGTTCCGCCGGGTACGCACGAGCGCGTGATCCAGGCGTCGAACGAAGCCTTCGTCGCCGGGTTCAACGAGATCCTCCTGATCGCCGCCGTCGTCTCGTTCGCCGGCGCCATCCTCGGCTTCCTGCTCGTCAGATCCCGCGACTTCGTGCAGCCGACCGACGGGTAGCGCCGCGCCAGGTGCTATTCAAGTTGCGTGCTGCGCGAACTGCGGATCGAGAACCTGCTCCTGATCGAGAAAGCGGAGCTGCGGCTCGGGGAGGGGCTGAACGCGATCACGGGGGAGACCGGGGCGGGGAAGACGGTGCTGGCGCACTCGCTCGACCTGCTGATGGGCGGCAAGGCGAAAGCGCGGATCGTGCGTCCGGGGGCAGGGGAGGCCTGGGTCGAGGGCGTCTTCGACCTGCCCGCGGGCCTGCTCGCCGAGCCGGAGTTCGCGGATCTGGCGGAGCGGCTCCCGGCGGGCGCCGACGAGGTGGTCGTGGGCCGGCGGGTCTCGGCCGGAGGACGGACCAGCGCCTTCGTCGCCGGCCGCGCCGCGACGGCGGCCGACCTGCGGCTGCTGGGCGGGCGGTTGCTCGCCTTCTACGGCCAGCATGAGCACCGCAAGCTGACGATCGCCTCGGCGCAGCTCGAGATCCTCGACGGGTTCGTCGGCACCGAGCACCTGGAGACGCGACGGCTCTACCGCGAAGCGCACCGCGAGTGCGGTCGGCTGGCGGCCGAGCTGACCGAGTTGCGCGAGGCGGATGGATCGCGCGAGCGCGATCTGGATCTCTACCGCTACGAGCTGGCGGAGATCGAGGAGGTGGCGCCGGACTCCGAGGAGCGAGAGTCGATCGTGGCCGAGCGCGAGCGCCTGCGGCATGCCGAGGGACTGCGCGACGCGGCGGCCGGTGCCCACAATGTCCTCGCCGGGGCCGAGGATGACGGTGGCGGCGCGGCGAGCGCGCTGGGCGCGGCCGAGTCGCTGCTACGGGGCGCGGCGGGGCTCGACCCGCGGCTCGACGCGATCGCCGAGCGGGTCGCGGCGCTCGCGGTCGAGCTCGGCGACGTTGGCTCGGAGCTGCGCGACTACGCGGAGGGCCTGGAGGCCGATCCGGCGGCGCTGCTCGCGATCGAGCAGCGGCTGGAGGCGATCGACCGGTTGGAACGCAAGCACGGCGGCAGCGTCGAGGCGGTGCTCGCCCACGCGGAGCGCTGCCGGGGAGAGATCGCGCGGCTGGAGGGCGCCGAGGAGCGCGGCGCGGAGACCGAGGCCGCGCTGGCCGCGGCCGAGGCGCGCCGGGCCGACCTGGGCGAGCGGCTCAGCGCCGGGCGGAGGCAGGCCGCCGGGCCGCTGGAAGAGAAGGTGGCCGCCGAGCTGGGGCGGCTCTCGATGGCAGGAGCAACGCTCGGGGTCGTGTTCGAGCCCCACCCGGGCGGCTACGGCCCCAACGGCCGCGAGACGGTCGAGTTCAGGGTCGCTCCGAACCCCGGTATCGAGGCCGCGCCGCTGCGCGACGCGGCCTCCGGCGGCGAGCTCTCGCGGGTGATGCTGGCGCTGAGCGGGCTCGGCCAGGGGGCGGACGCCGGCACCCTGGTCTTCGACGAGATCGACGCCGGGATCGGCGGCCAGACCGCGCGGGCGGTCGGGGAGCGGCTGAGGGCGCTGGGCGAGGGCCGTCAGGTCGTCTGCATCACCCACCTGCCCCAGGTCGCCTCGCTCGCGAACACGCACTTCCGGCTCGAGAAGCAGGTTGCCGGCGGCGGGTCCGTCGCCACGGTCGAACGGCTCGACGGCGAAGGCGTGGTCGAGGAGATCCGCCGCATGCTCGGCGGCGACGAATCCGATGAGGCGGCAACTCGCCACGCCCGAGAGTTGCTGGCTGCGGCCTAGGGCGTCTAACCTGGGCCGGTGGCCATTGCCAGTCGCCGTCGCCTCCCCGCTCTGCTCGGGCGTCGCAATGGTGCGCGCCCGGAAGCGCCGATCGAAGGCACGGCGCGGCTCGGGGAGCGCACCAAGCACCTGGTCAAACGGCTGCGCCCCGGCGACGTCGCGGTCATCGACCACCTCAACATCGACCGCATCGCCGCCGAGGAGCTGATCGAAGCCGGCGTCGCCGCGGTGCTGAACGCGTCGCCTTCGAGCGACGGGCGCTACCCGAACTCAGGCCCGCTGATGCTCGCCCACGCGGGAGTCAGGCTGATCGACGCTCCCGGCGCCGGGCTCTTCCAGCTGCTGAAAGACGGCGACCGAGTGCGGATCTCCGCCGGCACGGTGCTGATCGGCGACCAGGAGGTGCTGCGCGGCCACGTGCTCGGCACGGCTGAGCTGGAAAGCCAGCTCGAGGAGCAGCGCGAGCGGATCGACGAGGCGCTGGCCGAGTTCGCCGAGAACACGGTCGCCCACGTCCGCCAGGAGACCGACCTGCTGACCGGCACCGTCGAGTTCCCCAACACCAGGGCCACTTTCCGCGACCGCCACGTCCTGATCGTCGTCCGCGGGGACCGCCACCGGCGTGACCTCAAGGCGCTGCGCGCCTACATCCGCGACGTGCGGCCGCTGATCGTCGCGGTCGACGGTGGCGCCGACGGGGTGCTGGAAGCCGGGCTGAAGCCCGACGTGATCCTCGGCGACATGGACTCGGCCAGCGACGCGGCGCTGGCCTGTGGGGCGGAGCTGGTCGTCCACGCCTACCCCGACGGGCGGGCGCCGGGTTGCGAGCGCCTGGTCGAGGCGGGCCTCCCGCACACGGTCGTGCCGGCCGCCGGGACCAGCGAGGACGTGGCGATGCTGATGGCCTTCGAGAAGGGCGCGGCGCTGATCGTCAGCGTCGGCGCCCACTTCAACCTGATCGAGTTCCTCGACCGTAAGCGCGGCGGCATGTCCTCGACCTTCCTCACCCGGTTGCGGATCGGCGAGCGGCTGGTCGACGCGAAGGGGGTGAGCCGGCTCTACAACCCGAGCTCGACCCTGGCGCCGATCAGCTTCATCCTCGTCGCCTTCGCGATCCTGCTGACGATCCTCGTGATCACCTCGCCGGCGCTCAACGACCTCTTCGAACTCTTCTGGCTGAAGATCCGCATCTGGCTGGGTCTGTAGACGCGTGCGTGGCGGCGGCGCGGGCGACCATCTAGCCTCTGGCCGCCGATGGGTTACAGCGCTCGCTACCACGCCACCTCGCTGATCGCCGTGTTCCTCGCGCTGGCGGTGGGCATCCTGGTCGGCGCCGAGTTCGGCGGCGACGCGCTCACCGACACGCGGCGCGACCTCGAGAGCAGCCTGGTCGGCAACCTGCAGGACGCGCGATCGCGCAGCGACGAGCTGGGCGCTCAGCTCGGCCAGGCGAACGAGTTCGCCGACCGCGTTTACCCGGTGCTGACCCGCGGCCGGCTGGAGGGCGCGCGGATCGCGATCGTCGCGGTGGGTGGGCTGCCGAGCGAGGACTCGGACGCGATCGAGGAGGCGCTGGCGCCGACCGGCGCGACCCTGGTCGGAGTGGGGGTCGTGCGCGAGCCGGTCGATCTCAACGGACTGGCCGGGGACCTCGCGAAAACCCGCTTCGCCGACCTGCGTCAAAACCCCGACTCGCTGACCGCGCTCGGCGTCGGCCTGGGGCGGCAGATCGTGGTCGGCGGGACGCTGCCCGCGGTCGTTCGCGACCACCTCTTCTCCCGCGCCAGCGGCGACTTCGGGGCGCTCGACGGGGTGATCGTCGTTCGCGACCAGCCGCAGGACATGGGGCCGGTCCAGCGGACCACCGCCGGGACGCTGGAAAGCGGCCTGATCGCCGGGATCACCGCGACGCGGGTGCCGGCGGTCGGGGTCGAGAGCTCGATCGCCGAGCCGTCCTCGATCTCCTTCTTCCAGGCCAACGACCTGGCCAGCGTCGACGACGTCGACCTGACCGCCGGGCAGCTGGCGCTGGTCTTCTCCCTGCTGGGCGCGGAGGGCAGCTTCGGGATCAAGAGCAGCGCCGACCGGCTGCTGCCCGATCTCCTCACCCAGGGCAGCTAGGTGTACTGGGTCGGGTTCCCGCTGGCCCTGGCGGTGTCGCTGTGGCTCGTGCCGGCCGGGGCGCGCGGCCTCCGCGACGCCGGCCTGGCGCGGGAGAACTATCGCGGTGTCGTCGCGGCCTTCCCGCTCGGGGCGGTGCTGGCGACGGCGGCGCTGGTCGCGCTGGCGCCGCTCGCCTTCCTCGACGACCGCGCCGACCTCGACCTGCTCGACCCCGAACTGCGGCGCTGGCTTCCCTATCTGCTGGGGATCGCGTTCCTCGGCTTCCTCGACGACGCGCTCGGCCAGGGGGCGGCGGTCGCGACGCCGCGCGGCTGGCGCGGGCACTGGCAGGCGCTGCGCGAGGGTCGCCTCTCGACCGGGGCGATCAAGGCGATCGGGGCGCTGGCCCTGGCCGCCTACGTGGTGTCGGGCCGGGGCCTCGAGTCTTGGCGCTACGTCGCCGACGTGGTGCTGCTGATCCTCGCCACCAACCTCTTCAACCTGCTCGACCTGCGGCCCGGGCGGGCCGAGAAGGGAATGGCGCTGCTCGGGGTGGGGCTGTGCCTCGGCGCCTGGACCCTCGCTCCTCTGGAGCTGCTGGGGATCTTCGTCGGGCCGGTCCTGGTCGGTGCCTGGCTCACCCTGCGCGAGCGGGCGATGCTCGGCGACACCGGCTCCAACCTGATCGGGGCGGTCGCCGGGGTCTGGCTGCTGACCGTGCTCGGCGCCGACGCCCGGTTGTTCGCCCTCGCGATCGTCGTGGCGCTGACGATTTACGGGGAGTTGCGGTCTATTTCGGCGACGATCGAGTCGGTTCCGCCACTGCGCAGGCTAGACTCGCTCGGCAGAGCATGAATCCCTCCCACAAAGGCGACACCAAGTTCATTTTCGTCACCGGGGGAGTGGTGTCGGCGCTGGGCAAGGGGATCGCCGCCGCCTCGATCGGGCGCCTGCTCGCCTCTCGCGGCTATCGGGTCCAGATGCAGAAGTTCGACCCCTACATCAACGTCGATCCGGGGACGATGAGCCCGTTCCAGCACGGCGAGGTCTTCGTCACCGAGGACGGGGCGGAGACCGATCTTGACCTCGGCCACTACGAGCGCTTCACCGACGAGAACACCTCGCGTGCCTCCAACGTGACGGCCGGCGCCGTCTACAACTCGGTGATCCGGCGCGAGCGGCGCGGCGACTACCTAGGCGCCACCGTGCAGGTGATCCCGCACATCACCAACGAGATCAAGCAGCGCATCCTGATCGTCGCCGAGTCGCAGGCGGTCGACTTCGTGATCACCGAGATCGGCGGCACGGTCGGCGACATCGAGTCGCTGCCGTTCCTCGAGTCGATCCGCCAGCTCTACACCGATCTCGGCCCGAAGCGCGCCATGTTCGTGCACCTGACGCTGGTGCCCTACGTCGGCCACGCGGGCGAGCTGAAGACGAAGCCGACCCAGCACTCGGTCAACGAGCTACGCCGGATCGGGATCCAGCCGCACGCCTTGGTCTGCCGCTCCGAGGGCCGGCTGGATCGCGAGATCCGCAGCAAGATTGCCCTTTTCGCGAGCCTTCCAGTCGACGGCGTGATCTCCGCCCACGACGTCGACAACATCTACAAGGTGCCGCTGGTCTTCCGCGCCGAGGGCGTCGACGACCTCGTCCTCGACCACTTCGGGATGGAGGCACCGTCCCCGGACCTGGCCGAATGGGAGGAGATGGTGCGCCGCGCCGACTCCGCCAGCGGCAAGGTGCGAATCGCCGTGGTCGGCAAGTACGTGCAACTCGCCGACGCCTACAAGTCGGTGATCGAGGCACTCGAGCACGGCGGCTTCCACCACGGAGTCGGCGTCGAGGTCGAGCTGGTCGACTCCGAGAACCTCGACCCCGAGGAGCTGGAGGGGATGGACGGCATCCTGATCCCCGGCGGCTTCGGGGAGCGGGGGATCGAGGGCAAGGTCCAGGCGGCGCGGATCGCCCGCGAACGCTCGATCCCCTACCTGGGGATCTGCCTCGGGATGCAGATCGCCGTCGTCGAGTTCGCCCGCAGCGTCGCCGGCATGGAGGGGGCCAACTCGGCCGAGTTCGACCCCGAGACGCCGTTCCCGGTCGTCGACCTGCTGCCGGAGCAGAAGGAGGTCTCCGACATGGGCGGCACGATGCGGCTCGGCGCCGACCCGGTGAAACTGCACGAGGGGACCAAAGCGCGCGAGATCTTCGGCGAGGCCGTCATCTACAAGCGCCACCGCCATCGCTACGAGGTCAACAACCAGTTGCGCCGCCGGCTCGAAGACGAGGGCCTGGTCTGCGGCGGCACCTCGCCCGACGAGCGCCTGGTGGAGATGGTCGAGTTGCCCGACCACCCCTTCTTCGTCGCCTCGCAGTACCACCCGGAGTTCAACTCCCGCCCCAACCGCCCCGAGCCGCTGTTCCGCGAGTTCGTCGGAGCGGCTGTCAGCCATGCCGGCCGGAAGCCGGCAAGCAGTGCGGAGTTAGAGTCGGGCGATGCCACCGAGTCGACTCAGCGAGACCTTCGTCCGTCTATGTGAGATCCGCAGCCCGACCGGCGAGGAGCGTGAGATCGCCGACTCGGTTGCCGCGGAGTTGCGAGCGCTCGGCCTCGAGGTCAGCGAGGACGATGCCGCCGGGCCGGCCGAGGCCGGGGCCGGGAACCTGTTGGCGCGGTTGCCCGGGCGCACCGACGAGTGGGCGATGTTCTGCGCCCACCTCGACACCGTGCCGCACCGCGGGCAGATCGAGGTCGTCGAGGACGAAGGCGTCTTCCGCAGTCGGGGGGAGACGATCCTCGGCGCCGACAACAAGGCTGCCGTCGCGGTTTTCATGGAGCTGATCGCGCGCCACGCCAGCGCGCCGCCGCCAGTCGGGATCGAGCTGGTGCTGACGGTTGCCGAGGAGCAAGGGCTGCGCGGCGCGAAGGCCTTCGACTCGTCGGTCCTGCGCTCCGGGGTTGGCTTCGTCCTCGATCACGCCGGGCCGGTCGGCGAGGTGATCGTCGCCACGCCCACCCAGCAGAAGATCGTCGCCGACTTCACCGGGGTCGAGGCGCACGCCGGGATCGAGCCCGAGGACGGGAGCAGCGCGATCGCCGCCGCGGCGGCGGCGATCGGCCGGATGGAGCTGGGCCGGCTCGACGAGGGGACCACCGCCAACGTCGGGCTGATCGAGGGCGGCACGTCGGGGAACGTCGTGCCGGGCCACTGCTGGATCCAGGCCGAGGCTCGCGGCCTCGACCCGGGCCGCGCGGCCGAGGTCGCCGGCCAGATCTCCGACGCCTGTGCCTGGGGAGCGAGCGAGCACGGCTGCGACGCCGACGTGCGAATAGAAGAGCTCTTCCGCGGCTACGAGGTGCCCTCGTCCTCCGCGGCGCTGAAGCTCGCCGAGGCGGGGCTGCGGAGTGCCGGGGTCGAGCCGGAGCGAGTGGCGATCGGCGGCGGCAGCGACGCCAACGCGTTTCGCCTCGACGGCCTCGACTGCGTGCTGCTCGCCAACGGCACCAACGCCGTGCACACGGCGGAGGAGCACGTCTCGGCGGCGACGCTCGCGAAGATGCTCGAGGTCTGCGAGGGGATCGTCGCCGCCGCCGCGGCGGCGGGTGAGCCGGCCGACCCGGGCGCGGTGTGAGCGGCCGCCTGAAGCTGCGCCGGGGAGTCGTCGTCTCCACCGATCCGCTCACGGTCGAGGTCCACGGTGAGCGCCGGCCGGCCTGGGCGGACGAAGCCCTGCTGGGGGAGATGGGGGAGGGCGATGAGGTCGTGGTCAACGTCGCCGCGCTCGATCTCGGGCTCGGCTCCGGGGGCTTCGACGTCGTCCACGTGAACCTGACTCGCGGTCTCGAGGGAGACCCGGGAGGCGGAGAGCACGTGATCAAGCTCAACTACACCTCGCTACAGCATCCCGTCGATCCGGTCGAGGGGCGGCCGCTCGGGCCGGAAGGGATACGGGCGCACATCCCCGTTCTGGTCCTGCCCCTTCACGGTCACCTCGCTCCCGCGGCCTGGGCCGCGGCCCAGGCCACCCCGGGGTTGAAAGTGGGCTACGTGCAGACGGGGGGCGGGGCCCTGCCAGGCTCGCTGTCCAAGGACGTCGCGCTGCTACGCGAGCGGGGCCTGCTGTGCGGACATGTGACGGCCGCGCCGGCGTACGCAGGTGAGTACGAGGCGATGAGCACGACCGGGGCGCTCGACGCTGCCTCCAGTCGCCTCGAATGGGACGCGATCCTGGTCGGACCCGGACCGGGCATCATCGGCTCCGAAACGCTGTTCGGCCACGGCGGCATCGCCGCGCTCGAGACCGCCCACGCGGCCAAGTCGTTGCTGCTCCCGACGACGATCTCCCCCCGCTTCTCCTCGGCCGATCCCCGCGACCGGCACCGAAATCTCAGTCACCACACCGAGACGGTGCTGGGGCACCTCCTCGACGGCTTGACCGTGGTCTTCCCGGAGGGCTACCCGGACGCTCGCGCTTGGCTCGAGCTCGCCTCGGAAGGACGTCACCACCTGCTTTCCGCCCCCGCCGACCTCGACGGGTACGCCGCTTCCGGGCTTCCGGTTCGCACGATGGGGCGCGGCTTGGAGGAGGATCCGCTCTTCTTCGCGGCGCCGCTCGCGGCGGGCAGCGCCTTCGTCCACTAGCTATAGCTCGCGGCGCAGGGTCCGTTGCGCCGAAAGGGCTGGGGTCGCCAGGGCCGAACCTCCCGCCCATGGCGATCGCCGTCAAGCCAGCCGTGCCGTCCGCGCCTGCCGCCCCGGGCGCCGACGGACGTTTCCAGAGCCTGGTCCTCGACTTCCTCTCCTACCTAGAGCTGGAGCGGGGGCTCTCGCGCAACACGCTCGACGCTTACCGCACGGACCTGTTCCAGTACGGCGAGTATCTCTCGGCTCACGATCTCGACGCCCTGGAGGCGCGCCCGGCCGACGTCGCCGACTTCCTCGCGGAGCTGGCGACGGGGGAGGGCAGGCCCGCCTGCTCGGCCGCGACGATCCACCGCAAGGCCGCCTGCCTGCGCTCCTTCTACAAGCACCTGCGCCGCGACGAGCTGATCGGCGACGACCCGACCGCCGCCCTCAGCGCCCCGCGCCGCGCCAGGAAGCTGCCCCAGGTGCTCAACTACTCCGAGGTGCGGAAGCTGCTGGCGGCGCCGCGCGGCAGCGAGCCGACGACGCTGCGCGACCGCGCGCTGCTGGAGGTGATGTACGCGTGCGGGTTGCGGGCCTCGGAGACGATCGGCCTCGAGCTGGGCGACGTCGACACCCACGAGGGCTTCCTGCGCGCTCACGGCAAGGGCTCTAAGGAGCGACTGGTGCCGCTGGGGCGGCAGGCGATCGCGGCGATCAACGCCTACCTGCGCGGGGGGCGGCCGAAGCTGGTCGGCGATCGCCACGAGCCGAAGCTGTTCGTCAACTTCCGCGGCGGGCCGCTGACCCGCCAGGGCCTCTACAAAATCGTCCAGAAGCACGCCCGCGACGCCGATCTCTCGGGCCGGATGAGCCCGCACACGCTGCGCCACAGCTTCGCCACCCACCTGCTCGCCGGCGGTTGCGACCTGCGCGCCGTGCAGGAGATGCTCGGCCATGCCGACATCTCGACCACCCAGATGTACACGCACCTCTCGGGCGATCGGCTCAAGGAGGTCTACTTCCAGGCTCACCCCCGGGCCAGCGCCGAGTAGTAGAACTCGGGAATGCCTGAGTTGCCTGAGGTGGAGACTGTGGTTCGTCAGCTTGAGCCGGAGTTGGAAGGGCGGCGGATCGAGCTGTTGGAGGTGCTGGATGAGCGGTGGTCGCGGCCGGTGGCTCCGGGCGAGCTCGGGGAGGCGGTAAGTGGGCGAACGGTCGAGGGGTTGGGCCGGCGCGGCAAGTACCTGCTGTTGGGGCTGGACGGCGGGCAGACGCTGGTCATGCACCTGCGGATGACCGGCAACCTGATCCTCCGCGAGGGCGAGGAGACGCTCGATCCCTCCGAGGGCCGCCGCCTCTACGAGAGCGAGCGCTCAACCGAGGAGCGGCACCTGCGGGCGCGCTTCGCCCTCGACGACGGGCGCGAGGTCTGGTTCACCGACCCCCGCCGCTTCGGCGAGGCGTTCCTGATCGACGACGTCGACCTCGAGGCGCGCTTTGCCGGCAGGGTCGGCGTCGAGCCGCTCTCGGCCGAGTTCACGCCGGAGGCGCTCGCCGCGATGGCCTCGGGGCGCACCGCTCCGCTGAAGTCGTTCCTGCTCGACCAGTCCGGCGTCGCCGGTGTCGGCAACATCTACGCCGACGAGGCGCTGTTCCGGGCTCGCCTGCACCCGCTCTCGCCGGCCGGATCGATGAAGCCGGAGCACCTCGAGGCGCTGCGCGACGCGGTCGTCGCCGCGCTGGAAGCCGGCATCGACCGCGGCGGCTCCTCGATCGACGACTACCGCGACGGACGCGGCGAGAAAGGGACGATGCAGGACGAGTTCCTCGTCCACACCCGGGAGGGCGAGCCCTGCCCGTCCTGCGGAACGGAGATCGTCCGCATCGTCGTCGCCGGGCGCTCGACTTACTTCTGCCCGAGTTGCCAGGCGCGGCTGCGCCGCCGTCCGCGCCGCCGGGCAAAGTAGGAGGGTGGCCGGAAGGACCGTCAAGACGGAGGCAGTCGTCCTGCGCGGCATTCGCTACGGCGAGGCGGACCGCATCCTCCATCTCTACTCGAAGGACCGGGGGCGCCTGGGGGCGATCGCGAAGGGCGCTCGCAAGCCGAAATCCCGCTTCGGCGGCCGCCTCGAGCCCTTCTTCCGCCTCGACCTCGTCCTCCACGAAGGGCGCGGGGAGCTGCTCACCGTGACCGCCGCGACGACCGTCGACGGCTACCCGCGGCTGCGCTCCTCGGGCCCCGCGCTCGGCGCCGGCGCCCGCGCCTGCGACGCGGTTCTGCGGCTGCTCGACTCGGCCGAGCCCAATCCGCCCGCCTACAACCTGCTCTGCCGCTATCTCGCCCTGCTCGACGATCCGGCTCAGCCGGATGCCCCCGGGCTGGAGGTGGCGCTCGCCTTCCGGCTCAAGCTGGCGCTGGTCGCCGGCTTCGCCCCCGAGCTCGCCTCCTGCGCCCGCTGCGGCGAGACCGAGCACCTCGCCGGCTTCTCAGGCGCGGCCGGCGGCGTCGTCTGTGGCGGCTGCGAAGCCGGTTCCTTTCAGCTCGCCCAACAGGCGCACAGCTTCATGGTCGAGGCGCTAGCCCAGCCGCTGGTCGAGGCGCCTTCGGCCGAGCCGCTTGCTTTGCGCCAGGTCGAACGCGCCGTGGGGGAGACGCTGGAGCACCACGCGCACGTGCAGTTGCGCGCAGCCGCTTAGGAGGAGTTTGCTCACTGCGGCTGGGGAGGAGATAGAGAGGGGGGTCGCCGGAGCCTCCCCGCTGTTGCTCCGCCGACCCCCCTCTCTATCTCCTTATGATCGGTAGGTGCCCACCACCGCCACCTTCGAGGCTCGCGTCTCCGCTTGGGAGGAGGGGTACCTGGCCCCGGAAGCCACGAGGTCGTACCCGGCCAAGCGGGAAATTGAGGAGGCCGATAGTCCCCTGCGCACCCCGTTTCAGCGCGACCGCGACCGCATCGTCCACTCCAAGTCCTTCAGGCGGCTGAAGCACAAGACCCAGGTCTTCGTCTCTCCTGAGGGGGACCACTACCGCACGCGTCTCACTCACACCTTGGAGGCCTGCGGGATCGCTCGCACGGTGGCGCGCGCGCTCGGCCTCAACGAGGACCTGACCGAGGCGATCGGGCTCGGTCACGACCTCGGCCACCCGCCCTTCGGGCACGCCGGCGAGGATGCCCTCGACGCGGTGGTGCGCGAGCGTGGCGGCGACGGCTTCAAGCACAACGAGCACTCGCTGCGGGTGGTCGACGTTCTGGAGCGCGACGGTCAGGGGCTCAACCTGACCGAGCAGGTGCGCGACGGCATCCTCAACCACACCGGCTCGGCGAAGCCCGGGACGCTGGAGGGGCGGATCGTGAAGCTGGTCGATCGCGTCGCTTACATCAACCACGACATCGACGACGCGGTGAGAGCCGGCATCCTGCGACCCGAGGACCTGCCCGCCGCCGAGATCGAGCTGCTGGGGTCGACCGGCTCGCGGCGGATCGACACGCTCGTCCGCGACATCGTCGCGCGCTCCGAAAGCGCCGGGGACATCGTCCAGGGCGAGGAGATCGGAGGCGCGATGCTGCGGCTGCGCAAGTTCATGTTCGACCGCGTCTACCTCAGTCCCGACACCGCGCGCGAGCACGAGAAGGTGGCGCGCGCCCTGCGCGGCCTCTTCGATCACTACCTCGAACACCCCGGGGAGATCCCGGAGTGGGATCCGAGCGCGAGCGAGCTGCAGCGCGCCATCGACTACGTGGCCGGGATGACCGATCGCTTCTGCATCGCCAAGTTCGTCGAGCTCACCGTGCCCGAGGAGGCGCCCCCCCGATGGCGCTGATCGCCGCTGAGAGCCTCGAGCGCCTCAAGCAGACGGCGGACATCGTCGAGGTGATCTCGGCCCACACCGACCTGCGCCGCCAGGGCGCCCGCTGGGTCGGGCTCTGCCCGTTCCACGAGGAGCGGACCCCTTCGTTCTCAGTCGACGCGCAGGAGAAGCTCTACCACTGCTTCGGCTGTGGAGTGGGCGGCGACGTGATCAAGTTCGTCGAGGAGAAGGAGGGGCTGGGCTTCGCCGAGGCGGTGGAGCTGCTCGCCGACCGCTACGGGGTCGAGCTGGAGCGCGAGCAGGAGGACCCGCGGGCGGAGGCGCGCCGTCAGCAGCGCCGCCGGCTCGAGCAGCTCCTGGACCGCGCGGCGACCTTCTACTCCACCTACCTCTGGGATTCCGAGGAGGCCGCCAAGGCGCGCGAGTACCTGGCCGAGCGCGGCCTGGGAGAGGAGGTGCTGCGCGGTTTCGGGGTCGGCTACGCGCCCAGCGCCTGGGACAGGATCCTCGTCCTCGGGCAGCGGGCCGGATTCAAGGTCGAGGAGCTGCGCGCGGTCGGCCTGGTCCAGCGGGGCCGGGGCGGAGGGGAGTACGACCGCTTCCGCTCGCGGATCATGTTCCCGATCCGGGACCGCCGGGGGCGCACCCTCGGCTTCGGCGGCCGCGCCATGCGCTCCGACCAGGGCGCCAAGTACGTCAACACCGCCGAGACCGACTTCTTCCACAAGAGCCAGCTGCTCTACGGGGTCGACATGGCGAAGGCGGCGATCGCCAAGGCGAACCGGGCGGTCGTGGTCGAGGGCTACACCGACGTGCTGGCGCTGTACCAGGCGGGTTTCGAGGAGGCCGTCGGGGTGATGGGCACGGCGATCACCGGCGAGCAGGTGGCGACGCTCTCGGGGATGGTCGAGGAGGTCGTGCTGGCGCTCGACGCCGACTCGGCCGGTCAGGAGGCGATGTTGCGGGCGCAGCGGGTGGCGACGGGCCGCAAGATGCGCTTGCGGGTGGCGGCGATGCCGGCTGGCGAGGACCCGGCCGAGATGATGGCCGGCCCAGGAGGCGCCGAGCGCTTCCGCGCCCTGGTCGAAGACGCGCTCGAGTTGGAGGCCTTCCAGGTCGGCCTCGTCCTCGACCGCACCGATGTGGCCTCGCCGGTCGATCGCGACCGGGCGCTCGGCGAGGTGGCGCCCGTGCTCGCGGCGATGGCGGAGGGCGCCAGCCGCGAAGACCTGGTGCGCAGGGTGGCCGAGCGGCTCGATTTCGAGCCCGCGATGGTGATGGGTCGCGTCGTCGCGGCGACCCCGGCCAGCGGCGGTGCGGACTCCGAGCCCTCGCCGCTACGTGGCAACGCGAGCGCGAGCCCGTCGACGACCGCGCGCCGGGTCGAGCTGACCTCCCGCGAGCGCCGCGAGCGAGCTCTGCTGGCGATGTGCATCGCCCTGCCCGACGCGGGCCGGGAGTACCTCGCGCGCCTCACCGACGGCCACCTCTCGCCGAGCGGCATGAGGGCCGCCGCCTGGCTCCGCGAGCACCCTGGGGACCCCGCCTCCGACCTGCCGCGCGACGACGGCGAGCTGGCCGGGCTGATCAGCGAGCTGGTGATGCTGGCCCACGACGAGCCCGCGTCTCCCGAGTCGATGGAGCTCAACTACCTGCTGCTCGAGCAGCGCCGCATGGAGGGGGAGATCGCGGCGGCAGGCGAGCGCGGCGACTACGAGGGCCGTGCCGCGCTCAGCCGCGAGCGGGCCGCCCTGGTCGAACGGATCGCCCACGCGCAGCGGGTCGAGAGCTGATCGCGATCGCGATCGGTAAATTCCGGTCGGTCGGGATTTCCCTACCGACGGCCGTTCCGGGGTAGCTCAATCGGCAGAGCATTCGGCTGTTAACCGAAGGGTTGTGGGTTCGAGTCCCACCCCCGGAGCTCGAGTTCTCAAGCGTCCACGCGGCTGGCCCGTCGTGCCGCGAGGCGCTCGACCAGCTCGGCGCCCCGCTCGGCGCCGTCGTTCTCTCGCCCCCAGGCGGCGATCTCCCCGGCCCGGGCGGCAAAGCGCGGCCCGCCGAGGATCCGCCGCGTCGCCCAGCGCAGCGGCCCGGGCCGGCAGAGGCGCCAGGGCAGGGAGAGGCCCGCACCGGCCCAGGCGACCCGCATCGCGGTCTCGCTCATGTCCCCGGTGATCGGGGAGATCAGGATGGGCGTGCCGGCCCCGAGCGCCCGGGCGACGGTGCCGTGTCCCCCGTGGGAGACGACCAGCGAAGCGGCCGGCATCAGCTGGCTGTAGCTGAGCCAGTCGACGAGGAGGGCGTTCGGCGGAACCTCGATCGGGCGCTGCGGCCTGACCTGGTTGGTCGTCGCCACGACCCGCACCGGCTCGCTGGCGAGCGCCCGCAGTGCCGTGCGGACCAGGTGGTTGTCGGAGTCGTGGGCGGTGCTGGGGGCGACGAGCACGAGCGGCCTGTCTCCCGGCGGCAGGTCGATCTCCGGGTAGGGGAGCTCGAAGGTCATCGGCCCGGTCACCTCGACTCCGGGCGGCCAGCGCCGCGGGTACTCGAGCTGCGGATAGGTCGCGACCAGGGCGAGGTCGGGGCTGATGCCGCCGTGGAAGCGCTCGATCGGGGGCAGCCCAAGCCGCTCGCGCTGCAGGTTGAGGTCGCGACGGCCGTGCTCGAGGCCGACGTCGAGCGCCCGTTGCCCGGTTCGCCAGACCGCCCGCCCGAGCGGGGTCCGCGGTGGGCGCAGGCCGATCGCGAAGAACGGCAGGCCGGGTTCGACGACCGGGTAGATGTGGGGGATCAGGGTCGCGAGCGGCACACCCGCCCGCTCGGCCGCGAGTGCGGGGGCGAGGGTGAGGATGTCGCTGACCACGACCTGCGGCCGCAGCCCCTCCAGCAGCGGCAGCAGCGCCCGGGCCGCCTCCGCGGCGTGCTGCCCCTCCTCCGAGTCGGGCTCGGGTGGCGGGAACATCCGGTATTCCTCGGCGGCGGCGAAGCCGAGGCCGGCGCCCTCGACCGCCGCCCGGCGCTCCTCCCAGGTCTCGACCACGACCTCGTGCCCGCGCCCCGCGAGCGTCCGTCCCAGCGCGATCGCCGGAAACGCGTGGCCGGCGTCGCCGAATGCGGCGACGAGGACCCTCAAGGGGTGTCGAGCCCCTCACCCGGGCGGGTGAAGACGATCTCCGGCACGTGGCAGTTGGGCGAGGTGCGGAGCAGGAAGCGGACCGCCTCGCCGAGATCCGCCGGCCGGATCATCTGCTCGGGCGGGATCTGGCCCTGGACGAACTCGGTCATCGGCGTCTCCACGAAGCCCGGGGCGAGCGCGGTGCACTGGATGCCGGCGCCGCCGGCCTCGCGGTGGGTCGACTGGGTGAAGTTGATCACCGCGGCCTTGGTCGCGGCGTAGATCGAGAGCCAGGCCTGGCCGCCCTTGCCGGCGATCGATGCGGTGTTGACGATCAGCGCCTTGCCGTGCTCGGCGCCCGCCTCACGGAGCAGGGGCAGACCCTCGCGGGTGCCGAGGATCAGCGCCCGCAGGTTGACCGCGAGCTGCATGTCGAGGTGCTTGGTCTGGATCTCCTCCATCGGTGCCCCGATCCCCACGCCCGCGTTGTTGACGAGCGTGTCGAGGCGACCGTAGGCCTCCTTGTGAGCGGCGAAGACGCCGACGACGTCGTCCTCGTCGGTCATGTTCGCGGCCACCGAGGTGACCTCGAAGCCCTCCGAGCGCAGCCCCTCGGCGGCCTGCTCGAGCTTCTCCGGTCGGCGAGCGGAGACCGTCAGCGCGTGCCCCTCTTCGCCGAGCGTGCGAGCGATTGCCAGCCCGATCCCGCTCGATGCCCCGGTTATGAGTGCAGCACGGTCCGCCATCTCGCTCTCCTCCTCCGTTCGACGACGCCGCGCACCCTATCGGCCAGTCGGTGGGCTCGCGGCGCACCGGTTTGATTCCCCGTCTCAATAACATGCCGCCGATGCGTGCCGCCCCACGGATCGTCCTGGCCCTTGCCTGCTCGCTCGCCCTCGTGACGCTGGGCGTCGGCTGCGGCGGAAGCTCCGATTCCGACTCGACCGCGAGCTCGGACAGCGCCGAAAGCCGTCCGGCGCCGCCGAAGAGCGCCTTTCCGAGCCCGGATGGGAGGACCCTGCGCGAGGTCCTGAAAGCGGCGGACGCGCCGTCGGAGCTGGTCGTCTCCCCGGCCGCGATGGTCTTCTACAAGGGCGAGAACCGCTATCCGTTCGGCGTCTTCGAACGCGACCGCACCCAGGTTCCCGACGCCGAAGTCGCCCTCTACATGGCCAAGGCGCCGGCGCCGAATTCCGGCGGGTCGGTCAAACCCGGCAGCAAAGGCCAGGCGGCGAAAGCGACGGCGCAGGCGCTGGACTCTCCAGCCGTCGGTCCCTTTCCCGCCGCGATCGAAAGCCTCGTCACGGAGCCGGCGTTCCGGGCGAAGACGACGAGCGACGATCCCGACGCCGCGAGCGTCGTCTACTCGACCGAGCTCGACTTCCCCAGGGATGGCGAGTGGGCGATCGCCGCCCTCGTCAAGGACGACGGCGAAATCAAAGGCACCTTGCTGCCGAGCGCGGTCGTGGGTGAGTTCAGCGGCGTCCCGCGGCCGGGGGAGAAGGCCCCGTCCATCCATACCCCGACCGCCGCGGACGCCGGTGGCGACCTCTCGGCGATCACCACCCGGATTCCACCGGACACCCAGAACCAGATCGACTACGCGGACGCGCTCGGCAAAGAACCGGTTGTCCTCTTGTTCGCGACCCCCCAGTTCTGCCAGAGTCGGGTTTGCGGTCCCGTCGTCGACGTGGCCGAGCAGGTCAAGCAGGAATACGGAGACGAGGCGGCCTTCATCCACATGGAGATCTTCAACGAAAACGATCCCGGCAAGGACGTGCGCCCGCAGGTTCGGGCTTTCAACCTTCCGACCGAGCCATGGCTGTTCGCGATCGACCGCCAGGGCAGGGTCAGCTCGGTCGTGGAGGGAGCGTTTGGGCCCGAACTCCTGACCGCCGTCGTGAAGAAGGCGGTGGCGGAATGAGCGACAAGACGGCCTCCGGCGGCGACGCCGCCCCTCAGGAGCTGCTCGAGAGCTTCGCCGAGGAGGCGCGGCGCCGCTGCGACGTGATCTCCGCCGGCCTGGCCACCGAGTCGGCTGACTTCGAGACGATGCGCGCCGAAGCGCACGCGCTGCGTGGAACCGCCGGGGTGGTCGGCCTGCGCCGCCTTGCCGAGCTTGCCGGGCTGATGGAGTCCGACCTGGCGGAAGCGAAGACGACCGGAGTGATCCGCGGCGGTCGCTCCCACCAGATCGCCGACGCCGCCAAGGCCCTCGCCGAGGGCGCCGCGGCGGCCGCCAAGGGCGAAGAGGAGCCCCCCGACGTCGGGCGCTCCCTCGCCCAGCTCTTCAGCGCTTGAGCTAATCGACCGCGAGCAGTTCGACCAAGAACACGCGGGCGCCAGTCCGATAGCCGAGATTGGAGGGAACGATAAGCATGCGCTGTTCTCCCACCCGCATCCCCTTGACGCCGATTTCCCACCCCTTCGACGCGCCGCCACCTCCGACCAACCAATCGAATGCGGTGTTCCCCCAATGGTCTTCCGACCTTTCACCCGACCGGTAGCGGAAGGCGACGTAGTTCACGGTAGCTCGTCGGCCCGGTTCGATAGCTGGTCCACTTCCCTTCCTCAGCCTTTTGACGATCACTTGCCTGGGAGGGGAGTTGCCGGTTGGGATGTCGACCTTCGGGGGCGCTGGAGCCCCCCTGGGCTTTGGCGCTTCTTCAGTTGAGGCCTGGACGGTGGTTGCCGGTCTAGAGGTCCCCGACTCGCTGGAATCGCCGCCACAGCCGACTGGGCCAAGCGCGACCAGAAAAAAAAGGGATCCGGCCAACAGCTTCTGCTTCACGAGGGAAGCCTAATAGCTTTAAAGTACTTGAGCATTTACCAAGTCGATGGCGCGAGTCTGGCTGCCATTGCATGTCTCAGGTGCCTCCCAGGCACGCTACGCTCGCCCTCCGGGGCGGTAGCTCAGTTGGTCAGAGCACGGGACTCATAATCCCTTGGTCGCTGGTTCGAGTCCAGCCCGCCCCATTCCAGCTGGTCGGCTCGTTCGCGGCGAAACTAGACTCACCAATCACCGAGATGGATTTCGCGGGAATACGGGGGGTAGTGACGATTGGAGGAGCAGGGGATCGCTCGCGCATTCGTGCGCCTCACCTGTGGTTTCTACTCCTGACCGTTAGCGGTTTCCTGACGGCGGGTTTGGTCGCGTCGCCCGCGAGCGCCGCATCAGGCTGGTCGCGCCCGGTGAATGTCTCCGGGGTTATGAGCATTGGCGAAGAATCCCCGTCGGTGGATGTGGATTCGAGCGGCAACGCGACCGTCGTGTGGCGGCGGTACCGCAACGGAAAACTCATCTACGAGAGTGCGGTGGGGGGAGCCGGCGGAGGCTGGTCCACTCCGTCCGCTCTCTTTGGCGGTCTGGAAGATGCGTATGGATTGCAGATCGCCGTCGACCCCCTGGGCAACGAGACGGCCATCTGGGGGCGCCGTGTGGGTCGCTCCTGGGTCGTCCAGAGCGCGACCCGCTCATTCGGAGGGAGCTGGTTGGCGCCGGTCACCCTCTCCGTGTCTGGCGCGGGTTCGGCGCTCGTAGCGGCCGGCCCTGAAGGCAACGTGACTGCGGTCTGGCTCTTGGAACGAGAGGAAGGTCGGCGCTCGGTCGTCCAAAGCGCGACCCGGTCGGCTGGAGGGATCTGGTCGGCACCGGTCACCCTGTCTCCACCGAGAAAGGCCGCCCGATCTCCGCAAATCGCACTTGACCCCCAGGGCGGCGCAACCGCGGTCTGGGAAGAGGAATACAGCGGTGCAATTGAAAGCTCGACCCGCTCATCCGGAGGGAGCTGGTCGGCACCGGTCACACTCTCTACCAATGGAGTAGCGGCCGCCTGGCCACAGGTAGCCGTGGATTCCCAGGGCAACGCGACGGCGGTCTGGGCAGGCGCGATCAGCGGCGGTCGGATGCAAAGCCGTCGGATCCAAACCGCGACCCGCCCGGCCGGTGGGACCTGGTCGGCGCCGGTCAGCATCTCCACGGCGGGGCACCGCCACGTACAGGACCCGCAGATCGCGGTCAGCCCCCAGGGCGAGGCGACCGCGATCTGGCAACGTTCCAACGGTAGTTATCTCGTCGTCCAGGGCGCGAGCCGCCCGGCCGGAGGGGGCTGGTTGAGGGCGGTCGACATCACTACCGGTCACGGACGGGGTGGGCAGCATCTGCGGCTGGTGGTGGATTCCTGGGGCAACGCGACCGCGATCTGGGAGGGGTACGACACCCGCCCCGGCCCCAACTTCGCCATCCAGGCGGCGAAGCATCCGCCTGGAGGTGCCTGGTCGCGGCCCACCGATATCTCCCGTTGGACGACGGGCCTCGGCGAACCGCAGATCGCTGTCGATCCGCAAGGCAGATCAACCGCAATCTGGGCAATCGGCGTCAAGGGCGGCACGGTCATCCAATCTGCCACCTCGGTCAGTGGGTAGGGACTACTCGGCGGCTTCGAGGAGTTCCACGAAGTAGGCACGGTCGCCGTCGCCGTAGGCGAAAATGGTCTCCCGGCCTGATTTCGACGCCTTGGCCCTCGCGCACGTCCTTGATCACCACCCGTTGCGGCGGTGGACCGGGAGGCGGCTCGAAAGGCGGCGGGTTGGGAACCCTCTCGACCGACGTCAGCGGTCCCGTGTCTTTCGGCTTCGACGCCGTGGATTCAGCCGCCGCGCCGCCTCCGCACTGGCCAGCGCGAACGAGGCAAGCAGGAGCGGCAAAACCGGGAGGATCAGTTCGCCCTCAAGTGAGCACGTCTCACGTCCGATCCAGTTACCCTCCGCGCCGAAAATGCCCGCTTCGAAGAGACAGATCGAGAGGACCGGCACGAGCGATGGCCGAGGCGCCCGACTGGGGTGCGCGTGCGCGGCGCTGATCGTGGCCGCCGCCTTCGCCGCACCCGCCCAGGCGGTCGTGAAGGTCGGTGCTTCCGGTCCCGACAACCTCGCGGGAACGCCCCGCCCGGACACGTTGCGGGGGCTGGGGGGTGGCGACACGCTGACCGGCAGGGGAGGCGCCGACAAGCTTCTGGGCGGTCCCGGGGGCGACAAGCTCAGCGGCGGACCGGACGCGGACCAGCTGCTCGGCGACGCCGGCAACGACCGCCTGCTGGCCAAGGACGGCGCCGCCGACATGGTCACCTGCGGCGGCGGCTCCGGCGACTTCGCGACGGTGGATCCCGTCGACAAGGTCTCAGCCAGCTGCGAGCGGGTCGAAGGGCTTCCGGTCGACCAGCCGGTGGCCCCGGATCCACCGGCCCCGCGGTCAGCCACCTCCGAGTCGCCGAAAGACGAAAAAGAAGACAAAGATCCGCCCGCCGAGGAAGACGGCGAAGACGAGCTCGAATTTGAAGAGCGGCCGATCGCGATGTTCCCGTTCGGCCACGGTTGGACCAACAACGGCGTCGGCAGCTTCGGCGACGCGGGCCCCCCGTTCGCCGTCAACGGCGACCGCTCCTACCGGATCACCACCAACGGTCTGGGGGCCGAGTCGGTCGCGACCTCGCCGCCGCTCGAGGCGGTCGACCTGCGGAAGGCCCACGTCTCCGTGCACGGCCTGGTCAGCTTCAGCACCCGGCTCAAAGAGGTGAAGCTGCGACTTGCCTCCGGGAACATCGCCACCGACTACGCCGAGGCGACCGTCTGGCGCGAAGACCTCGACCCGGTCATCCTCGGCAGCACCTTCGAGTTCCAGTCCCTGCCGCTCGGCGCCTTCGCGGTCACCGGGAGCGTCGACTGGTCGCAGGTCGACCACGCCCAGCTGATCCTCGCCGACAACGAAGCGAGCACCGAACCGGTCAGCTTCTACGTCGCCGGGATCTACGCCGTGCCGACCCAGCGCAAGGCGACGATCAGCTTCGCCTTCGACGACGGCCACGCTTCGACGATCACCCGAGGCCTCAAAAAGCTCTCGACCTACCGCTATCCCGCGACGGCCTACGTGATCGCCGACATCGTCGGCAGCGGGAAAAACCTCACCCTCGAACAGCTCTACCAGCTGCGCGACCAGCACCACTGGGAGATCGGCGGCCACTCCTACTCGCTGGCCGCCCACAACCTGCCCGACGGCCTCACCGATCTCGACCCGGGGGACCTGAAAACCGAGATGGACGACATGCGCGACTGGCTTGACGAAAACGGATTCCGCCGCACCAGCATGGCGTACCCGAAGGGCGCGCAGAACCCCGAAGTGCGCAAATACGTCGCCCGCGACTTCTGTCTCGGGCGGGCGACCGCGCGCGGCGCCGAAACGTTGCCGCCCCGCGACCGCTACACGATGCGTGGCTGGTCGATCAACGGCCTCGAGACCAAAGGCCCGGAGGTGGAAGCGACGATCGACAAGGCAGTGGCTGACGACACCTGGCTGATCCTCTCCTTCCACGACATCGTCGGCGGCGTGCCGACCGAATCGACCGATTTCAACGACGCCGAATTCGACGACGTCGTCGACCACGTCCGCGCTCTCCAGAAAGAAGGCAAGGTCAAGGTGCGCACGATCGGCGACGCCGCGGCCAAGCACTGCTGACGTCCGCTATCTTCTCGCCAGTACAGGTTTGCTGAGTGATTGACGGCCGTTGATGGGCGACGGCCGGGGGAGGCGGAGATGAGCGTTTTGGCGAAGGAGATTCCGCAGGACTGGTACGAGACGGCGTTCGCCGACACCGCGGACATGGCGTGGACGGACCGCACCGAGAAGGAAGTCGAACGGGCGATGCGGATGCTGAAGCCGGAGGGTGGCGAGCGGGTGCTCGACCTCGCCTGTGGCTCGGGGCGCCACTCGCTGGAGCTGAGGCGCCAGGGCTTCGAGGCGGTCGGCGCCGACATCTCGCCCGAGCTGCTGGAGATCGCCAGACGCGACGCCGAGCGGGACGGCCTCGAGGTGAGCTTCGTCGAGGCCGACCTGCGCGAGCTCGATTTCGACGGCGAGTTCGACATCGTGCTCAGCCTCAACGACGGCGCGATCGGCTACCTCGAGACCGACGAGGAGAACCTCCGCAGTTTCGCGGTGATCTCGCGCGCGCTGAAGCCCGGCGGGAAACACCTGATGCAGCTCCCGAACGTCCTCTACGCGCGCGAGCACCTGCCACAGAAGTCGTGGATCTCGGGCTCCTCGATGATCGAACTGGTCGAGCATCGCTGGAACAAGAGCGACCGCTACATGGAAGGGGCGATGATCCCGATTCGCTTTGGCGAGGTCCTCGACGAGCTGAAGCCGATCGAATTCCGCCAGCGCCTCTACACCGTGGAGGAGCTGACGGAAATCATGTCATCGGTCGGGATGGAGCTGGTCCGCGTCTTCCATGGCAACGGCAAGGTTCGCGAGCCCACCGACAAGCAGTTCGAGATCTTCGTCGAGAGCCACAAGAAGGCCGCTTAGGGCAGGTAGCTTTCCGCCTGTTCCTTCGCTTCTTCGATCCCCTTTTCGGCTTGGGCCTTGCCTTCTTCGACGCCCTTTTCCGCCTTCTTGACGCCTTCTTCGACGCCCTTGGAGGCGCTGCCCTTGCCGTCTTCGATCTGCTTCTTGGCTTCTTCGAGCCCCTTCTTCGCTTCTTCGGTGCCTTCCTCGAGGCCTTCTTCCGCCTGCTTGACGCCTTCTTCGACTTCTTCCTTGGCCTGGTTGGTGGTGTCGGCGGTTTCGTCGTCGCCGCAACCCGACCAGACGACGCCGCCCGCGAAGATCGCCAGGGCGGCGAGGGCGACGCTCAGGGCGCGAAGTTTGGTGCTGCCTTGCTCTGCATCTCTCATTGCTCTCCCCGGGGTGGATTCTCGGTAGCGCTGACTCTACCGTTGGCGCGATGACGGAAAGCGAGCCGATGGGAGAGTTCGAAGCGCTCGTCGCCGACGCGATCGACGCGCTGCCGGATGAATTCCAGCGGGTGCTCGAGGGTGTGCCCGTGGTCGTCTCCGATCTCGGCACCGCGCACCGGGCCTATGGCGAGTATTTCGGCGACGGGGTCGCCCGCCAGGGCTTCGAGGACCGGATCGTCATCTACCGCGACACCCTCGAGCGGGATTTCGGCCACGACCGCGAGCTGCTCGCCCGCCAGGTCGAGCGCACCCTGCGCCACGAGCTCGCCCATCACCTCGGCTGGGACGAGCACGGCGTCGGCGGGCTCGGTCTCGGCTAGAAGGCTCTAGCGGACCCGGCAGTTGCGGAGCAAGGTGGTGCGAATCGTGCGGCCGTCGGCGAACTGGAAGCTTCCCCGGGCAAGCGGGAAGCTGCCCCCGGTGAAGCCGGGGGGTGCCGCGCAGTTGGCGCTGAGGAAGCTGTAGCGCTCACCGCGGAAGCCGTAGGTGCGACCGACCGTCAGGTCGAGTTCCGTGACCGATCCGAGGCCGCCCGCCAGCGAGGGAATGGCGGCGGTGAGAAAGGTTCCGAACTCGCCGCGCTCGCGATGTGAGATCCGCAGCGGCAGGATCAGGGTCGTTCGGGTCGGCACGGTGATGTAGAGGTGGAGGAGGAGGGCCGGGTGCCGCCGGTGGGTCCCGAAGAAGGCGAGGGTCCGGCCGGTCGCGGGGAACGGGTCGACCCCGGGGAATTCGACTTCGGCGCCAAAGCGCCCGCGGCCCACCAGGGCCGGACGGCAGCGCGCCAGGGCCGTATCGGTGCTGGTCGACTGCAGGCGGGCGCTGGTGCAGGTGGGGAGGCCGCGGGTCGTGAGCTTGCCGTTGCGGTTGAGGGCGATCTCGACCCGGCGCACGGGCGGCGGGTGGCTGCCGTCGGTGGTCCCGATCGCCCCTTCGACGTGGACGCTGATCGGTGCCGGTCTGTCTCGCGGCAGCGACTTGGGGGAGAAGCCGCCGTCGAAGGTGATCCGCAGGTTGCCGACCTGTCCGAACTCGCCCCGCGCGGGCATGGCGATCAGGAGGGCCGCGACGGCGACCGAGATCGGTAGGAAGTAGCGCTTGCGCATAAGGCTCGGAACCAGTCTAAGTAGCGGATTCGGCGGCTAGGGTTGAGCGATGGTTGAGAGTGAGGGCTGGAGCGAGCTGTCAGCGGGCGACGAGTTCGCCGGCTACCGGGTCGAGCGGAGGCTGGCGCGGGGTGGGATGGGGATCCTCTATCTCGCCATCGAGCCCGGCCTCGACCGCCGGGTGGCACTCAAGCTGATCGCCCCGGAGGCCGCCTCCGACGAGGTCTTCGCGAAGCGCTTCGCGGAGGAGTCGCGGATCGCCGCCTCGATCGAGCATCCCAACGTGGTGCCGATCTACTCGGCGGGCGAGCAGGGGGGCGTGCCGTACATCGCCATGCGCTACGTCTCGGGATCGGACCTGAACCGGCGGCTGGCCGACGAGGGGCGGATGGCGCCGGACCGCGCCGCCGCCCTGATCGCCCAGGTCGCCGACGGGCTCGACGCGATCCACGCCGCCGGCCTGATCCACCGCGACGTCAAGCCCGCCAACGTCCTGCTCGCCGGCGAGCCGGGAGACGAGCACGCCTACATCACCGACTTCGGGGTAGCCCGCAACCTTTCCAGCACATTGGGATCCTAAGCTTAGAATTCCACGTGGACAAGTTGTCGCG
>JADMIO010833494.1_pt1 | contig 41584 bp, 41 predicted proteins | sample 8958161 | NCBI WGS metagenome assembly JADMIO01 (sample SAMN16585339, study PRJNA669376) | soil metagenome | isolation source: Crop rotation soil | place: USA: Cullars Rotation, Alabama | collected 2011 | reverse complement strand
GCCGCGACTTCAAGTCACGTGAATTCCAAGCTTCGGATCCCACTGTGCTGGAAAGCGGCCTGGACCCCCTCACTGAAGGTCAGCACTTGGTCACGCCCGCTCCCGACGGCGAACGTTTTGTAGCTCAGCACCTGCTGCGATTGCGCGAAGAGCCGCAGGAACACGGTCATCAACAGCAGCCACATGGCAGCGCGGAAAGGGCCGCGCCGTACGCCGTAACGCTCCAGACCTTGAGGCAACAACCATAGGAAGAGATAGACGGCGGCGGCGAACGCGGGCATCGCGAGAATGAATCCGTAGTGCCAAATACGAGGGAAGAGGCCGAGCTTCGCCAAGAGACCGAGTCCGAAGACCCCCCAGAAAAGGGGAAAAACGGCACCCGCTTCCGACTCCGCATTGGTCTTCAGCTGTGCCGCCAAGAAAAGGCAGAGCGACGAGACCAGCAGCGGCAGCGAGCGAGCTGAATCGACCCAATCGCTCCTGCTGGCCCAACCGACGAACGCGGCGATCAGCGCGACGGTCGCGAGACGTCTCGTCGGAGAATCGACTTGGCGTCGAAACCACGCCCCACAAAAGACGACTACGCCGCAGACGGCGGCGAACTGCAGCAGCATCCGCCGAAGGTGCGCTGCGGGCACGTCCAACCCCATGCACCATTGGTAGAACGGGCCCTGCGCAACGGACGTCGTCAGCAAAGGCACCCAAGCAAACGCAACCGAACGCAAGCTGGTCCGCCAGCTTTCGAATTGCAGGAAGTAGATCGAGAATCCGAGCAGCGGCACCGCGGCGGAGATGATCGACCAGAAAAGCAGCGGCGCGGCGAGCGCGAGCCCCCCGCGAGCCATGGTCAAGCCGAATGCCAACGCAAATGCGGGCACGAGCGCGAGGAACACCTCGGGTTTGGTCATGAAGACGAGGCCCGCACACAGGCCGGCGCCAATCGCCGAGGCGGCGCGTGGACAAATAGCCCACGACGACAACAGCGACACCGCGACCACGGAAAGCACCACGCCGTGCCACACTTCGTGATTGTACGGCGCGACGAAGTTGTAGTTGCCGCTCGGGTCGTATTGCCCGAACGCCAGCACGAGGATCACTCCGAGACAGATCGTCGTCGCCGTCACGACGTCCGATACGCGCAGGAATTTGCGATACATCAGAAAGAGAAGCCCACCGCCAATCACGAGGTTGGAGACGATGAGCGTCAGGAACGAAGCGCCGAACGCCCTGAAAAGGACGGCGTGAAAGTATTGCGATACGGGTCCGCCAGCGAGGTACATCACGTCGCGATACAGAACGTCTCCCTGCGAGAGCCGCCACGGCAGGTACAGCTGCGCACCGAAATCGACGAGCAGGTCGGGCCATCTACGCCAGGTGAGCCAGGCGGCCCCGGCATAGACCACCGCGACGATCAGCAGCCCGAGGCGCTCCGCATGATCAGCCGTCTTCTTTTCGTGTAAGGCCGCCGTCATCGGACCCGTCTTCCCTATTTCGTAACCACGGGGCGGACTAGAGCTCGACGCGAGCGGCGCGTTCCACAGCTTGACTCCACGCATCAAACCGGGGAAGACAGCGCCCGCATCGAGCTCCGCGCATGGCGAACCCGACCGGACAAGAGATGCGCGAGGCCGTCACGATCGTCGCCGAGCGCATGGGCTACGGGAAGCTCTACGAGCGCCTGGTCCAGATGAACGCGTTCGTGTCGCGGAAGCGGCCGCCGACGCCGGCGATCCTGGCGGACCGCCTCTACAATCTGAGCGGCGGCCTGCGCCGGCAGGTCGCGGCGACGATCGCGTTCCATACGGTCTGGGCCGAGAGCATCGGCGGCGCCATCGGCGAGGAGAACGAGAAGACGCTCGAGGGCATCGCCGAGCGCATCAACGCGACGCTCACCCCCGACGAGCACGACATCCAGCCCGGCAAGATCGACGAGCTCAAGGCCGCGCTCGGTGAGTACGAGCAGATCCTGATCGGCGTGGTCGGCCCGCAGGCGGCGCGGTTCGACATGATCTTGAAAGCGGTGACCCCGGTCGCCGACGTGTTGCGCGCGCAACCGCTCGCGAGCGCCGCGCCGACTCCCGCCGCCGAGTAACGGTCATGCCGCGCATCACCGTCGGAGCCGTCGAGCTCGCGTACGACGAGGTCGGGGACGGCGAGGCCGTCGTCTTCGTGAGCGGCACCAGCCTGGATCGCACGGTCTGGGGGCCGCAGGTCGCCCACTTCGCCGACCGCTATCGCTGCATCACGTTCGACAACCGCGACGTCGGCGAGAGCACGCAGACGACGAGCGGCTACGGTCCGCGCGACATGGCCGCCGATCTCGACGGTCTGATGGAAGCGCTCGACCTTCCGGCGGCGCACGTGGTCGGCCACTCGCTCGGCGGCGCCGTCGCCCAAGAGCTCGCGATCGCCGCTCCGGATCGCATCCGCACGCTCAACGTGATCGGCAGCTGGGCCCGGAACGACGAGTACACGCGCACCCTCTTCCATACCTGGAAGCGTCTGCGGCTGGCGCTCGACCCCGCCGCCTTCGTCGAAGCGATCCTGCTCACCGGCGTCGGCCACACGTTCCTGAACTCGATCGGGACCGACGCCATGGTCCAGATGCTGCTCGCCGCGCCCCATCCGCAGTCGGCCGACGCCTACTGCCGGCAGGTCGACGCCGACCTGGCGCACGACACGCTCGATCGGCTCGGCAAGATCCAGCCGCCGACCCTGGTGCTCGCCGGCGACGAGGACAAGATCTTCCCGCCGTACCACGCGCGCCAGCTCGCCGACGGTATCGGCTGCGAGCTCCAGATGATCGCCGGGGTCGGTCACAGCCCCGCCCTCGAGAATCCCGCCGCGGTGAACGCGGCCCTCGACGCGTTCTTCGTCTCGCACTGAGCCGTCCTCGCGCGACGCGAGCGAGCGCCGCGGCCCCGCGCGGGCCCTGCACTTTGTGGAGTCCTGTGCTACGCGGTCGGGATTCATCCGCGCGCCACCCCCGGAGCCATGACGACCACCGAGACCACCGACCACCTCGTCATGCTCGCGGAGATGGGCCGCGAGGAGGAAGTGCAGGAGGCGATGCGCCGCCTGCACCCGGCGGACGCGGCCGAGACCCTCGACGCGATCGAAGAGGACGATCTGCGCTCGCGCCTCTTCGCGCACCTCGATACCCCGCGCGCGGCCGCCGTGCTGAGCCTGCTCGGCGACCAGGCGCGCGAGACGCTGCTCGACACGCTGCCGGAGCCGCGCCTGCGCGGCTTTCTCACGGCGCTCGAGTCCGACGACGCGGCCGATCTCCTCGCCGAGCTCCCGCGCGAAAAGGTCGAGCGACTCCTCCAGTCGATCCCGTCCCGGCTGTCCGCCGACGTCCGGGATCTGCTCCGCTACGACGAGGAGTCGGCCGGCGGCATCATGCAGCGCGAGTTCGTCGCGCTCGCGGCCGACGACACCGTCGACGACGCGATCGAGACGGTCCGCCGTCGCGCCGCCGACGTCCCCGACATCCACAACATCTTCGTCATCGACGAGAGCCAAAAGCTGATCGGCGTGCTGCCGCTTCGATTCTTGATTCTCGCGAACCCGCGGACGGCGCTCCGCAACATCATGCAAGTCGAGCCGGTCGCGGCGACGACCGGGATGGACCAGGAGGAGGTCGCGACGCTGTTCGACAAGTACGACCTCCTCTCGCTGCCGGTCGTCGATGGGGGTGGCCGGCTGGTGGGTCGCATCACCGTCGACGACGTCGTCGACGTCATCAAGGAAGAAGCGTCGGAAGACATCTACAGCCTCGCCGGCTTGAGCAGCGAGGCGTCCGTGCACGAGTCGGTGCCGGACTCGGTGCGGCGCCGGCTGCCGTGGCTCATCATCAACCTCGGCACGTGCTTTCTTTCGGCGAGCGTCGTCGCGTTCTTCGAGGGCACGATCAAGAACCTCGCGATCGCGGCCGCCTTCATGACGATGGTCGCGGGGAGCGGCGGCAACGCGGGCGTGCAGACACTCGCGCTCGTCGTGCGCGGGCTCGCGCTCGGCGAGCTCACCTTCCTGAACGCCCGGCGCGTCATCTGGAAGGAGTTCATGACCGGGATGCTGAACGGGATCGCGCTCGGCATCGTCGCGGCGATCTTCGCCTACTACTGGAAGGGCATCCCGCTCATCGGCTTCGTCGTCGCGCTGGCGATCATGGGGAACCTCTGCATCGCGGCCTTGGTCGGCGTGCTGATCCCGCTCGGCTTGAAGTGGGTGGGGATCGACCCGGCCGTCGCGTCGGCGGTCGTGCTCACGACCTTCACCGACTGCTGCGGGTTCTTTTTTTTCCTCGGCCTCCTCACCCTCCTGATGCGCTGATCCGCGTTCAGAATTCGTCCGCCCCCGAACAAAACTGAACCGTTCCCCGCCGTCGGTGCCGCAATTCGCATGTAGTTTCGCGAGGTGCGGCCGTGGTCCGCTTCCTGCTCATTCCCTCGCCAACACGATTGCAGCCCAAGGAGGGGCGGATGAGCCAGCACAAGGTCGAGGGGACGCGGAAGCCGACGAAGCGGTTGCTCGCGACGGGACGCAAGATCAACGGCACCTGGGAAGTGCGGACGTTTCTCCGCCTCGGTGCCGCGAACGCCGCGGCCGGCAACGAGACGTTCTGGGAGCGTTGGCGCTGGGGCTCGCGTCACGCGAGCTAGACGGCAGCGCCGGCGAGACACCGCGCGCTCGGCGCGGTGATGGTGGTGGGGTGGTGGAGATGCAGGGCGCGCCCGAGTAAGAGCCGCACGGGGGGAGACTCGCTGCGGTCGTCGGCGACCGATGAGCACAGGCGGCCGAAACGACGCTACGCGCGCCCTGCTAGTCCCATCCAGATCGGACCGCTACTGCACGATCCCTTTGCGGACGGCGAAGCGGACGATCTCGGCGGTGTTGTGGAGATCGAGCTTCTCCATGACGTGCTTGCGGTGACTCTCGACCGTGTTGATGCTGAGCGAGAGGATGCGGGCGATCTCCTTGTTGGTCTTGCCCTCGGAGATGAGCTGGAGCACCTCGCGCTCACGACCCGTGAGACGCGAGAGCGCGTCCTCACCGGCGTTCGTACCGGACTCGTTCAGGTAGCCGGCGAGCAGCACCTTCGACACGGACGGGCTGAAGTACGACCCGCCGCGGGCAAGCGACTTCACCGCCTTGATGAGATCGAGGTCCTCGGAGTCCTTGAGGAGGTAGCCCTTGGCGCCCGCCTTCAGACCCTGGCGGACGTAGACGTCGTCGGAATGCATCGAGAGGATGAGGACGCTCACGCCCTCCGTCCCTTTCATGATCTGACTCGTCGCCTCGATGCCGTTCAGGCCCGGGAGACCGATGTCGATCACGACGACCGTCGGCCGCAGACGCTTGGCCGCCTCGACGGCGCCGCGCCCGTCGCCGACCTCACCGATGATCTCGATCTCGGGATCGGACTCGAGGATCTTGCGCAGACCCTGACGTACCACCGTGTGGTCTTCCGCGAGCAATACGCGCGTTTTGGCCATGTCAGGCTCCCTTGGGGCCGAGGGGAATGCGAGCGGGGTCGGCCCCTCTAGTGCTTACGCCCATCACGCAATGACGTGAGAGCCAGCACAAGCTAAACCGTCGAAATGGCGGTTTCAAGGAGAATGATGCGTCCCGTGTCACCGCGAGGGTAGCGGAGCGCAATCGTGGTGCAGATCGTGCGCGAACGCCCGAAACGCGACCTGGAACACTACGGAGCCGGGGGGCGGCAGCTCACTCGTCGTCGCTGATGAGATCCGCGTCGTCGCCCAGGCGATCGTCCTCGAACTCGTCGAGGTCCGTCGGCTCGACCTCCGTCTCGCTCGAGGCCGTCACGAGCGCAAGCGTCTGCTGGACTTCCCGCACGTAGACCGGCTCCGCGGGACGGCGCTCGAGCTCGGCGAGCTGCGTCTGGAGCCGGCCGATCGTCGCGTCGCGCTCGGCGAGCTGCCGCTCGAGCTGCATCGCGCGGAGCTCGTGATGCCGGAGCATACCGATCTCGCGGACCGCTTCGGTGAGACGCTTCTCGAGGGCGTTCCGCTCGCGCTGCGCCTTCGCCTTGAGCGCGACGAGCTCCGGACTCTCGGCGGCCGTCTTTCCGGCCAGCTTCGCGGCGACCGGCTTCTTCGCCGCGTGCTTCGGCGCGGCCGCGCGCGCGGGCTTCGCCTTCCGCGCCGGCTTTGCCTTCGCGACCGGCTTCTTCTTCGCCGTCGTCGCGCGCGACCGGGCGGCCGCCTTGGCGCGGCCCTTCGTACTGCGCTTCGTGGTTGCCATCGCTCGACTCCTCAGACCTGGTAGAGCTCCGGCTCACCGAGCGGGCGCGTGCGCCAGCGCTTGTGAGTCCAGAGCCAGTGATCGGGATGTTGGCGGATCATCGATTCGAGTACGGCCGTGCAGCGCTGCGTGAGCTCGCGCGCGGCGAAATCGCGGTCCGCCATACTCGCAATCTCCACACGAGGCAAGAAGACGATGCGGTGTCGCGCACTCTCACCGTCCCTCAGAAGGAACGCGGGATAGATCGGCGCGCCCGTCCGGAGCGCGATCCGCGCGAGCCCGTCGCTCGTGTTGGCCGGGAGACCGAAGAAGTCGACGAAGATCCCGGCGCGGCGCGACTGATTCTGGTCGAGTGGCAACACGACGAGCGCCCGATCCTTGAGCGCACGCAGCACCGCTCGCGCCGCCTCCTGTTTGCGAAAGAGTCTCGTGCCGCCGCCGCTCCGCATTCCCTCGAAGTAGGTGTCGACGAGCGGATTCTTGATCGTCTGGTGCACGAGGGAGACGGGATGGCCGAGGAGCCCATAGGCGTACGCGAAGAGCTCCCAGTTCCCGAAGTGGCCGGTGAGGATGAGGACTCCCTGCTTCTGCAGATGAGGCAGCATCTCGTCCGTCCAGATCGGGCCGTCGTCGGGAACGACCGTCTCCCGCACGTTGGCGCTCGTGAGATCAGCGAGATGCGCGCATTCCGCGATCATCCGCCCGAGGTTCCGGTAGCTGGCGACCAGGATCGCCAGGCGGTCGGCCTCGCTTTTCTCCGGAAACGCGATCGCGAGGTTTTTCAGCCCAATCCGGCGGAGCCGCCCCGCCACCCGGATGATCAGGGTCGCGACGCCGGCCGAGAGCCGCATTGCGACGGCGATCGGCAAGGTCCCGAGCACGCCCGTCACCAGCCGGAGCCCCAGGTACTCGAGCCGATAGCGAAAGGCGCGCCCGCGCGTCGTCCGGCGCGGCACGGGTCAGGAGGTCGCGGCGTCCGCGAGCGAGAAGCCGAAGGTCTGGCGTTCCTTGAGCTCGAGCTCCGCGAAGACACGGCGGTCGACGTCGCGGTAGCGGGCAAGAAGCGCGTCGACCCGCTCCTGGCCGTCGGCGCCGGCGAGCTCCCGCAGTTTGTGCTCGATCCAGGACAGGTGCCACTTCTCGTCCTTGGTCACCTCGTCGAGGACCGTGCGGGTCTCGGGGTCGACCTCGGCCGCTGCCGCATGCGTGAGATAGCGCGCGAGCGCGCGCTCTTCGACGACGATCGTGAGGGCGAGAAGCTGTTCGAGGGTGCGCGGGATGCCGATCTCGACCCCGATGCGGCGCTGATACCCGTCATCCACCTTCTCGGGGGCGCCACCGAGGTCGCTGATGCGCTTGGTCCAGAGCCAGGCGTGACGCACCTCGTCTTCGAGATGCTTCGTCAGCTTCACCTGGGCGTCGGGGTCGTCCATCCGCTGCAAGAGCTTCAGGAGCAACGTCGCGCCGCGCAGCTCCGCATCCCGGTAGTAGCTGAACAACGTCACCAGTCTCGCATCGACGGCCATCGCGACCTCTCGCGGGCTCATAACTGACGAGGTCGGTGGAGACAACCGCCGCTCTGCGTCAGTGGTCGCCCTCGGCACACTTCGGTGCGTGCGCCACTTTGGTGCGAAATTTCTTGCCCGTCGCTTCGCTTCCGTGTTAATCGCGACCCCGTTTTTCGGTCGGTGCGAGCTCGGTCGCGCCGGCGAGGCTTAGAGCAGGAGGAACTCGTGCCCACTGGGAAAGTGAAGTGGTTCAACGCGCAGAAGGGATACGGCTTCATCACCGGCGATGACGGCCAGGACGTGTTCGTGCACTACTCCGCGATCAACGGCTCCGGCTTCAAGTCCCTGCAAGAGGGCGAAAGCGTCACCTTCGAAGTCGCGCAGGGCCCGAAGGGACTCCAAGCGGCCAACGTCAACAAGCCCGGCTGATTCTCTCCGTCCGTTCGTTCGTCACGCATCGTCTCCGGCAACGATCGTCACGCAAACTCGATCAGGACTTTGCACTGCGTACTCGGACGCTCGAGCACGCGGAACGCTTCGGGTACGTCCGCGAGGTCGATCACGTCGGTGACGAGCGGGGCCACGTCGATCGCCCCGGTGCGGAGCGCCTCGAGCGCTTCGGCGAACTCACCGTGGCTGTAGGCGAGCGCGAAGACCATTTCGATTTCCTTCGTGATGCCGACGAGTGGGAAGATCTCGTCCATCTCAGCACAGACGCCGAGCACCACGACGCGGCCGCGGATGGCGGCGAGCAGCATCGCCGATTGAATCGTCCCCTTCACCCCGACGCACTCGAAGACGACTCGAGGATCGCCGCCGGTGAGCTTCTGTAGCGCCGCCGCCGGATCGGTCGCGGTCGGATCGACGACGAGATGCGCGCCGAGCCGCTCCGCGAGCGCGCGCCGTCCCGGCGACGGATCGGACGCCACGACCGCCCGCGCGCCGAGATGGCGCGCCCAGAGGATCGTGACGGCACCGATCGGGCCCGCGCCCATGACGACGCACGCCGTGTCGCGATCGACGGGTCCGAGGCGCACGCCATGGAGGCCGACCGCCAGCGGCTCGACGAGCGCCGCCTGGCGCATCGTCACGTTGTCGGGCACGCGGAGCAGGCTCGCGGGGTGGACCCGGACGAGCTCGGCGTACGCGCCCGGAAGCGCGCCGAGTCCGATGCTCCGCATCGTCGCGCAGCGCAGGCCGTCGCCGCGCCGACAGAGCTCGCAGGCGCCGCACGACATATAAGGTAGCGACACGACCCGCTCCCCGACCTTCCAGCCCTCGACGCCCTCCCCCAAGGCCGCGATCTCGCCCGCGAACTCGTGCCCCATGATCGTGTCGGGCGGCATTCCGATCCCGAGCTTCGCGGCGTGGAGATCCGAGCCGCAGATCCCGCAGTTCCGGACCTGCATCAGAATCTCACCCGGCGCGGGCTTCGCATCCGGCACGGATGCGACGGCGAGGATTCCGGGCTCCTTCAAGACGACGGCGCGCATGCCGCCCTCCTAGACGATTGACCACACGCCCGCGAGCCTTTATGGTTTCGCCCTCGTCGGTTCCGCCGTTCCACCCACCACGCCACCCTAGCTCAGCTGGCAGAGCAACCGATTCGTAATCGGTAGGTCGAGGGTTCGATTCCCTTGGGTGGCTTTGTATTTAGCTCCACGACGTTGGTGGCGGTGCCGGTAGCGGTGCCGGTTGGCTTAGGGTTGAGACGTTGGACAGCTTCGAGCTGATGCGTCTCGGAGAGATGCGCATAGCGCAGCGTCATGGCGAGCGTCTTGTGCCCCATGACTTCTTGGAGCGTCCGCAGGTCGACGCCGGCCATCGCGAGCCGACTGCCGAACGTGTGGCGAAGATCGTGCCAATGGAAGTCTTCGATACCGGCGCGCTCCAACGCGGGCACGAAGACGCGGTTGTAGAAGTTCTGCGCGTCCATGGGCGTCTCGCCGGTCGTACTCGGGAAGACCCACGGCGACTTCAGGCGGCTCGGTAAGCCGCGCAGCAGCTCTAGAACCTCATCGTTCAGCGGCACCCGCCGCAGTTCCCCTGATTTCGACCTAGGAACAGTTAGAATGCGCCGCGCGAGGTCTACGTACTCCCACCTCAGCGTAAACTGTTCGCCGCGTCTGAGGCCCGTATGGAGCGCCACAAGCACGAGAGGTTGTTCGTCGGGTTGCAGCTCCTCAAAGAGCTTCGATTGCTCGTCCTCGCTCAGAAAGCGGGTGCGGGCGTTGTTCTCCTTGAGAAGCTTGACCGCCTTGACGGGATTCTGTTCGGCTTTCCCGTCCGCGATGGCGACCGAATAGACACGCTTCAGGAAAGCAAGATGCCGGTTGATGGTCGCCGGCTGTACGTCGGGAATGCGGCGCGCGACGTAGCGCTCGATGTCTCCCGGCATCACCTGTCGCAACGACCTTCCAGGCAACTCGGCTTTCCAATCTTTGCCCATGCGTTCGTAGCCGCGATACGAACGAAGACGATCCTTCTGGCGTGCGAGGAAGTCGTCAATCATGTCAGCGAGCGAGACTTCGCGGCGACGGATCGTCTCGGGAAAGTAACGGCGCTCAGCAATCTGATTCTTACGCTTTTGGTACACCTTGAGGGCCAGCGCCTTCGGCCCGACCTTCTCCCGGTGCTCGCGCCCGTCCTCGTCGTGGTAGCGGACCCACCAGACGCCCGAGCCCGCACGGCGCTCGAAGATGCCACGTGGGTGAGCGGGCTTAGCCTTTGGCGGGTCGTTTTCGTCGCTTGCGCTCATGACCGCTCTCGTCGAATAGCTCGCACACGGGCACCCCGAGTGCCTTTGCTAGCGCACTCAGGGTTGAACCGCGTACGTCGGTGTCTTGGCGCTCGGCCCTGGCGATGGCTTCCCGATGTAGACCGCTCCGCTCGGCTACTTCGGTTAGGCTCATACCTTTCGCCCTGCGTGCACGCTTCAAGCTCTCCACGTACCGCCTGGAGTAACGTATGCGCCATCAGAGGTCAATGCCGTTCTGCTTGAGAGCGGGTTGCTCTGACTCGGCGATGAGCTTGAGTAGAGCGCTCAGTCGAAACCGGAGAGCGCCTCCGAGGATCTTCACGCGAGGCACTCTGCGCTCGTAAGCCCATCGGTAGAGGGTGGTAGGCTTGAGCCCGAGCATGTCGGCGGCTTCGTGGACGGTGAGGAGGCGATCCGCCTCCCCGACTTGGCTCGATTGCATCTTACGCCTCAACACACGCCTCGACGGGCTTGCTGAGACCCGCAATGGGTTTGCAGTACATCCAGGGAACCCAGAACTGGAGCTTCGTGGGGGTTCGCACCAGGCATCGAATCATGGGCTCTGCACCCATACCCGCCCAATCCATCACGGCGTCTCGCACCTCATAGTAGGTGTCCACTAGCTGGCGCTCGACTTTCAGGGGTTCCCCAGATTCGACTTGCTCCAAGGCGAGTTCCAAAGCACGCCATCGCTCGCGAACTCTGATGTTGCCAGCATTGGAGAACTTCAGGGGCTCGATCTTGGCCAGGTGCGCTCGCACGTGATTCAAAGCGTCGTCTTCAAGCGTCAGAAAGGTTGATGTCCCTTTCGGATTCGCTCCAGTCCCAGGTTGCGTCTTCGTCTTTGCACTCATGTTTGCTCTCCTTCTCTTTCGTTCTTGCCTCCTTGTCGTTGGTGGGTGGGGTGAGGCGTGGGTGGTGCCACCTAAAGGTGGTGGCCCCACCGCACCCACCTGCAAAGTTCTCAGGTGAGGCAGCTTCCCCACCCTGCTCGGGCGCGTCAGGCCGCGTTCGCGAGTGCTGGCGGTGCGGGTAGGCGATACAAATACGTGCCGTTCGGTCCACCGCTCGCCATATGTCGCTCACCCAGGCGACCAGCCTGCGCCCATGCCCGAAGACACTTCGCGATCGCCTTCTTGTCCGAAAACCCGAGACACTTCGCGGCTAGGCCTGCGGTAAACTCGTTGCCATTGGCGAACGCCTTTTCTATGACTTTCCAGCGATAGTCCTCAGTAGCGGTTGAACTCGTTTCGTACTTCTGAAGACGTACGCCGTCGTTGACCGTGTCCTCGATGGCCACAGTGAACGTGGAGGTATCCGCCTCGTCCTTGCTCTCGACCTCCACGTCAAAGCGGTTCTTCGACACGAACGAGAGGTACAGCGAGTTTTCGGACCATCCGTGTAGTGCCGATGACCCGCGCATCGCCGGCCACCACGTGGCCGAGCCTTCTTGCTCGCGGCCTTCCGAAAGTGGTGCAGCAGCAGGAAGCCACATCGGTGAGCGCGTGTCAGGGCCGTGAAATGAGCGAGGATCGCGCTAATTCTCTCCTGGCTCGTTTCGTCCGCCGTGTGAATCGAATTGAAAACATCCACGATCACCAGTTCGGGTTGGAACGCCTGAAGTGTCGCCTCCAGCTGGGTGCGCGTGGTCTCCTCGTCGATGCGAAGGCCCTTGCGAATGATGGCGCGGAAGTGTGAGCCGCTAACCTTTGTGATGCCCAGACCGCGCATCAACTGTCCCAAGCGGTGTCGCACCCGTCGTCGGCTGTCTTCCTCCTGGATGTAAAGAACCCGTCGCGGCTTCGGAACGGTGAACCCAAGGAACGGCAGTCCGAGCGACGTGCAGAGCGCCATCAGGAGGCCAAGCCAGGACTTCCCGACCTTGGGCTCCGCAGCAATGAACCCGTTGCTCGCTTCAGCGACGAGGCCCTCAACGATCCAGGGCACTGGCGTGTCCTCTTCCGCGAGTAGCGCGTCTATGGGTTCGCTAAGCACATCTGGGACGGGAGCCTTCGCCGGCGAGGTGGGTTCCAGGTGGCAAGGCTTTAGAGATGCGACGGCCAGCGGGGCGGTTGTCTTGGGCACGGCTGGACGGGAAAGTTCATCGAGGTTCACTGCGGTCTGCTCCTTCAGCTTCGTGGCGCGTATCTCGCGTTGAGCTGCCGAAGCTTATGCCACAAAAATTACGCGAGTGCACCGTTAAGTAGCCGAAATGCCTGATCTTTTCGCCCGTGCATTTCTCGAACCGAATGTACGGGGAAGCCTACCGATGCTTGCGTCGATAGTTTTCGACGGCGTTTCGGATTCGGATGGGCCGTTGGCCCAACAGCGCAGCGAGCACGGCGTAGGCGAGAGAGGCGGGTAACCCGTCTCGACTGCGACGTTCAGACAGCGTGGTCCGCACAACCGGGTGCAGATCGATGTCCCATCGTTCACGCGCATCGACTGCTGTCACGATGGTCAGCGAGTCATTGCCATCAGGCGTTTCCCACACGAGATACCCACTCCAGTTGATCGCCGAGGCACCCAGCACATCTATGGCGGTACAGGTGACGCGCTCGACACGTCTGTCCTTCGTCACGTCTCCGGGTAGCCTTTGCAGCTTGGCTCTTTGCATCCTGAAGCCTTGATGCAACGCAGAGTAGGCTCTGAAGAGTTCTGCTGGCGGTATCGAGTCGTCAGCCGGGGTACGGGGACGCGGATTTTTAATTCCTCCGGCGACACCTCGCTTGCGAGGTCGAGGCGACCAGCGGACCCGATCACGAAGGACCATCGTATCGGTGTGAGCGGAGAGCACTTCCTCAAGCTGTCGTCGGCCCGCATCCACCAATTCGTCACCGTACACACCAGCTTCCACCTTCCTCATGTGAAAGATGTGGTCGGCGACAATGGGATGCCAGTAGAGCGCAGGCTTTCGCCGTAAAGCTTCGACCAAGAGATGGCCTTGTCCCGTCTCCACGAACGCGCGTAGCGCATCAGGAATATCCACACCTAAATCTGACGGCGCCGGGCCAAACACTTCAGCCGTCAACGATGCTGTCTTCTCCGAAGCCAACTTCGGGACGAGTGACGCTTGAACCGCATCACCTGCCAATCTGGCAGTCTCTTCAGTCTTGGCAGAAATTCCGTCCGTCACGCCGCGCCCCCGTTCAACTTGAATCGAATCGCCGCATCATCGCGACCCTGGTCGAGGATCAGCGAGAGTGAGCAATCAGTCGCCGCGTACATCGACCGAGCGGAACAGGCAAGTGGCGCGTAAACGTCCCGTTTCAGAATACTATCTGGCTAATCGTATACGTAAATGAGTATCCAATTCGCATGAATGGCTCAGCCAATAGATCGCTCAAACGGCCTGGCTCACCACACACTTTGAAGGCGGCGTTTAAATGAGGAACCACCGTGCAGTGGGCGCTGCCTCGCGTTAGGCGCGTTGACGGCTGGGAGAGGGGCACTACTCCTACGGAGACTGATCGCGTCCAGGCGCTCAAGACTAGTGTGCGGACCGTTGAGACCTTCGCCCGTCACGGTGGGGGAGTGGTGGGCGCGCCAGGCAGAGCTGGTCTGGCTGATCGCCAGCGGCTAGTCTCGTCTTCGTGATGCCGGCTCACATCCGACCAGCCACCGAGGAAGACTGCGAAGGGATTTGGCGCGCCCATACCCAAGCGATTCGCGTACTCTGCCGAGAGAGTTACAGTCCCGCCGAAATTGAGGTTTGGGCTGCAAGCAAAACGCCGGAATCCTATCGCGAACCGATACGGAGCTGCGCAATGTACGTTGCCGAGCGAGACAACCGGATTGCCGGGTTCGCGCTCCTCAATGTCGAACGCGGTGAAGTGGAGGCCGTGTATGTCTCGCCAGAAGACATTCGCACCAGGGTAGGCTCCGCGCTGCTCCGTCAGGTTGAGATGGTAGCCACGGACCGTGGTGTTCGCACACTGACGTTGAAGTCCACGCTGAACGCGGAGCGATTCTACCTTCGACAGGGATACGAACGTCTCGGCCCCGGGGACGTTTTCGGGCTGGCCTGCATCCAGATGCGAAAAAATCTCTCGCCTTAGAGCCCAATCCCGGCCGTTACGCTTTGCGCTCGCAGCCATCGCAGCAATGACGGTGTCGCGTGTACGGATGAACCGCGTAGCATCCCCGCGCTTGGTCGCAACGGCGCGCAGGGCTCAGGGATGCAACCCAAAGTCAGCGTCGTTCCGGGCCCCAGTACTCGGTGACGCGGCCTTACCAGAACCCCCACAAACGGCCCTCGGCGACCGTGCACTTTGCGGGCGGCGTCATAATGTAGCACCCCGATGTTTAAGCCGGGCGCTCCGGGTCGGCGTGTGAACCACCATGGAAGGGGAGCTAGACAGCGTCTCAGCTTTGGAGACGCGCGGACAGCAGCCGAGGTGACTGCCATCCGCACAAAGGCCGCTGGTTGGGGACCTTCGGTTTCGTCTTGGCGATTACAGGCCGCCGCGCACTGCCCGCACGTAGTTGGAGTTCACCTTGGGGATTCTGTCCGCGGTGCCGTCACCCAAGCTCACCAACCACGCCCTGTCTGGAATCGTGGGGTCGGTAGTAGCCGACCAATAGAAGTTGATGACCGTTGGGCCGAAGATCGCATCGATGCACGGGTTTGTTGTGCACGGAAATGGCTCCAGCAGGATCGTCCGCAACTCGTAGATCGTCGGTAACCGCCAGTCGCACTGCCCCGCGAAACACCCGCCACTGTTCAACGCCGGTAGAAATGTCGTGAACGCGGTCCCGTCCGCCGCCATGTAGGGTAGTGCCGCACTCCACGAGTAGGCGTTCGCCGAGTCGTGAACGGTCGCATCGCTGGTCTTCTTCTCCCACTGCAATCCAGTGAGGTTGTCGGTGACCGTCGTACCGTTGTCCGTGTAGCGGGCGGTATCGCAGGTTGAGCCCGGCGTCTTCGCCTGCAGCTTCGGCCATACCGCCGCGTACTTCGTCTGACACTTCGCGCCCAGGATCACGAACTTGCCGTTGTCGCCGCTCACGAACGTCTTCGCCATCGCCTTCTGCTGGCAGGCCGCGTACTTTGCACCTGCGTCGTACCGCCCCTTCTGGCATTTCTGTTCCGGCGTGGTGGCTGCGTGGAGGGCTGGTGCGGTCAGGAGTACGGCGCCAGCAAGGAACATGCATGTTTGGGCAACTCGGCTCATGGGGAGTTCTCCTTCGTAGTGGCGGCGCCTCGGGATTGAGGGCCGGCCGACGAGGCTGACACATGAGACGATTGAGCGTCTATCAGGTGATCACCCGACCGTCCGCCGACGAGCAGCCAGCCGCGCGTGAGCCGTGGGTGTGCTCGACGGAGCAAGACCGTCCATGTGCCGCCGCCTCGATCGTGGCAAGCTTGGATGCGATCGTGACTCAGGTCCGCGCGCTGGGCGTGCCGGTGGCCACGGAGTTTCCCGACAACGTAGAGCTACCCGTCGATGCGCGGGGGTTCGGGGGCGCGTCGCTCACCCGCGACAACTAGGGGAGCACGACCATGCCGTCGCGCGCGTCCTTCGACCGGACCGAGACTATCCGGATCAGGGTCGAGTCGCCTGATTGCCAGAAACGGAAGCCGGGTCAGCGTGGCCGCTGCTGGTGTCCGCACGGCAAGACGCGTTGCCAGTGTCTCGCGACCCGCGACGGGCTCTGCCCGTGCTGTTGGGATGGGCTCTACAACGAGCGCCTGGCGGGCAAGGCGGCGCCCGACGTCGCGCGCAAGGCGCGGCTTGCGATCGCGCTTGCGAAGAAGAAATCGGCGCCGCGCACGCGTGGAGCACGATAGTGGCGAGCTACGTCGCGATCCTGCGGAAGGAGTCGCGCTCTGACTACGGCGTCGATTTCCCCGACTTCCCCGGTTGCGTCACCATAGGTGCTACGCGCCGCGAGGCGGAGCGGCGGGCGCACGAAGCGCTGCGACTCCACATCCGGGGCATGCGCGAGGACGGCGACGCCATCCCCGAGCCGCGCGCCGTCGACGTCATTATGGCCGACCCCAAGCATCGCGACGGGACGCCGTTTCTCGTCTGGATCGCCTAGGGCACGGGGACGGCCATGTTCGGCGACAATGCGCTGTGCGCGCGCTGCGCCGCCGAGCATGAAACGGAGCAGTGCGAACGGGAGCACGTTCCGAACGTGGAAGGGGCGACCGGGAAGTGTCTCGGGACGCGCTGCGTGCGAGAGCGGGCACCAGAGGGGCCGTTGCCGGTGCTCTGCCGGCTGTCGGACCCGTCGAAGTGGCGGCCGAAGTTCTGAGAGTCCCCGCGCCGCTTCCCGTGCTCTGTAAGCTGCCGGAAGCGACCTAGGGCGAGCAGGTACATGGCGGGCGGTCGGGTGATCGCCGGATAGACGCCCCGCAGGCGACCGTGGCAGGCTCGTGCGCCCTCAATCTCGGGCTGCCGAGCCCACCATCCCGAAGGAGATTTGCCATGCGTCACATCGCTTCCGCGCTCGTTCTCGCGCTCACCCTCGCCGCCGGTCCCGCTGTGGCCGGCATCGCCGATAGCCCGCTGCCTAAGCTGCTTCCAGGTGCGAAGACCGTCCACCTCTATTCGGTGCCGAGCGTCATTGCCACCGTCGAGCTCGACACCTTCTTCGGCTGCACGTCGATGGAGGCGACGGCGACGATGCAGGTTGGCGTCGAACTTTTCGGCGCGGGGGGCGCGCCGATCAACGATGCTGTGGCCACCTCACTCAGTGTCGCTCCCGGGGCGACGGTCATCTTTGGAACATCAGGCGCTGTGGGTATTTCGACCAGTTCCACCCTCCTCGGCGGCTTCTTCTCGAAGGGCTCCGCGCGTATCCTCGCCACTTCAAAGAAACTTGCGTGCACCGCGTTCATAGCCGAAGAAAACCATGTGCCGCCGACCTTGATGACCTCCGTCACCATCATCGCCAAGACGAAGCAGAAGGCCGCCAACTAGCCCCCTGCCCGCCATTCAGTCGCCGCCCGTCACCGATCTCCGGGAACGGGCGGCGACTTCGACTTTTTGGGCAGCGCTCCGACTATTTGGCAGAACGGACTTCTCGGGCAAAGCCGGTCCGTCGGGTGATCGCCTGATAGACGGCTAGCCTGTCCCCGTGTCACGGTCGGCCGCCGTCCAATCTCGGGCTGCCGTACCCACCACCACCTAGAGGAGGATACCCCCCCATGCCCGGCTTCGCTCGCGTTCTCGTTGCCGTTGTGTTCTCGCTTGTCACCGTCCATTCTGTGGCAGCACAGATCGTGAAGAAGTGTCCGCCCGACTCGGTGAAGGTCGGGAACACCTGCATCGATACCTATGAGGCGAGCGTCTGGCAGGTGCCCGATCCTACGGGCGCCGGCAAGAGCCTGGTCAAGAAGATCGCGCAAGGGAAGGCGACACTGGCCAATCTGACCGACGCAGGGGCCGTGCAGCTCGGCTGCACCTTCGCACCCTTCAGCCACACCGCGTATCCCGCGAATTTCCCCACCGACGGTAACTGGACCCCGCTCCTCGGCTCCGTGCCGCCGACGCCGGGCGTCTATGCCGTCTCGGTCGCGGGCGTGCTGCCGACGACCTGCATCACGCAGTTTCAAGCGGCGCAAGCTTGCGCCATCGCCGGGAGACGCCTCATCCGCAACGACGAGTGGCAGCGAGCGGCGAGTGGTACGCCGGATCCCGGCGCCGCGGATGATAACGCAACCCAGTGCGAAACCGGTACGGACGGGTTTGCGTCGGATGCGGTGAACACGGGCAGCCGCACTGGCTGCAAATCGAACTGGGGAACGTTCGACATGGTGGGAAACGTTTGGGAGTGGGTGTCGGACTGGACTGACCATGCCATCGCCGGTACGGATTGGACGACGGAGATCGGTCTCGTCGGAGGCGATTACAGCGCCTTCGGGGGTGATGGTAGCGGTGGTCAGGAGGCGATTCCAGGCGCGCCGGTTCGCGGCGGCGATTACGCCACCGGCACCTACGCCGGAGTCTTCGCCGTCGATGCGACCCGCAACCCGAGGACCTCGGGCGCCAACATCGGATTCCGTTGCGCCCGCTAGCCACCATCGTCGGCGAGACACAGCAGAAGGCCACGAACTAAATTCCCGCCTGATCGGTCGCCGTCCGCTCTCAGATCGGGAGGGGCGGCGATTCCGACTTTTGGGCAGCCCTCGGATTATTTGGGCAAGTCGGATTTTTGGGGCAAAGCTCCCCTGGTCGCCCGTCAGCTGGTGACAGGTCGATTTCATCTCGCTCCCCCTTCCCTCGTAGGATGCGTCGCGGTGGAGGAGGCGGCCATGAAATTGGGAGAGCGTGAGTTGTGCGCCGAGTGCGGGACGGAGCATCGGCGAGACTGCAGACGACATCATGTGCCGAACATTGAGGGCGACCACGGGCTGTGCCTCGGTGATCGCCGCCTCACGCAGGGGGCGACGCTTGCACCATTACCATGGCTCTGCGTGCCGCGCCGGGAAGACTAGTCCGCCATGACGGTCGAGATGGCCCCTTTCCTGAGGAGGGCCGTTTCCAATCACGAAGATCGTGTGACCGGGAGGAAGGTCGGTCTGCAACTCGGCCGGCATGTCGTCACGTTACGTACGGTAATGGATTCGGCGAGGGCGACCTCACTTTCTGCGCCTACAAGGTGGGCGGCGATCAGCCGGGGAACCTATCGATTCCTGTTCTGCGAGAACGGGAACGATGTCAGGTAGCGGGCTGAGACTCGCGGTCCATCGCTCCCGCTTCTGGTCGAGGTTCCAGAATCTGCTCGCCGACTTAGTGCCCCCCACTCACTAAGAGTCGTCCATCGTGGTCGAAGGAGACGATGGAGTCGCACGCTAGCCAGTAGCAATCTCCCCCGCCGTCAGGCTGGAGCACTAGATGGATGAGGCCCTGGTCGTGCCTGAGGGTCCATTCTCCATTTTCGTGTGGCGGTGGAAACACATCGGTGAAGAGCAGTCGGACGTACGTGCCGTCCTCGTGGAAGTCGTACGCGAAGGTGTCCAGAAACGGAGGCCATCCGAGGGTTCTCGTCCACGTTCCCTGCGTTAGGCGATCGGCGAAGGTGTCGCCGCCATCGCTGCCACCCCCGCATGCCGACAGTAGGACTAGCAGCATGAGCATCGTGAAGCGTCGTCGCACCATGCGTGGGACGCTGACATGGCCTCGCGGGATCAGGCGAGCGGAATCGGATCAGCGAGCAAGAATGACTTCCGGTTCGGAGGCGTCAGGGCTGCCCGAACAGCTCCGTTACATCCACGCCGAACGCCTGCGACAGCTGCTCCAGAGTATTGAGCGTGACGTTGACGCTACCCGTCTCGATCTTCTGGTAGTGCCGAGGATTGAGGCCAGCTCGCTCGGCGATCTGCTCTTGCGTTGAGCCGGAGGCGACTCGCAGCCGCTTGGCAGACTTCGCCAACCGCGCTCGTAGGCCGCGCCGCACCGACCGCCCCCGCATAGGCGAACGCTAAGAGGGTCGGAGCTTGACCTCCACGCCACATGTGGCGTAGCGACACCGCCGTGTTGAGGCGCACGCTGTCGTTTCGACTGGTCCTTGCTGTCTGCGGAGGCGGGATGTTCCTGGCAAGCTGCGCCCCGCCTCGTCCCAATCTCGGACGACCGCTCACCGCGTCGGAGGAATGCAACTACGCGGCCGAATCGAAGCGGCGAGAGTGCCAAGTGTGCTGGGTCTTGCTGCCGTTCCAGATTTGGCCAGCGTTCCTCTGCCGGGGAATCTGCGGCCACGACGCGGACCGGATCGCTAGCGAATGCCGCACTTTTGCGTTTGTCGCCGAGCAGTCAGCCCGTGCCCCCTCGACGCAACCGTCCCAAAGCAGTCCGCCGATCTATCCAACCGCCGTTCCATCGCTACCGGGCGCGGAGTCGGGAGGTTGTGCCTTCGACATCCGAATCATCACGAACGGCCCTTCTCCTGGCGCTGCAACCTCAACGTGGCGTTGCACACAGGCGGACGGACGCAGTTTCGACTTCGAGATTTTCGACAACTATCGAGGCTTCAGTACAGCGATCGGTGAGTTCGACTTCGCAGCCTTGGCGTGTCAGCCCGGTCTGATTCGCGACACGGCGGGACGGCAAGCGACGATCACCGATCTTCACGGGTCACGAGCCGAGGGAACGCTTACATACTTTCAGAGCGGAACCGGCGAAATTCGCTGCAATCTTGTCAATCGGTGAGGTGCCCGCGCTCACCGCAACCAACGGAGGCAAGGATGAGAATGACACAACTTCTCCTGAGTTTGATCCTGGTACCCCTCGTTCTGGGTAGTGCTCCCGCGTTCGCGGCGAGCGGTGTGCAGGTCACGCGCGACGGTGGGCGCACGCTAGTCAGCAAGGACGTAGGGAACGAGCGCTGGGCGATCAGCTTCAATCTGGATGACCAGACCGCAACCGGCAACATCTTCCGCTCCGATGGAGGGGAGGCGGCGTTCGTGTGGTGCAAGGTGGAGTCCAACGACGGAACCACGATGACGCTTTCCTGCTACGGCGCCGACCGCTGTCCCAACGCCCCCTGCGACCAATCCCAATGGGGGTTCATCGCGAATGTGGACCTACCCGCACAGTTCTTCCTGCCTCCAGGTGCCCCGCCGCTCGCATCCTGCCCAGTCAGCCTGGTTACGAACGGCGCGAAGTCCTCGCAGGCAAACTCGTACTGGGACTGCCACGTTGTGGGCGCGTTTCCGTCGAATGTCTTCAATTTCAGGATTTTCGAGGACGGCACTGGGTTCAGCAGCTCGATCGGCGCGTTCGATTTTAGCGCGCTGGGCTGCGGGTTCGGGACCGTAGACGCTGGCAACGGACAGTCAGTGTCCATCACGAACTTCACAGGGACCCGAGAGAGCGGCGTCTTAAAGTACCATCAACAAGGTCTCGGCCTCGACAACGACATCGTGTGCTCCCTCGTGCGGTTATAGGGGTCGGGACGCTCGGCTGACCACCGGCCCCGAGCCTCTGCACACATCACGGCTCGGTCGCAGACCATAGCTGTCCCCTTCTGGACCTACCCTTGAGTCGCCAGGATTCGTCGTCGTGGCGGAGCGACTAGGCCACGGCCTTGGCACAGGGGGTGGTGGCTCACACGTGGGGGTGCCACCCCCGCTGGACTGGTGCCGGTAGTGGTGCCGGTTGCCCATCGCAAGCGAGTGCATTGGAGCGCAAAGGAGCGCAACGCTCGACGACGCAACAGCGCGTATTGCATGACCAGCGGTGTCACTCCTCGCTGCTCGGGTCGTCTTGGGAATCGATTCGTAATCGGTAGGTCGAGGGTTCGATTCCCTTGGGTGGCTTTGTTTCCGGCGGTCCCGATTTCGGCTGGCTCGGCACGGGCGAGTGGTGTTAGCTCACCGTTCCTTGCCAACCGTTTCGACCTCCCGACCGGACCCGCCGACCGCCCTTCCCCGTCAGCTCGCGATCCTGCAGATCTACCGTGGGATCGCGGCGACCCTCGTCGTCCTCTACCACCTGACCTGGTGGGGCGGCTTCCCGATCTTCCTCGCCCTCCCCTATTGGCTCCCGGGCATACCGACCTGGAAAGGCGGCGGCTTCTTTCTCTTCGGCCACAGCGGCGTCGATTTCTTCTTCACCTTGAGCGGCTTCGTCATGGTGTGGGGCTACGGCCACGACGCCGGCAATTGGCGCGGACTCTGGCCGTTCCTGAAGGCGCGCTTCACGCGCATCTATCCGACGTATTGGGTCGTGTTCGCGCTCACGCTCGGGTACCACCTCTGGCAGCCAGGAGTGCAGCCCGACGCGTTCGCCAGTCAGGCGGCGCTGCTGCGTGGGTTTTGGCTCGTCGGCAACGGCCCCTGGCACGTACCGCCCGCCGGCACGCTGCCCTACGAGCTCGCGCTCTACGCGTTCTACGCGTTCTCGTTCGTGCTCGGATCCGTCGGGTTCGCGATCGCGGCGCTCGCATGGGCCGTCGCGATCGTCGCGCAGTGGACGCGCTGGCACATCTTCATGACCGCGCCGATCCTGCTCTCGCCGCAGATGCTCGAGTTCCTGCTGGGCGCGCTCACGGCGGGGCTCGTGCGCCGCTTCCATCCGCGACTCTCGGGGCGCTGGCTCGCTGCCGCCGTCGCGGCGTACCTCGTGCTCGCCGTCGTCGACGACGTGAACGTGATCCGCGGCGATCACGAGAGCGTGCTCACGTTCGCGCTGCCGTACGCGATTCTGATCTTTCTCGGCGTCGCGTGGGAGCTGAACGGCGCGCGCCGCTTCCCACGCCTGCTCGACGTGCTCGGCCAGGCGTCGTTCTCGATCTACCTCACGCACTACTATTTGATCTGGGAGATCAACGGGAAGCTCTTCCAGTTCCCCGTGGTCGCGCAGACGATCGGCTACGACGGGCAACGCGTCGTGGCGCTCGCCCTCGTGCTCGCGATCGGCGTCCTCTTCTGGGCGCTCGTGGAGCGGCCCCTGCTCGGCCTTTTCCATCGGGGACGGCGATCGCCAACGTCGGCGCGCGCGAACCTCGCTCCATCGGCGGCCGCCTGAAACGTCCGCGTGCCGACCACCGGACACGGCCCGCTTACGACGACCGCCGCGCCACGAGCGCCGTCGCGACCCCGCGCGCCCGTGCCGCGCCCTCCGACCGCATGCGACGCCACCAGAGGCTCAGGCGATCGAGATAGAGGTACACGACCGGCGTCGTGTAGAGCGTGAGCACCTGGCTCACGAGCAGCCCGCCGACGATCGTGATGCCGAGCGGCCGGCGGAGCTCCGAGCCCATACCCGTGCCGAGCGCGAGCGGCAGGCCGCCGAGGAGCGCCGCCATGGTCGTCATCATGATCGGCCGGAAACGCAGGAGACACGCCTCGTAGATCGCCTCCTCCGGCGTCTTGCCGCCCCGGCGCTCGGTCTCGAGCGCGAAGTCGATCATCATGATCGCGTTCTTCTTCACGATACCGATCAAGAGGATGATGCCGATCAACGCGATCACGTTGAGCTCGGTGCCGAAGAGCAGCAGCGCCAGGATCGCCCCGACGCCCGCCGACGGCAGCGTCGAGAGGATCGTGAGCGGGTGGATGTAGCTCTCGTAGAGGACGCCGAGCACGATGTAGACGGTGACGAGCGCCGCCAGGATCAAGAGCGGCTGATTGGCGAGCGAGGCCTGGAACGCTTGCGCGGTGCCGGCGAACGTTCCCCGCACACCGGCCGGGATGTCGAGCTCGCGCACCGCGGCCGTGATCGTGTCGACGGCTTCGCCGAGCGCGACGCCCGGCGCCAAGTTGAACGAGATCGTCGCCGCCGGAAACTGGCCCTGATGCGTGACGGAGAGCGCGGTCGTCGCCGACTCGATGCGGGCGAAGGCCGCGAGCGGGATCGGCGTACCGCCGGTCGAACGCACGTAGATGTCGCGCAGCGTCTCGGGCCGCTGCAAGAACTCCGGGGCGACGCCCATCACCACGTGGTACTGGTTCAGGGCGGTGTAGATGGTCGACACCTGGCGCTGCCCGAAGGCGTCGTAGAGCGCATCGTCGATCATCTGCGTCGACACGCCCAGACGCGCCGCCGTGTCACGGTCGATGGCAAGCGTGCTCTGCAGTCCCCCGTTCATCTGATCGCTGTTGACGTCGGTCAAAATCGCCATGGTGCGGAGCTTGGCGAGCACCTTCGGCGCCGCCTGGTCGAGGTCGCCGAGGTCGTCGCCTTGCAGCGTGTACTGATAGAGCGCGCCGCTCGGCCGGCCGCCGATCCGGATGTCCTGCACCGGTTGCAGAAAGAGGCTCGCGCCCGCGATGGTCGCGAGCTTCGGGCGAAGGCGCGCCGCGATGACGTCGCCCGACACTTTGCGTTCGTGCAGCGGCTTCAACGCGACGAACATGCGGCCAGTGCTCGACCCCTGCGATCCGCCCGTGAAGCCGACGACGGTCTCGACGGCGGGATCCGCCCGGACGATGTCGACGAGCTCCGCGAGCTTGTCCTGCATCGATTGGAAGGACGCCGCCTGGTCGGCCTGGATGTTGCCGATGAGACGGCCGGTATCCTGTTGCGGAAAGAAGCCCTTCGGCACGAGCCCGTAGAGCTGTACGTTCACGACCACCGTGATCGCGGCGACGAGCAGCGTGAAGCGCGGGTGTCGGAGCGTCCACGCGAGCGTCCGCTCATATGTCGCATGCAGCCAGTCGAACCCGCGCTCGGCGGCGCGCGCCACGCGTCCCTGCTGGCGGCTCTCGTCGACGTGGCGGAGGATCAGCGCGCACATCATCGGGGTCGTGGTGAGCGACACGACGAGCGACACCATCACGGCGACCGACAGCACGACCGCGAACTCCCGGAAGAGTCGCCCGACGATGCCCCCCATCAGCAAGATCGGGATGAACACGGCGACGAGCGACACGCTCATCGACAGCACCGTGAACGCGATCTCGCGTGCGCCGCGCAGCGCGGCCTCGCGTGGCGGCACGCCCCGCTCGATGTGGCGCATGACATTCTCGAGCACCACGATGGCGTCGTCGACCACGAAGCCGGTCGAGATCGTGAGCGCCATGAGCGAGAGATTGTCGATGCTGTAGTCGAGCAGATACATCACGGCGAACGTGCCGATCAGCGAGAGCGGGACGACGACGCTCGGGATCGCCGTCGCGCGGAGATCGCGCAGGAAGAGGAACACGACCAGGATCACGAGCACGATCGAGATCACGAGCGCGATCTCGACGTCGTGGACCGAGGCGCGGATCGAGGCGCTGCGGTCGATGACGACGTCGAGATCGACGGCGCGCGGAATGGCGGCCCGGAGATACGGCAGCCGGCTGCGGATGCGGTCGACCGTCTCGATGATGTTGGCGCCCGGCTTGCGGAAGATGATGACCATGACGGCGGGCTTGCCGTTCGAGAAGCCGGCCGTCCGCACGTCCTCGACCGAGTCGACGACGTCGGCGACGTCCATCAGGCGGACGGCCGCGCCCTCACGGTACCGAATGATCAAGGGCTCGTACTGTTGCGCGCGATAGAGCTGACCGTCGGTGTCGAGGTTCCATGCGTCGGTCGCCGTCGTGATCTCGCCCGTCGGGCGGTTGCTGTTGGCCGTCCCGATCGCGGCACGGACCTCGTCGAAGCCGATGCCGTACTTGGTGAGCGCCGTCGGGTTCAGCTCGACGCGCACGGCCGGCAGCGAGCTGCCGCCGAGATTCACCTGCCCGACGCCCTCCACCTGGGAGAGCTCCTGCTGGAGGATGGTCGCAGCCGCATCGTAGAGCTGGCTCTGCGGCATCGTCTCCGACGTGAGGCTCATCAATAGAATGGGCGCGTCGGCGGGGTTGACCTTCTTGTAGCCCGGGTTGTTCGGGAGCGTGGAGGGAAGCTGGCCGCTCGCGGCGTTGATCGCCGCCTGCACGTCGCGAGCGGCGGAGTCGATGCTGCGACTGAGGTCGAACTGCAGCGTCACGTTCGTCGAGCCGATGCCGCTCATCGACGTCATCTCGGTGACGCCGGCGATCCGGCCGAACATCCGCTCGAGCGGCATCGCGACCGACGACGCCATCGTCTCGGGGCTGGCGCCCGGCAGGTTCGCCGACACCTGGATCGTCGGGAACTCGACCTGCGGCAGCGGCGCGACCGGCAGGAGCTGGAACGCGATGGCGCCCGCGAGCGCGATCGCGACGGTGAAGAGCGAGGTCGCGACCGGACGGCGGATGAAGACGGCCGAAAAGCTCATTCCGACTCCAGACCGAACGGCCGGACGCCGGAGACCTCCGCGTCTTCGAGATCCTCCTCCGGGCCCCGCCGCGTCGCGAAGCGCGCCGCGAGCCGGTCGAACGCGAGATAGATGACCGGCGTCGAGTAGAGCGTCAGCACCTGGCTCACGAGGAGTCCGCCGACGATCGTGATGCCGAGCGGCCGGCGGAGCTCCGCGCCCATGCCGGTGCCGAGCGCGAGCGGCAGGCCGCCGAGGAGGGCGGCCATCGTCGTCATCATGATCGGCCGGAAGCGCAGCAGGCACGCCTCGTAGATCGCCGCCTCCGGCGACTTGCCCTCGTGGCGTTCGGCCTCGAGCGCGAAGTCGATCATCATGATCGCGTTCTTCTTGACGATGCCGATCAGGAGGATGATGCCGATCAGCGCGATCACGTTGAGCTCGCCGCCCGTCAGCAAGAGCGCCAGGATCGCCCCGACGCCGGCCGACGGCAGCGTCGAGAGGATCGTGAGCGGATGGACGTAGCTCTCGTAGAGCACGCCGAGCACGATGTAGACGGTCACGAGCGCCGCGAGGATCAGGAACGGCTGGTTCGCGAGCGACGCCTGGAATGCCTGCGCGGTACCCTGGAAGCCCGCACGGATCGACGCGGGAAGGCCCACTTCGTGGGCGGCCCGATCGATGGCGTCGACCGCTTCCCCGAGCGACACGCCCGGCGCCAGGTTGAACGACAGGGTCACCGACGGGAACTGACCCTGATGCGTGACGCCGAGCGCCGTCGTCCCGGGCTCGACCGTGGTGAATGAAGCGAGCGGCACCGCCGATCCGCTCGTCGACCGCACGTAGATATGATCGAGCGCCTCCGGGCCCTTCTGGAACGTCGGATCGACCTCGAGCACGACGCGGTACTGATTCAGCTGGGTGAAGATGGTCGAGACCTGGCGCTGGCCGAAGGCGTCGTAGAGGGTGTCGTCGATCATCTGCGGCGTGATGCCGAGCCGCGACGCCGTGTCGCGATCGATCGCGAGGGTGAGCTCGAGCCCGCCCGTCTGCTGATCGCTCGCGAGGTCGAGGATCTCGGGCACCGCCCGCAGGCGCTCGATCAGCTTCGGGGTGAACTCGCGCAGGGCCTCCGGGTCGGGCGACGCGAGGCTGTACTGGAATTGGGTCCGACTCACGCGGTCGTCGACGGTGAGGTCCTGCACCGGCTGCATGTAGAGCGTCGCGCCGTGCACCTCGGCGAGCCGCGGCTGCAAGCGGCGAATCACCTCGGTCGCGGACGCGTCGCGCTCGGCGAGCGGCTTCAGGTCGATCTGGATTCGACCCGCATTTCCCGTCGTGTTGACGCCGTCGACGCCGATGAACGACGAGAGGCTCGCGACGGCAGGATCCTGCAGCACGACCGCCGCGAGCTGCTGCTGGCGCTCGGCCATGGCCGCGAACGAGACCGATTCCGGGGCCTCGGAGACGCCGAGGATCACCCCCGTGTCCTGCACCGGAAAAAAGCCCTTCGGCACGATCAGATAGAGGAGCACCGTCGCAGCGAGCGTCGCCACGAACGTCGCGAGCGTCGCCGTCTGGTGGCGCAGCACCCATTGCAGCGTCGTGCCGTAGCGGGCGATCACCCAGTCGAACGCGGCGCTCGACTGTCGCGCGAACCAGCTCTCCTCGCCCTTCGGCACCTGCCGGAGGAGCCGCGAGCACATCATCGGCGTGAGCGTCAGCGACACGACGGCCGACACGAGGATCGTGACCGCGAGCGTGACGGCGAACTCGCGGAAGAGCCTTCCGACGATGTCGCCCATGAAGAGCAGCGGGATCAGCACCGCGACGAGCGAGACGGTGAGGGAGATGATCGTGAACCCGATCTGCGCCGCCCCCTCCAGCGCGGCGTCGCGCGGCGACTTCCCCTCTTCGATGTAGCGCGTGATGTTCTCGATCATCACGATCGCGTCGTCGACGACGAAGCCCGTCGAGATCGTCAGCGCCATCAGTGAGAGGTTATCGAGGCTGTAGCCGAGCAGGTACATCGCGCCGAACGTGCCGACGATCGAGAGCGGCACCGCGACGCTCGGGATGACGGTCGCGGAGAGCTTCCCGAGGAACAGGAAGATCACCATCACGACGAGCGCGACGGTCAACATGAGCTCGAACTGCACGTCGTGGACGGAGGCGCGGATGGTGATCGTGCGATCGGTCAGGACGGTGACGTTCACGCCCGCCGGGAGCGACGCCGTGAGCTGCGGGAGCAGGCTCGTGATGCGATCGACGACGCCGATGATGTTGGCGCCGGGCTGGCGCTGGATGTTCACGAGCACGGCCGGCTCGGCGTTCATCCAGGCCGCCTGCTTCACGTTCTCCGCGTCGTCGACGACGTCGGCGACGTCCATGATGCGGACCGGGGCGCCGTTGCGGTACGCGATCACGAGCCCGCGATAGTCCTCGGCCGACATCAATTGATCGTTCGCGCCGATCAGCCACGCGCGCTTCGGGCCGTCGAAGCTGCCCTTCGCCTGGTTCACGTTGGCGCCGGCGATCGCGACCCGCAGGTCCTCGAGCGCGAGATCGTACGCGGCGAGCGCGGTCGGGTTGGCGCGGACGCGGACCGCGGGCTTCTGTCCGCCGCCGAGGCTCACGAGCCCGACGCCCGGCAGCTGCGAGATCTTTTGCGCGAGACGGGTGTCGGCCAGATCCTGCACCTTCGAAAGCGGCAGGGTCTTCGACGTCAGCGCCAGGGTCAGCACCGGCGCGTCCGCCGGATTGATCTTGCTGTAGACGGGCGGGTTCGGGAGGTCGCGCGGGAGGAACGTCCCCGCGGCGTTGATCGCCGCTTGCACGTCCTGCTCGGCGACGTCGATCTCGAGCTCGAGCGCGAACTGCAGCACGATGACGGAGCTGCCGAACGAGCTGGTCGACGTCATCTGCTTCAAGCCCGGGACCTGGCCGAACTGGCGCTCGAGCGGCGCCGTCACCGACGACGCCATCACGTCCGGGCTCGCGCCCGGGTAGAACGTCACGACCTGGATCGTCGGGTAGTCGACCTGCGGGAGCGCCGAGACCGGCAGTTGGCGATACGCAACGATCCCCGACAGCAGGACCGCGACCATCAAGAGCGAGGTCGCGACCGGCCGCAGGATGAAGGTGCGAGAGACGTTCATGACGTCGTCAGGCCGGCGGTGACCCGTTCGTCGGCTTCTCGGGCGGCTTGTCCGACGCCTTGGCCTCGGCGGCGCGCGGCTTCACCGCGCTCCCGGCCCGGAGCTTGTCGACACCGTCGACGACGACTTGCTCGGGAGCCGCGAGCCCGCTCGCGATCACGGTGTGGCCGCCGGTGCTCGGACCGACCTCGACCGGACGCACCTCGACGGTCTGGTCGGCCTTCACGACGTAGACGAAGGTGCCGTCTTTGCCGCGCTGCACGGCGGCACCGGGCACGATCACCGCGTCCTTCCGCGTGTCGATCAGGAGACGCACGTTCACGAACTGATTCGGAAAGAGCGCCAGGTCGGTGTTGTCGAAGACGGCCTTCAGCTTGGTCGTACCGGTCGTCGGGTCGATCTGGTTGTCGGTCGATTGCAGCGCGCCGGTCGCGAGCTGCTTCTGCCCGGCACGATCGTAGGCCTCGACCGCGAGCGGCTCGCCGTGGGCGCTCTTGTCCAGGACGGCGTGCAGATCGTCCTCCGGCACCGTGAAGAGCACCGTGATCGGCTGGACTTGCGTGATCACGAGCAGACCGGTCGCGTCGTTCGCGTGCACGACGTTCCCGACATCCACCTGGCGCAACCCGACGCGGCCGCTGATCGGCGCCGTCACCTTGCTGTAGATGAGCTGCAGCTTCGCTTGGTCGATCAGCGCCTGGTCGATCTGAACGGCTCCTTCGAACTGTCCGACCGTCGCCTGCTGGTCGTCGTACATCTGGCGCGCGATGATGCCTTGGTCGAGGAGATCCTTGTTCCGTTGCAGCGTGCGCTTCGCGACGTCGAGCTGGGCCCGATCGCGCGCCATCTGGCCTTCGGCGTTCGCCAGCTGCACCTCGAAGGGGCGGGCATCGATCTCGACCAGCAGGTCGCCCTCCTTGACCGTTTGCCCCTCGGTGAACGCGACCCGCACGATCTGACCGTCGACCCGGCTCTTCACGGTGACGGTGTTGTAGGCGGTCACGGTACCGAGCGCCGAGAGATAGACCGGCATGTCGCCTTGGCGCGCGGCCACGGCCACGACGGGCACCGGCGGCGCCGCGGGCTTGCCACCCGCCGTGCCGACGGCGGCGGAGGAATTCTCGGCCGATCGCCCCATCAGCCGGTATCCGAGGATCACCAGCAGGAGCGCCCCGGCCACCCAGATCCACACTCGTCGGCGGTGGGGCATCACCATCGTCTCGGCCATCGCCCTTGCAGTCTCCCGGGAAGGCCGAGTGTGTTCAAGTAGAGCTTCGCGACGGCACCGCCGTTGACTCGACCGGGGACACCGGCCAGACACGCTCGCATCGCCCCGTCGAGGAGGATCGTCCCATGGCCGTGCTCCGCACCCCCGAATCGCGTTTCGCCAATCTGCCGGATTATCCGTTCGCGCCTCACTACATGGATCTCGCCACAGCCATCGGCCGGAGCGGCGAGGCGCGCTTGCATTGGGTCGAGCAGGGCAGCGGCACGCCCATTCTCTGCCTGCACGGCGAGCCGAGCTGGTCGTTCCTGTACCGCCGCATGATCCCGATCCTGGCGCGGCGCGGTCGCGTCGTGGCACCCGATCTCTTCGGCTTCGGCAAGTCGGACAAGTTCACGGAGCGTGCCGACTACTCGTACAAGATGCACCGCGACGCGCTGGTCGGCTTCATCGAGGCGCTCGACCTGCAAGACATCACCCTCGTCTGCCAGGATTGGGGCGGCCTCCTCGGCCTGCAGATCGCGGGACAGCTGCCCGATCGCTTCGCGCGTCTCGTCATCATGAACACGGCGCTTCCGACCGGCGAAGAGCAAGTCGGGCCCGGCTTCCTGGCGTGGCGCGACTACGTCGCCAACACTCCCGACCTTCCAATCGGCGGGCTGTTCGGCCGCGCCATCGTTCCCGAGGACCGTCGGACTCCCGAGATCCTCGCGGGCTACGACGCGCCCTACCCCGATCGCTCCTACAAAGAAGGCGCGCAGGCCTTCCCGAGCCTCGTTCCGATCACGCCCGACATGGCGGGCGCCGCCGAGAATCGCGAAGCGTGGAAGACACTCGAGCGCTGGAGCAAGCCCTGCCTCGTGATGGCGGGCGACAAGGACATCGTGCTCGGGATCCCGGCGGGCAAGATCTTCGAGAAACGCATCCCGACCGCAGGTGAGCTCGTCGTGATCGAGAACGCCGGCCACTTCCTGCAGGAAGACAAAGGCGAAGAGATCGCCGAGCGCATCGTCGCCTGGCTCGACGGGTGAGCCGGACCGAACGCTAGTTGCGCCGGCGGCGGTTCGGCGGGTTCGGTTGCCAGGTGCGGCGTCCGCTGAAGAAGAGCGACGTGGGACGCGACGTCCCTCGGCCGCCGCCGCTCACCCATTCACTGGCGCTCGAGCTCGAGTTGCCGAAGGCGATGTCGGCCGAGCCGTGCGTCGTCACCAGATTGACGGCGCCGAGGAGCACCAGGAGCCCGACGCCGACGAGCCCGCCCATCACACACTGCGCGAACCGTCTCGCCTTTTCCCGCTCGGCGCGCCGGTGCCGCACCGAGGCTCGAAAGCCGAGACTCCGAAGCTCCCCCTCGACCTCACGCCGCGTCAACATAGGCTGAGCTTTAGCATCGCTTTCGCCCCCGAGTCACGGGGTACGGCCCCTCGGGTACCGTCGCGTTGGGCTCCCACCGGCCGCGACGACTTTGCGCGTGGACAGCCCGGCCGGTGACCGGTAAACCTTCCGTCCCATGCGTTCCCCGATCGTGCTGATCGTTCGCGACGGGTGGGGCATCGGGCGCGACTATCCCGGCAACGCCGTCACGATCGCCCGTCCCGCCGTCCTCGCCCAGATTCTCGCCACGTATCCGCACACCGTGCTCGGTGCCGCCGGCCGCGCGGTCGGCTTGCGCCCCGGGTATCAGGGCTCCTCGGAGGTCGGCCACCTCAACATGGGTGCGGGCCGCATCGTCGAGCAGGAGATCGTCCGCGTCGACAAGCTGATCGAGAGCGGCGAGATCTTCCGCCACCCCGCGCTCTTGTCCCTGACCGAGCATTGCCGGAAACGCGGCACCGCGCTCCATTTCATGGGGCTGCTCCAGGATCAGGGCGTGCACGCGACCGAAGAGCACGTCTACGCGCTCCTCGAGCTCGCGCGCCGCGAGAAGCTGACGCGCGTCTTCGTGCACGTCTTCTCCGACGGCCGCGACACGCCGCCGCGCAGCGCCCTCACCTTCATCGACCGCCTCGAGCGCAAAATGACGGCGCTCGGCATCGGCGCCATCGCCTCGGTCATGGGGCGCTACTATGCGATGGACCGCGCGCTCAACTGGGATCGCATCCAGCGTGCCTACGACTGCCTCGTCCACGGCAAGGGCCTCCGCGCCGCGTCGGCGAAGGCCGCGATCGAGGAAGCGTACGTGCGCGCCGACGCGACGCTCGCCGCGCGCGCCGCCGGCACCGCGTCCAAAGACGACCTCGTCGAGACCGACGAGTTCGTGCAGCCGACGCTCATCATCGGCGCCGACGGCCGTCCGCGCGCGACGATCCAAGCCGGCGACGGCGTCGTGCACTTCAACTATCGCCAGGACCGCGCGATCCAGCTGACGCGCGCCTTCGTCGAGGACGACTTCGACGCCTTCGCGCGCGGACCCCGACTGGACGTCTGTTACCGCGGCCTCACCCGCTACTACGACGAGTTCCCGTACGCGGTGCTGCCGCCGATGAACATGGACGAGCTCGTCGGCGAGATCGTCAGCAAGGCCGGACTCTGGCAGCTCCGCATCGCCGAGTACCAGAAGTACCGGCACGTCACGAGCTTCTTCAATGGCAAGCAGGTCGCGCCCTATCCGGGCGAGGACCGCGTCCTCGTACCGAGCGTCACCGTCACCGAGGACCAGAAACCCGAGATGAGCGCCTACGAGGTGACCGAGCTCGCCGTGACCGCGATCCGCGACGGCATCGCGGCCGTGCGCGCGCGCGCCGCGACGACGCCTGGATGCGAGCTCGAGATCGAGTCGAGCCGACCGCTTCCCGCCGAGCGCGGCACGGACACCTACGACCTCATCGTCCTGAACTACGCCAACTGCGACATGGTCGGCCACACGGGCGTGCTCGACGCCGCGGTGAAGGCCGTCGCCGTCACCGACGAATGCATCGGGACGGTGATCGAGGCGACGCGCGCCAAGGGCGGCACCGTCATCGTGACCTCCGACCACGGCAACGCCGAGCAGATGCTCGACCCCGACACCGGCGCCGTGCAGACCGCGCACACGACGAACGACGTCGAGTGCGTGCTCGTGAGTGACGCGCGTCGCGATACGAAGCTGCGGCCGTACGGCGTCCTCGCCGACGTCGGCCCGACGCTGCTCGAGCTCCTCGACGTGAAGATCCCGCCGCCCGTCACGGCCGAGAGTCTGATTCAGCGGTAGCGGCGTCGTTCCGCGCTTCCCGCCAGCATTGACGCGGGCCGCGGCGCAACGGAAACGGCGTCAGGCCAGCGAAAACGTGCCGCGGGTACGCCAAACGCCCTGCTCCGACTCCATCAGCCAAACTTCGGTCGCGCGCGCCCGCACGGGAAGAGCGCGGGCGATCGTCGGCTCGATCTCCTCGATGACGGCGACGTCGACATCGTCGGCAACCGTGAGATGAGGAATGATGGTGTCATACTTGCCGCCATACGGCGGATGGTCCGGAAAGCGGCTCACGACGAGTCGGGTGAGATCCGCCCAGGCCACGTTGGCGTCGGGCGCGAGGTAGAGGGTGCGGGGAAACCTCCGGGTCTCGACGAGCTGAAAGTCGAAGGCCGCCCGTGAACCGAACAGACGTGCGAGCGCTCGTTCCACGGTCCCATCGATGCGCTCCGGTGCCATGAACGGGTAGAGGATCGTGATGTGGGCAGGGATCCCCAGTTTCGCCACTGGGTCGTAGCGCTCCCGCCAACCACCCACGATCGGCTCGGCGATCGGAACGGGCACCAGAATCGTCGATTGATCCGGAGCCATCATCGCGGCACCCCGGCGGGATCGAGCAGGCCGTGCCGACGCCAACCCACCGTCGTCAACCACAGTCGAGGCCGCGCGACCGCCGGCCGCTCCCCTTCCGGCGGCTCACCCCTCTCATCTTTCGCCAGGCGGTCGCGCTTCCAACCATCGAACCAGCGCGCCGACGACGCCGGATCGAGCCTGATCCGCGATGCGACGACCTGGTGAGCCTTCGCCGCGTGGCGTCGCGCATTCAAGAGTACGTAGCGCAGCGCCGTGTGTACCTCCTTCGGTGTCGGGAGGATCCGATGGTGGTACCGATCGGCGAGGACACGCCCGCAACGCCCAGCGATCCGGTTGACCGCTCGAGCGAGGCGCGCGCCGACCGCCTTCATCCCACGCCCGAGCGCTTCGTGATCGTAGGCCTCGACGATCAGATGGGCGTGGTTCCCCTGCAGCGAGTAGTGCACCAAACGAAACCCGGGTCGGACGCAACCGTCAGCGAAGGTGCGCTCGATTTCCCGCACGATTCGGGTGGTGCGAAGCGAGGGCACGTCGGAGCGCATTCGGAGAGTCACGTGTCCAGGTAGCCGCCGGAAACGGCTCCTCGCGCCGTGCGGCAGACCCGGATCGGAGCCAGACTTCCGACCTGCGCCCACGCGGCGCCCACCCCATGTACGCGGCGCCGACAACGGCAGGGGCATTTGGCGGCTTCGGCGTCGCATCTTGAATAGGCTATGTATTGAATCGCCGTTGATTCGTCAAGCTCGTGATCGAGTCCAGGCCCGCAACCGGACCTCGACCCGCCGCCCATCCCTACGACGTCCCCCCTCCCCCGACGCTCCCGCCCGGCAATTGGCTCTTCCCTCGACGCGCGGACCCGGCCAGGATCGGCGAATGCCTCCGCAGGCATCTGCCGGGCCGTTTCCTCCCCAAGTCGCCGACGAGATCGTGCTCGTGCTCGCCGCCGAGGGCATCGCCGCGACGATCGAGCCGGCCGGCGGCGGCCTCGCGATCATCGTCGACGAAATGCAGGCTCGGCGCGCCGAGAGCATCCTTGCCGAGGAGTATCCCGCCGGGGTCGCGCACACGTTCGCGGCCCGCGAATCCGAGCGGGCCGCCCGCGCCCGCAGCGCGGCGGCCGCGGGCGAGCAGTGGTTCGGACCGGGCTCCTGGGTGCTCTTCGCCCTCACCGCGATCTGCGTCGGCGTCTTCCTCGCCGAGGAGCGCGCCGGCGGCTCCGAGGTGCGCGAGGTGCTGCTCCGCTTCGGCGCGTCGCGCCCGGCGCACGTCCGCGCCGGCGAGTGGTGGCGGTTCGCGACGGCGCTCTTCGTCCACATCGGGCCGCGCCACCTGCTCGGCAACATGGCGGCGCTCCTCGTGCTCGGCCCGGCCCTCGTCGCGGCGCTCGGCCCGTGGCGCTTCCTCTTCGTCTACGTCGCGGCGGGCGTCGCGGGAAACGCGCTGAGTTACCAGACGATGCCGCCCGACGTCGTGAGCGCGGGCGCATCGGGCGCGATCCTCGGCGTTCTCGGCGCGCTCGGCGGGCAGCGCCTGCGCTTCAGCACGAGCGCGCGCTATCGCGGGTGGCAAGTCGTGGCCGCCCTCCTCGCCTACCTCGCGGTGGCCGTCGGCGCCGAGCCCGGCGTCGACACGATGGCGCACTTGGGCGGCCTCGCCGCCGGCTTGGCACTCGGCCTGCTGATCCCACCGCCCGGCGGGGCTACAGCCAGCCCGATTTCTTGAAGCGCCAGTAGAGGAACCCGCACGCCGCGCCCATCACACCGAGAATCAACGGATACCCGAACGCCCACTTGAGCTCCGGCATCGTCTCGAAGTTCATGCCGTAGATCCCGGCGACCGCCGTCGGCACGGCGAGAATCGCCGCCCAGCTCGCGAGCTTCTTCGTGACCTCGTTCTGCTGGATCGAGATCAGGGACAGGTTGGCCTCGAGGGCGCCGTTCAGGAGCTCACGCAAATTGTCGACGGTCTCGTTGATGCGGATGACGTGGTCGTAGATGTCGCGGAAGTACGGACGGCTGTCGGCGTCGATCAGCTGCGAGTCGTAGCGGGTGAGACGGTTGCAGATGTCGATCAGCGGCGACACCGCGCGCTTCAGGCCCAGCAGGTCGCGCTTCAAGTCGTAGATGCGCTCGGTCGTCTCGCGCCGATAGCTCCCGCCGAAGATGGCCTCTTCGAGCGTCTCGAGCTCCTCTTCGAGCTCGTCCACGATCGGGAAGTAGCGGTCGACGACGAAGTCCATGAGCGCGTACAGCACGAAGCCCGGCCCCTTCTTCAAGAGATGGGGCGCACTCTCGCAGCGCTGGCGGACGTCGACGTACGGCACCGAGGCGCCGTGCCGTACCGACACGACGTAGCCCGGACCGACGAAGAGGTGGGTCTCGCCGAACGCGATCTTGCCGTCGGCCGACCGTTGCGCCGTGCGGAGCACGATGAAGATCGCGTCGCCGTATTCCTCGAGCTTCGGCCGCTGATGCGCGCGGTGCGCGTCCTCCACGGCGAGGTCGTGCAGCCGGAACTCGTCTTGCACCTCGCGGAGCAACGCCTCGTCGGGCTCGTGCAGCCCGATCCAGACGAAGTGGCTCGGGTTCCGCCGACCGAGGACGTCGCTCACGTCCGGCAGGTGCACCTCACCCACGCGTTGCCCGTCGGCGTACTCCGCGCAGTTCACCAATCCCATGCGCTTCTCTTCGGGGCGCGGAGCCGAAAAGGTCGTCGTCACGAGCCGACGCCATACCACGAGCCGGTCCCCGCGCCATGCGGGCCCGCCTCCCGTGGTCAGGGTCCGATCCGCATGCTACGTCGCCCTGCCTTGAGCCTCTCGACGACGTTCTCGCGCTTTCGCATCGGTTTCGTGACGGGCGTCCTCGTGGCTCTCGGCATCGCGTTGCTCCCGTTGCCCGACGGAATGAGCGAAGCGGGTCGGCGAACGGCCGCCGTCACGGCGCTCATGGCCGTCTGGTGGATCAGCGAGGCGATCCCGATCGCCGCGACGGCGCTCGTCCCGGTGTTCGCGTTCCCGCTCCTCGGCATCAGCTCGACGAAGGACGCGTGCGCCCCCTATGCCGACCCGACGAACCTCTTCTTCCTCGGCGGGCTCATGATCGCGGCGGCGGTCGAGCGCTGGGGACTGCAAAAACGGCTCGCGCTCCACGTGATGAGCCGCCTCGGCGGATCGCCGCGCCGGCTCGTGCTCGGCTTCATGACGGCGACGGCGCTGATCTCGATGTGGACCTCCAATGCGGCGACCACGATGATGATGTTGCCGATCGCGATCGCCGTGATCGAGCATTTCGAGCACGGCACGCCCGACCCCGACTGCGCGTTCGCGCCCGCGCTCATGATCTCAGTCGCCTATGCGGCGTCGATCGGCGGCGTCGGGACGCTCGTCGGCACGCCGCCGAACGTCATCTTCGCGGGTGCGCTGACCCGCCTCTTCCCGGAGGCGCCGCCGGTCGGCTTCGCGGCCTGGATGATGATCGGCACGCCGATCGCGATCGTCATGACGCCGCTCGCGTGGCTCTTCCTCACGCGCGTCGCTTTCCGCGTGCCCGCACGCACCGCCGGCGGCGACGAGACGCTGCTGCATCGCACCCTCGCCGAGCTCGGCCCGATCTCGATCCCTGAGCGCCGCGTGCTCCTCGTCTTCGTCGCGACGGCGCTCCTTTGGGTGTTTCGCGCCGATCTCGACGTCGGGTTCCTGACCGTCCCCGGTTGGACGCACGTGCTGCCGAACCCGCGCGCCGTCGACGACACGGTGATCGCGGTCGCGATGGCGACCCTGCTGTTTCTGCTTCCCGCTGGCGACGGCGCATCTCGGCTCCTCGGCGACGACTGGACGAAGCGCGTGCCGTGGGGCGTGCTCGTCCTCCTCGGCAGCGGCTTCGCGCTCGCCGCGGCCGTCGAGTCGTCGGGGCTCGCCGCCTGGCTCGCGGCCCGCCTCGGCCGGCTCGGCGCGATGCCGCCGTTGCTCCTCGTGCTCGCGATCACGACGCTGCTCGTCGTGCTGACGGAGTTCACGGTCAACTCCGCGATCACGGCGCTCATGATGCCGGTGCTCGCCGCGACCGCGGCCGGTCTGCACGTGGACCCGCGCCTCCTCATGATCCCGGCGACGCTCGGCGCGTCGTTCGGTTTCATGATGCCCGGCGGTACGGCCCCCAACGCGATGGTCTTCGCGAGCGGCCGCATCACCGTGCCGCAGATGGTGCGGGCCGGGATCGGTATCGACCTGATCGGCATCCTCGTGATCACCGCCGTGTTCTATGCGATCGGTCTTCCGGTGTTCGGCATCGCGACGAATGGAGCACCCGCGTGGGTGCACTGAGCCGGGCCCGCCGACGCTGGGTCGTCACCGTGCTCGTGGCGCTCGCGGCCGTCGCGTGCACCCGCCCCGAGCGCGCGCCGACCGAAGCCGTGCGGCTGATCACGCCGCCGCCCGGCGAGCTGCCGCCCACCTACACCTTGCACGACGAGACGCGGCCGGTGTTGGCGCTCCCGCCGGAGCGTCGGCTCGAGCTACCGGTGCTCGCCGGCTCCGACGCCTCGTACGGATTCACGCTTCCGGAGGACGTGGCCGGCGACGTGATCGCGACGGGCAGCCTGCAACGCGCGAAGCACGTCCACCCGCTCCCGCCGCAAGTCCTGACGCGCACGCCCGATCCCGACGGCTCGCCGCGCGTGACCCTGACGCTGCCGGACGTGGCGCTCGGCGACGGCCCGGCGTCGACGCTCTCACTGACTCTGACGACGCCGCCGGCGACGACCGTCGTCGAGACGGCCGTGGAGCACGTGCTCGTTCCCGCGGATGCGCGTCTCGAGCTCGGCTTCGGCTTGAGTCCCGCGGCCGCTGTGGCGGGCGCGGCGCCGGTCACGTTCGAAGTCGCCGTGCAATCCGAGGCTGAGGCTGAGGCCGCGGGCGGCGCCGAGACGAAGCTCTGGAGTGCCACGATCCAGGCGGAGCAATCCGACGCGCCGCGCTGGAACGAGGCGCAGATCCCGCTGAAGGCCCTCGGCGGCAAGCGCGTCCGCCTCGTCTTTCGTGCCCGCGCCGTCGGCGACCATCGTCCCATCGTGGTGCCGCTCTGGGCCGATCCGACGATCGTCGCACCGGGCGAGCGGCCGGCGACCCGCCGCAACGTCGTCCTCATCTCGATCGACACGCTGCGCGCCGACCGTCTCGCCGCCAACGGCGCGTACCGCCAGGCGATGCCGCACATCGACGCGTACGCGCGCGACGCGGTCGTCTTTACGGACGCGTGGTCGGTCTGGCCCGAGACCAGCGGCTCGCACATGTCGCTCTTCACCTCGCGCTTCCCGAGCGAGCACCGGGTGACGAGCTTCATCAACGCGCCGTCTCCCACGATCGAGCTGCTCGCCGAACGCCTCCGGCGCGAAGGCTATCTCACACGCGCGTACACCGAAGACGGCGGCGTCTGGGCGTATGCGGGATTCGCACGCGGCTTTGCGGCGTACGGCGAGCGGCGGAGCGCGGATTTCGTCTATCGCGGCGAGGTCGACGCGGTCTTCGCCGACGGCACACGGTGGGTCGAGCAACACCGCGACCGCACGTTCTTCCTCTTCCTGCACACGTATCAGGTGCACGGCCCCTACGCGCCGCCGGAGAGCTATCGCTCGCTCTTCGCGGACGTCCCCGGCCGAGAGCCGCCGGGCCCGCGCGAGGCCGCGCTCGCCTACGATCAGGAAGCACGGTTCGCCGACGATCACATCGGCCCGTTCCTCACGAAGCTCGGACAGCTCGGGCTCGGCGATCGCACGATCGTCGTCATCACCTCCGACCATGGTGAAGAGTTCGGCGACCACGGCGGCATGGGGCATGGCCGGACCCTGCAGCAAGAGGTGCTGCGCGTCCCGCTCGTGATCGCGGCACCCGGCCTCCTGGCGCCGGCCGCGGTCGCGGCGCCCGTGAGCCTCCTCGACGTCGCGCCGACGGTGCTCGATCTCCTCGGACTCGCGCCGATCCCAGGACATCGCGGCGTGAGCCTGGTATCGCGCGCGCGCGACGCGGCCGCCGGCACCGCACCCAGCTCGGACGAGATGACGCGCCCCATCTTCGGCGAGGTCGACCGCATGGATCGCACCGCCGTGAAACAGGTCTCGGTGCGGCGCAACCACGAAACTGCGATCACCGATCTCGTCGCCAATACCACCCGCTGCTACGCCGCGGACGACCGCACCGAGCTACGGCCGACGGACGCTTGCCCGCAACTCCAAGAGCTGCTCGAGCTGCACCGTCAAGCATCGGTCCCGATCGAGAGCGTGCCCGCGAATCATCACGCGGATCCGGAGCTGATCGAGAAAATGCGCGCGCTCGGCTACCTCGACTAACCGAGGCTCGCTAGCGGCGTTTGCTGAGGACACGGCGCGGGACCGGCTTCCGAGTCGCCGCCGTCGCGGGGGTCTTGCGGTCCAGCGCACGGACGACGCGCGGCGCCGTATTCCGCGTGAGGGACTCGGGCGTCGGCGGTGTGAGGATCGTCTCGCAGACCTTGGCGAGCTGACTCGCGTCGAGCGGCGCCGGCCGCAACAACGGCTCGAGCGCGCGTCGGAGGGTCGTGCCGGGATCGTCGCCGCAGACGAGGAAGGCCGGCGTCCGACCGCTCTCGAGCGCGAGCGCGTCGAGGAACGCCGCCGCGTTTTCCGGCGCGCTTCGGATGTCGACGAGCACGGCGTCGGGCGTCAGCATGGCGAGCAGATCGAGCGCTTGCTTCGGGTCGCACGCCATCGAGATCGAGTGGCCGCCCTTGCTGAGCGCGGCCTTCACCGGGATCAGCCCGTCGACGTCCTCGGAGAGCGAGATCAAACGGCGCTGCGTCCCGAGCTTGGCGACGGCCGCAACCATCACTTCGGGTGCGGGACCGCTGGTGAAGCAACGGACGGAGCCGAGGATGCGGCTTCGGCCGCCGGACGCGGCGTACGTGACGAGCGTGGCGCCGTTCTCGAAGGCCGCCGTCACCTCGGACAAGCGGTCGGGGAGCGCGCTCAAGAGATTGGCGACGAAGAGCGTGCTCGCGGTGTCGGCGGGGAGCTCGGTCTCGAGCGCGGCCGCGACCCGCTCGCGGACGAACGGATCGGCCTCGAGAATGCGATGCGCGCCCGCCTCGACGACCGGGGCTGGCGGCGGCGACAACACCTCGATGCGCGGCACCGCCGGCGCAACGTCGACGGGCGTCGGCGACACGACACGCGACGGCGCGGCGGTCGGCACGGGCTTCGCGATCGTCGCCGCGGCGGACGCCGCCGCCGGACGTTCGGGGAAAG
>JADMIO010785027.1_pt1 | contig 41588 bp, 35 predicted proteins | sample 8958161 | NCBI WGS metagenome assembly JADMIO01 (sample SAMN16585339, study PRJNA669376) | soil metagenome | isolation source: Crop rotation soil | place: USA: Cullars Rotation, Alabama | collected 2011 | reverse complement strand
CTTTCCCGTTAGGTTGATTCCTTTTAATATGTCTTTGTCTTCTATCGAAGCGTGTAAGTTTTTGATTTGTAACATTTATTAGAAAATGAGATAGTTAGAAAATGAGATAATTAGCCGACCGATCCTTCCAGTGAAATTTCGAGCAGCTTTTGCGCCTCTACGGCAAATTCCATTGGCAATTTATTGAGCACCTCTTTGCTGAAACCGTTCACAATCAGCGCAATCGCCTTTTCAGTCGGGATTCCGCGTTGATTACAGTAGAACACCTGATCCTCCCCAATTTTACTCGTTGTGGCTTCATGCTCGATCTTTGCGGTCGTATTTTTGCTTTCGATGTAAGGGAAAGTATGCGCGCCGCAATTGTTGCCCATCAGCAGCGAATCGCATTGCGAAAAATTCCGCGCGTTTTCAGCCCGTGCGCCGATCTGCACCAGTCCACGATAGCTGTTTTGGGATTTTCCGGCAGAAATTCCTTTGGAAATAATGGTCGATTTGGTGTTTTTACCCAAATGAATCATCTTCGTTCCGGTATCGGCCTGTTGGAAATTATTGGTCACGGCAATCGAGTAGAATTCGCCTACGGAATTGTCGCCTTTCAGCACGCATGACGGATATTTCCAAGTCACGGCGGAACCGGTTTCCACCTGCGTCCAGGAAATTTTCGCGTTGTTTTCGCACAAACCCCTTTTGGTCACAAAATTGAACACACCGCCTTTGCCTTCCTTATTTCCGGGATACCAGTTCTGTACGGTCGAATATTTGATTTCGGAATCGTCCAAAGCGATCAGTTCGACCACCGCAGCATGCAGTTGGTTTTCATCACGGCTTGGCGCAGTACAGCCTTCAAGGTAGGAAACGTAGCTGCCTTCATCGGCGATGACTAATGTCCTTTCAAATTGTCCTGTTCCCGCCTGGTTGATACGGAAATATGTCGATAATTCCATCGGACAACGCACGCCTTTCGGGATGTAACAGAAAGAACCGTCTGAAAATACGGCCGAATTCAATGCGGCGTAAAAATTGTCTTTCTGTGGCACTACGGTACCGAGGTATTTTCGGACCAATTCCGGATGCTCCTTGATCGCTTCGGAAATCGGGCAGAAAATAATGCCCTTTTCCGCTAAAGTCTTCTTGAAGGTCGTGGCCACTGAAACCGAATCGACCACGATATCCATCGCGATATTGTTCATCTTTTTCTGTTCGTCGAGTGAAATCCCGAGTTTTTTGTACATCGCCAGCAATTCCGGATCGACATCGTCAAGGGTTTTGTTCTGATCGACTTTCTTTGGCGCGGAATAGTATGAAATTGCCTGGAAATCTGGTTTTTCATAATGCACATTGGCCCAGGTGGGCTCCGTCATTTCCTGCCAGGCGCGGAAGGATTCGATACGCCAGTCGGTCATCCATTCGGGCTCTTCCTTCTTTTTGGAAATGGCGCGGACAATGTCCTCATTGAGGCCAATGGGAAACGTTTCAGATTCTATATCAGTATAAAATCCGTATTCGTATTCTTTATTTTCGAGTTCGATTTTTAAATCGTCTTCGGTGTATTTTGACATATTTTTAGACGAAAGTCGAAAGTCAAAAGTCGAAAGTGCTTGTAATTCGAAATTGAACTTTCAGTTTGTTATTATTTTTTTGAACCGTCAGGAAGTTAAGTTTCATTAAGCTTAATAGTTAATTCCTTAATGGTTCAAATTTTTACTTAAAGAGAAAACGATTCCCCGCATCCGCAGGTCCTGCTCGCATTCGGGTTGTTGAAAACGAATCCTTTCCCATTTAACCCGCCTGAAAACTCTAAAACAGTTCCGGCAAGGTATAGGAATGACTTCTTCTCTACAGCTATTCGTACATCATTGTCTTCGAAAACCTTATCGGTTTCACCCAATTCCTTATCGAATTTCAATTCATACGATAATCCGCTGCAGCCGCCACTTTTAACGCCTACGCGTACGTAATCTTTCGCAGCATCAAAACCATCTTCTCTCATCATCTCCACGATTTTTCTGCTGGCTGAATCTGATACTTTTATCATTGCAAATTGTATTTTGTCTGAATTAATGTGCAAAGATATTACAATTAAAGCGTTTTGCCATAGTGGCTAACATTTTTATAACGATGACGGGATAGAATTTGGCTATGCTTTCGCAGATGAGGATTAGATTCGTTAAATTGCGCCTGTTTTTCGCCAAAATCCTGAACCCAAAACCCAAAACCCAAAACCCTGAACCCTGAACCCTGAATCAAAATAAGATGAAACTCTACCCCATCGAAGCCGGAAATTTTAAACTCGACGGCGGCGCCATGTTCGGCGTCGTGCCAAAAACCATCTGGAGCAAGACCAATCCCGCAGATGAAAACAACCTGATAGACCTTGCGGCGCGCTGCCTTTTGATAGAAGAAGGCAACCGTTTGATCCTGATCGATACCGGTATGGGCGACAAGCAGTCGGAGAAATTCTTTGGGTATTATTCGCTTTGGGGTACGCATTCAATGGACAAATCGCTGGCAAAATTCGGTTTCCACCGCGATGACATCACAGATGTTTTCATGACGCACCTGCATTTCGACCACTGCGGCGGCAGCGTGCAATGGAATAAGGACCGGACCGGCTATGAACCCGCTTTCAAAAATGCGAAATTCTGGAGCAATGCAGATCATTGGGAATGGGCGACAAAACCCAATCCGCGGGAAAAAGCGTCTTTTTTACCTGAAAATATCCTGCCGATGCAGGAAAGCGGGCAGTTGCATTTCATCAAAAGGCCTGCGGGCGATTCCGTTTCAGCGTCCGAACTGGGCTTCGGGATTTTTTTCGCAGACGGGCACACCGAAAAAATGATGCTTCCGCAGATACAATATAAAGGCATGACGATTTGCTTTATGGCGGATTTGCTGCCGACTGCAGGGCATTTGCCTTTGCCATACGTAATGGGTTATGACACAAGGCCGTTGCTCACCTTACCTGAAAAAGAAAAATTCCTGCGCACCGCAGCCGAAAACAATTATTATCTGTTCCTCGAACACGACGCGCACAATGAAATCATCACCGTTGAAAATACCGAAAAAGGCGTCCGTTTAAAGGAAATCCATAAATGTACTGATTTGCTGTAACATTTTTGTAACTCCCGATACTAAGTAATTATATCGCTTTCACCGGCGATATAATTTTTTGTTAAACTTTATTTGATATATCAAATATTGATAAATCATTTTTAGATTTGGCAGAAAATATTCAAATGGAGAGATTAAAGGACATTACGTTTTACAATATGGACAAAGCCATCCGGACCTATCGGGTTTTTGCGCAGAAAAAGCTTCGCGAGAACGGATACAGAATCACCATCGATCAATGGCTGATCATCAAATCCATATTGGAAAATCCCGGGGTGTCGCAACAGGAACTGGGCGAGTTGGTCTTTAAGGACAATGCTTCGGTGACACGGATCATTGATTTGCTTGTGAAATCGGAATATCTCGACCGCGAAGTGAACCCGAACGACCGCCGCAAATCCAACCTGAAAGTGACCGAAGAAGGCAAATCGATTATTGAAAACGTACAGGCATTGGTATTGCAAAACCGCAAAATGGCGCTCGAAGGCGTTTCTGCGGAAGCGCTCGAAACATTAAACCAAACTTTAAATACAATCATCAGAAACTGCAATTAAGCATCATCCAATCACCAATCAAAAACGGACAGTTATGTTTAAAATCAATTATACCCTGGCCTTGCTGATGCTATCAGCGTACTTTTCATGGGTTTATGGCCAGGGTTCCTTTTCTGTCAGGGGTTCCTTTCCCGGAGAAAATGCAGCGTCAGTAATCGTTTCGCTGCAGCATGCTTCGGATAATTCGCTCGTAAAAAACGAATCCGTCGACGCCAAAGGCAACTTCACTTTTGAAAATATCGCTGCCGGGAACTACAGTATCGTAATCAGTTCAAATGGTAAAAAAGTGTATGAAGGAAAACCGTTCGCACTCAACGCCGATACCAACCTGGGCCAGCTGACGGCTGAAAAGGAAACGCGGCTCGAAGAAGTTACCGTAACGAAATCCAAACCCTACATCGAGCGGTCTGAAGGCAAGATGATCTTAAACGTTGACAGCAATATCGGGGCTACCGGCTCCTCTGCGTTTGAAGTCCTGGAGAAAGCACCGGGCGTAAACATCGACAACAACGACAACATCAGCCTGCGCGGCCGCGGCGGCGTACAAATCCAGATCGACGGCAAGCCCACACCGATGTCGGGTACAAACCTTTTGAATTACCTTAAGGGAATCCCGTCGGGGGTTATTGAAAAGATTGAATTCATTACGAATCCTTCCGCCAAATACGATGCTTCGGGCTCATCGATCATCAACATTAAGATGAAGAAGGAGAAAAAATCAGGGACCAACGGCAGCTTCACCTCCGCTTTTGGCGAAGGCCGTTACCCGAAAAGCAATAACAGCCTGAGTCTGAACAACCGCAATAACAAATGGAATACCTACGGCACTTACAGCTTTGCGTACCGCGAAGGTTTCAACAAACTGATCCTGGACCGCAGGTTTTATGAAAATGGCAATTTTACCGGCGCCTACGGGCAGGACAATTACCTGAAGATGGATTTCCGGAACCACATCCTGCGTGCCGGCGCCGATTATTTTGCGGATGGCAAGCACACTTTTGGGGTTATCGTGAGCGGCGTGAGCAATAAATTCAATCCTTACGGCCAAAATTATTCGGATGTTTTTGATGAAACCGATACGCGCGTTTCGCGTTTTGAAACCGTAAATCATTCGCGTGACGACTGGCACAACCAATCGGTGAACCTGAACCATAAATTCGCAATAGACACCGTCGGGACGCAATTGGTGACCGATTTCGATTATGCGAATTACGGCAACAAGACCAGGCAGGATTTCACCACGAAATACCTTGACCTTAACGGTGCCGAATTCCAGGACCGTTACCTTTTGAATGGCGACCTGCGCGGCGATTTGAATCTTTTTTCTATCAAATCGGATTTTACGACCTTTTTAAAAGACAAGACCAAAATTGAAACCGGCGCCAAATCGAGTGTTGTAAAAGCCGATAACAACCTGAAATTCTATGATGTAAGCACGGGAACTCCGGTTTTTGACAATACGAAAAGCAACCATTTCATTTACGAGGAAAACATCAATGCGGCCTATGTGAACGTGACCAGGCAATTGGGCAAAAAATGGAGCGGTTATTTCGGGCTGCGCGTTGAAAACACCAATATTACCGGGAAGCAGCTCGTGAACAACAGCCGTTTTAAGAACGATTACACGCAGCTTTTTCCAAGTGCATTGATCAGTTATGCGATGAATGACGACAACAGTTTCGAACTGAATTACAGCAGGAGGATTGACCGTCCGAGTTATGAGCAACTGAATCCGTTCAAGTTTTTCCTGGATCCGACAACCTACAAGGAAGGTAATCCTTATCTGAGTCCGCAGACGACACATTCGCTGGATTTTACGCACATCTTAAAGCAAAAAATCTTTACGACGCTTTCATTTTCAAGGACGACTGACAACATCACCGGCGTCATCGCGCCATCGGAAGACGACCCGGAAATTACGGTGCAGACGGATAAGAACCTCAATAATGTGGATATTGTCGGGTTATTTTCGGTCCTGCCTTTTGAAATCACGCCCTGGTGGAGCTGCAGCAACAGCCTGAATCTTTATTACGGATTTTATTCCGGTTCGATTGCCAACACGCCGATTAAGGACGAGGGAAATTTTACCTTCAACATGAATTCCGTGCACACCTTTAAGATGAAGAATGGCTTTTCCGCGGAACTGACCGGAAATTACCGGGCCCGCGAAATTTACGCCTATATGGATGTAGACCCGATCGGTTATGTGAATATCGGCTTCCAGAAAAAATTCAAAAACAGGAGCAGCCTCAAGCTCGCCATCAATGATGTGTTTTTCAGCAATGGAACTACGGCCGTGACCCAGTTCAGCGGTTATCACGAAAATTTTAAGGTAAACAGGGATACACGGACAGCCGTAATTTCTTATACTTACAACTTCGGAAGCGGCAATGGGCCACAGCCAAGAAGAACGGGGGGCGCCGAAGACATCAAGCAGCGCGCCGCTTCCGCTAACGGATAAAACTTTAATTTATGAAAACAACCAGAATCTTTTTCCTGATTTCATTCCTTACGATCCTGAATGCCCATTCGCAGGCGCTTACCGTGGCCAACGAAGGCGGCAACAGGAAAGCTTCGGTGTCAGAGTACATCGGGCTGGCCAAAGTGACCATCAATTATAACCGTCCCGGCGTAAAAGGCCGCGAAGGCAAAATCTGGGGCACACCCGTGGCGCATTACGGATTGCAGGATTTGGGTTTCGGCACCAGCAAAGCTTCCCCGTGGAGGGCCGGCGCAAACGAAAACACGACGATCACCTTTTCAGAAAATGTAAAAGTTGAGGACAATGATTTAGTTGCCGGGACATACGGGTTTCATATTATACTTGGCGCGTCTGAAGACATTTTGATTTTTTCGAAAAGGGCCAATTCCTGGGGAAGCTTTTATTATGATCCGGCTGAGGATGCTTTACGTGTAACGGTAAAACACCGGGACCTTGAGAAAAGTGTCGAATGGCTCACGTTTGAATTCCTGGATCAAACGGATAATTCCGCTACCGTAGCATTGAAATGGGAAAAACGGATGATTCCGTTTAAAGTCACCGCCGATGTGCAAAAACTACAGCTGGCTTCGTTTAAAAGCGAATTGAAAACCAAGCCGGGCTTTACCTGGCAGGCGTTCCAGCAGGCGGCGCAATATTGCCTCGACAATGACATTGCAACCGAACAGGCGCTGGAATGGGCGGATATGGCGATTAACGCACGCTTTGTCGGGCAGAAGAATTTCCAGACTTTGAATACCAAAGCCGATGTTTTGGAAAAGCTTGGACGGAAGGAAGGCGCGGACAAGCTTCGGGCGGAAGCGCTTCCTATGGGGACTATTTTTGAGCTGCATCAGTACGCACGGACATTGATTACGGATAAGAAACCGAAGGAGGCTTTGGACGTCTTTCTGCTGAACTACAAGAAAAATCCGGATGTCTTCACGACAAATGTCGGCCTGGGCAGGGGATATTCCGCCAACGGCGAATACAAAAAAGCGCTTACTTATATGAAAAAAGCGCTGCAGCAGGCGCCTGACGACCTCAACAAGACGAACGTGCAGAACCTGATCACAAAACTTGAAAACAACACCGATGTAAATTAACGATTCGCTAAAAGAACGTTAATTTTGAATTTGCTGTAACATTCTTGGATTATTTTTGACCAATTTCAAAAAAAAAACCCTTTTTATGAATATAACTAAATCCTTTTGGCTCATTGCAGCCTCCTTTGTGCTCTCCGCTTCGGTAAATGCGCAAGCCCCTGTAAAATATGTTGGCAAGAAAGCGTCGCTTCCTGAAGCCGAACTGCAAAGATGGAGCCACCTTGACCTTGTAAAGGACAGCGTTCCAGGAATGAGCGTTGATAAGGCGTACGCCGAACTTTTAAAGGATAAGAAAGGCAAAACCGTCATCGTTGGTATTGTAGATTCTGGTGTTGATATCGAGCACGATGACCTTAAGAATGTCATCTGGACCAATCCGAAGGAAATCGCCGGAAATGGAATTGATGACGACAAGAACGGTTACATTGATGATGTGCACGGGTGGAATTTCCTCGGCAATTCAGTAAACGAAAGCCTCGAAATGACAAGAATCGTCCGTAAAGGCGACGATGGATCGCAAACCTACAAGGATGCCAAAGCACAATTGGATAAGAAACTGAAAGACGCCAAAGCGCAAAAAGGCACCGTCGACATGCTTATCGGAGCACACAAAGCCGTAGCCGAATATCTTAAGAAAGACACTTATACGATTGCCGATCTCAAGGAAATCCAGACCACCGATCCTAAATTAAACCGTTCCGTCAGAATGATGCTTGGCGTAGCGGCACAGGCAGGGGAAAATTTCGTGAGCGAAGTGACCGGGTACCATAAATACATTTATGACCAGCTCGATTACAACCTCAATACCGAGTTTGACGGAAGGAAAGTAGTCGGCGACAATCCGGAAGACATCAATGACAAATCCTACGGAAACAATACCGTTTACGGACCTGATAAGGAAGAAGCCATGCACGGCACGCACGTTGCGGGAATCATTGCACAGCAGAGAGGCAACGGCATTGGTGGCGACGGCATTGCCAATAATGTACAGATTATGGCCGTAAGGGCTGTCCCGAACGGTGACGAATATGACAAGGACATCGCACTTGCAATCCGCTACGCAGTGGACAATGGTGCGAAAGTCATCAACGGCAGTTTCGGCAAAAGCTTTTCGCCGCACAGCCAATGGGTTTATGACGCCATCAAATACGCAGAGAAAAAAGACGTGCTGATCGTGCACGCTGCAGGAAACGATGCCAAGGATATCGATGTGGAAAGCAATTTCCCGAATGATGCCAAAGACAATAAAAAGGAATTCGCGGACAATGTACTGACCATCGGTGCACTCGACGTGACTTATGGCGAGAAGCTTGTTGCCGATTTCTCAAATTACGGAAAGGAAAATGTGGACGTTTTTGCTCCCGGCGTACAGATTTACGCTACAGTGCCTAACAACCAGTTCAAATATGAGCAGGGCACTTCGATGGCTTCCCCGAACGCCGCAGGTGTTGCCGCTTTGATCCGCTCCTATTACCCGAACCTGACTGCCAAGCAGGTGAAGCATATTATTATGGATTCCGGCACTGTCATTGACGAGCAGGTCAAGGTGGGTGGCGATGATTCCAATAAGAAACCGTTTTCCACTTTATCAAAATCAGGCCACATCGTCAATGCCTACAACGCTTTGCTGATGGCTGAAAAGATGTCGAAAGGGAAAACTAAAAAGCTGAATGGCTAACCAGCACTTAGTGTAACCATGAGGAGGCCTGCGAATATTTTTATATATTGGCAGGCTTATTCATTTTATCAAATTTTATCATGAAGACATTTTCCGCATTTTGCCTGCTTTTACTGCCTTTCGCCAAAATCCATGCGCAGAAAAATCCCGGTTATTGGCAACAGCGCGTCGATTATAAGATGGATGTGTTTATGGATGTTTCCAATTACAATTATAAAGGCACGCAGAAATTGGTTTACGAAAACAATTCGCCCGACACGTTGAAAAAAGTGTTTTTCCACCTGTACCCGAATGCGTTCCAGCCCGGCAGCGAAATGGATGCGCGGCTGCAAAGCATCAAGGATCCCGACGGGCGTATGGTGACCAAAACCAAAGTCGACGGCAATGAAATAAAAACCAGCCGCATAAAAAATCTTAAACCTGATGAAATCGGATTCTTGAACATCACTGATTTTAAGCAGGACGGAAAATCGGCGCAAACCAAAACCCTCGGGACCATCCTTGAAGTGACTTTGGCAAAACCGATTTTACCGCATAAGAAAACCACATTTACGTTGAATTTCAACGGACAGGTTCCTGTACAGATCCGCCGTTCAGGCCGTAATAATGCGGAAGGCGTCGAACTGTCGATGTCGCAATGGTATCCGAAAATAGCCGAATTTGACTTTGAAGGCTGGCATGCCGATCCGTATATTTCACGCGAGTTCCATGGGGTTTGGGGTGATTTTGACGTAAAGATCACCATCGATAAGAATTACATCCTTGGCGGTACGGGTTATCTTCAAAACCCAAACGAAATCGGTTACGGTTATGAGGAAAAGGGCAAAAAGGTAAAACGCCCGGATACGCCCACATTGACCTGGCATTTCAAGGCGCCGATGGTACACGATTTTACCTGGGCAGCCGACAAGGACTATTTACATGATACCGCAATTGTCCCCGGTGGTGCGACAATCCACTTCCTGTACAAAAACAATCCGAAAATTATCGACAACTGGAAAAAACTACAGTCTGAAACGGTAAAAGTCATGCAGTTTTACAACCAATTCGTAGGCCCGTATCCTTACAAACAGTATTCGGTAATCCAGGGTGGCGACGGTGGTATGGAATATGCGATGTGTACCTTAATTTTAGGCGAAGGCAAGTATGACGGACTTCTCGGCGTAACCACGCACGAAATGGGCCATTCCTGGTTTCAGCATATTCTGGCTTCAAATGAAAGCAAGCACGGCTGGATGGACGAAGGCTTTACGTCATTCATCGAAGACAGCGCATTGAACAGCCTGGCGGAAAAGCCTGCCGAAAATCCTTATTCGGGCGCTTACATGGGTTATATCAATATGGCGAATTCGGGAAAGGAGCAGCCGCAATCGACCCATTCTGACCGTTTTGACGAAAACCGCGTGTACAGCATCACGTCATACAGCAAAGGCGAAGTGTTCCTGGCGCAATTGCGGTATCTGATCGGGAAGCAAAATCTGGAGAAAGCACTGAAGAAATATTATGCCGATTTTAAGTTCAGACACCCGACGCCCAACGACATCAAGCGTACCGCTGAAAGGGTTTCAGGTGCGAATCTCGACTGGTATCTTGTGGATTGGACCGAAACCACAAACACGATCGATTACAGCATAAAAGACGTAAAAGCCAATAATAGCAGCACTTCAGTCACTTTGGAACGCATCGGGCGCATGCCCATGCCGATTGAGCTTACTGTCACTTATATTGATGGAAAAACAGAGAATTTCTATATTCCGTTGCGCATGATGAACTTTACAAAAGACAACGAAATGCCGTTGGTTAAAAGGACCACGCTTCCGGATTGGGCCTGGGCTTATCCGACTTACGAATTCGAAATTCCCGTTTTAAAAAATACGATTAAGAAAATCGAAATCGATCCCACAGGCTTCATGGCCGATGTGAAAAAAGAGAACAATATTTTTGAAGTGAAATAGTTTTTCAAATTGCGAATTGAAAATTATGAATTACCCACCCAGATTGCAATCCGTAATTGCTGATTAACCAAAAAACTCCCGGTGCGCATCGGGAGTTTTTTGTTAATGCAAGCATTAATATATGTGGTTATCCGCTTTTTCATGCAGTTGCTTCTTCAACCCGCGGATAGTGCTTCTGATTGTATATTCCAAAGATAATACACTGATAATTAATCGCTTTTTCACAATTTCGGGAAAGAATTACAGGATTTAAAAGTCGCCGTTGACAGTCGCAGTTTTCAATGGCCTTACGATAAGCATATGGAGTCAAATCTCCAGAAATCCTCATCAAAACCTCATCAAAGGGAGATTTAATAAATCCAAAAAGTATAATTATTTAATTTTAGCAGTCGTAACCAAAGACCCGATTATGTGTAAAATCTTATTGCTGTCGCTGCTGGCACCCGCCTGCCTTTTCGCCCAAATTTATAAAGACCCGAAAGTTCCCGCCGATGAGCGCGCCGAAGATCTGCTTTCAAAAATGACGCTGGAGGAAAAAATCGATTACATCGGCGGTTACAAGGATTTTTATATCCGGGGGATCGAGCGCTTCGGCCTGCCCGAAATCAAGATGACCGACGGTCCTGTCGGCACGCGCAATTATGGGCCGACGACCGCTTATCCTGCTACAATACTCGCCGCCGCAAGCTGGGACACGCAGGCAGCCTATGCGTATGGCCAGGCATTGGGCAAAGATGCGCGCGAACGCGGCGTACACATCCTGCTCGCGCCCGGCGTCAATATTTACCGCGCCCCGATGAACGGCCGGAATTTCGAATATCTGGGTGAAGATCCTTTCCTGTCCGGGAAAATGGCAGCTGCATATATCCAGGGCGTGCAAAGCCAGAAAGTCGTGGCCACCGTAAAGCATTTTGCCGCGAACAACCAGGAATGGGACCGTAACAACGTGAGTTCGGATATGGATGAACGGACGCTGCGCGAAATCTATCTTCCCGCATTCAAAATGGCGGTCCAGGAAGGGAAGGCCGGTGCCGTAATGAACAGCTACAACCTGCTCAATGGCGAGCATGCCACGCAAAACAACCACCTCAACAACGACATCCTTAAAAGGGAATGGAAGTTTGACGGCATACTGATGTCAGACTGGGTGGCTACGTATGACGGCATCGCTGCGGCCAATGGCGGACTCGACCTCGAAATGCCTTCCGCCGCATTTATGAATAAGGAAACGCTGCTGCCCGCAGTACAAAACGGAACCGTTTCTGAAGGAGTCATCAATGATAAGGTACGGCGTATTTTACGCATCATTTTCCGCTTCGGTTTCTATGACAATCCATACATCGCATCAGAAACCAAGCCCAATCCGGAAAATGAAAAAACAGCATTGGATCTCGCACGCAATGGCATCGTACTGCTTAAGAATACCAATGATATTTTACCCATCGACAAGAAAACGAAAAGCATTGCCGTAATCGGGCCGAACGCCAATATTAACGTCGCGGGCGGCGGAAGTTCTTATACAAAACCGTTCCACTTCACTTCCTTGCTTCAAGGGATTACGGATTATGACAAATCGATCAGGATAAATTATGTTGCCGCAGCCATCCCGAAAATGGAAGATTACATCAGCAGTTCTCCAATATTTACTGCGGCCGGTTCGGAAATAAAAGGTGTTCAGGCTGAATATTTTTCGAACAAAAACCTCGAAGGCACCCCTTTCTTAAAGCGTAATGAAACTGAAATCAACCACAGCTGGAGCGATACGGAAAACGACAATGGTATTCCGTCCGATCATTTTTCCGCACGGTACACCGGTGTAATCCGAACTAAAAAAAATGCGGTGTACAAACTTGCCGTTCGCGGCGACGATGGTTTCAGGCTGATCGTTGATGGTGAAAAAGTAATCGACTTGTGGACTGATCACGCCTCGACACTTAAGACTTATGATCTTTCGATGAAAGCCGGACAAGAGTACAATTTCGCACTCGAGTTTTATGAAAACGCCGGTGAGGCACAAATTGAATTTGCAGTATATTTTGATGAAATTGATTTCAGGGAAGCCCAAAAAGCGGCAAAAGCCTCGGATATTGCGATCGTTTCCGTTGGCTATGACGATTCTTCAGAAGGTGAAGGCTTTGACAGGACCTTTCAATTGCCTCCAAATCAAACCATGCTCATCAATGCCATTGCGCAGGCGAATCCATTTACGATTGTCGTATTAAATGCCGGCGGAAATGTGAATATGCAAAACTGGCTCCCAAACGTAAAAGGACTGTTACACGCCTGGTTTCCCGGTCAGCAAGGCGGCACGGCCATTGCGGAAATCCTCTTCGGGAAAACGAATCCGTCGGGAAAATTGCCGGTGAGCTTTGAAAAGAAATGGGAAGACAACCCTACATACAAAAATTATTATGACACCGATAATGACAAGCGTGTGTTCTATGGCGAAGGGCTCAATGTAGGGTATCGCTATTATGACAAAGCTGCGGTAAAGCCGCAATTCCCCTTCGGTTTCGGGCTTTCGTATACGAAGTTTGATTATTCCGGCTTGAATATTTCCGGCTCCGGAACAGATTTTACGGTGACTTTCACAATTAAAAATTCCGGAAAATATGATGGTGCCGAAGTAGCCCAGCTTTATGTAAGCCAGAAAAACCCAAAGGCGGAAAGGCCGCTAAAGGAATTGAAAGGCTTTTCTAAAGTTTTCCTCAAAAAAGGCGAAAGCAAAACGGTTTCAATACCCTTAAACAAAGATTCCTTTTCTTATTTTAAGACTGAAATGAATGCCTTCGGGTATGATCCGGGCGCCTTTGAAATACTGGTCGCCGCTTCTTCCGAAGACATCAGGCTGAAGGGAACGGCGGATGTGAAATAAGTTTCATCATTTCATACCTTACAACAATTTCATGGTTTTCACGTTAGCGGTAATGGCTTAAAATTGCGTTATAATTTCGGGTATGTAAAACGGAATTTGTAGTTTTACAGCTGTAAAATCGACGAAAATGAAACTACTGAAATCCCTGGTACTTTGCCTTTTTTTCTTTTTATCGGCACAGAAAACCGTCGCACAGACCTATCGCTTTAAGGCAAGCAGCTTCAGCCTGATCGAAAAAAATGAGGACGGCACCTGGGGAAAATGGACCGAGCCGGAACAATCCACTGTCGTGATTACACTTGATGGCGACAAGGACAGGATTGTCATCGGGTCCAAAGAGATCCAGGTCTATAAGATCATGAGTTATGGCGAAAAAGTCGTCAGCGGCGATGATGAGACCATTCCGCTGAATTGTATGCTCATCGACGGCAGGGCCTGTACGATCCTGATCATCACCCGAAAAAGCCAGGGCAACCGCAAGCAGTTTTACATCAATTTTGAAGATGTGAAGATTGTCTACAATGTGTACGTGGACTGATTACAGCGGCAACGAAAACCCAAATTCGATATTGGCCGTATTAAATCCGGCGTTGGAACTTTGCAACCCGGCATTGGAAGTATGCCTGATGTTCGGGCGCAGGTCAAAAGTGATGTTTTTTACACGGTATGAAAACCCTAGCGACAGCACATCGGAAAATGCAAACCCTTTGGAAAGCCTTTCCGTTTCGCGATCGGTAAACATTGGGCCGACGCTTCCCAGGATATAGATGCTGAAATGCTTCGTAAGCGGCTTGCGTACCAAAAACCCTACGTTGAGCACATATTCGTGTATGTCCTTGAGCTTTGTATATTCTTCGCGCTTTTCCTCATAATCTGGCTCGTCGGGCGTGACGAAATAGAAATTGATCAGCTGGTGCGTGGCAAAATTGATTTCGGGCTGCAATAAAACCTGGTAGGTGAAATGCCTCCCCTTTTTCAGTTGCCAATACAGTTGCGGCTTGATGTAATGATTGGTATACGTATAATCGGTGTTTTTGATCTCATCGCCAAAGCCGTAATGCAGCCCAATATCCATTGGATGTTTTTGCACCTGTTGGGCAGCGGTAATCACAAAAAAGAAAAACCCGATAACGGAAAGCCGGAATTTCATCGATAAAATGGTTTGGTTAGGATGCTAAAAGTACTTAAAATTCAGTAACGGCAGCTGCATCTTTTGTAACTTTGGCGCAGCAAAACTGTTTTATGCCTTTCACTTATCCGAAAAACGAAAAACTCAAGAGCCGCAAGACGATTGATCTGCTGTTTTCCGAAGGCAAATCGGTTTCAAAATACCCGTTGCGACTGGTGTATATGCCGATGGAAGGCCAATCCGAAAAAATCCTGGCGGGCGTATCGGTGGGCAAAAAATATTTCAGGAAGGCGGTCGATCGCAATTACTTCAAGCGCGTGCTCAGGGAAACCTACCGGCTTAATAAGCCAATTCTCGCTGAAAACCTTGACAAACCCTATGCCTTCATGCTTTTTTACCAAACCCGCGACCGATTGGATTATGCGGAAATCAACCTGAAAACGGTTCAGCTGTTTGAGAAATTCGTGAATGGGGTAAAGTCGGCGGCGCATCCATAAATTGTTTCAAAGGCATGGTAATAAAAAGGTGCATTTTTCCGTTATTTATCGGCTAAATTAGCTGTTTTATTATTATTTTAGTTGCCTTGTTTCCGGTACGGGAACAATGATTAATACAAAATCCGTTTTACGATGCGTATCCCTTTTAAGAAAAAATATGTCATTCCTATCCTTGCGGGAGGATTGTTTTATGTAGGCGCGAGCTTCAAGGACGATTTCTTTGAAATTGCCAAGCAGATCGAGATCTTCACCGAAGTCTACAAAACCGTCAACATGAATTATGTCGACGAAACCAATCCGGGCGAAATGATGGACAAGGCGATCAAGACCATGCTCGCCGACCTTGACCCGTATACCAATTACTTCAACGAGCAGGACGTCCTTAAATTCAAGATCAACAATACCGGTGAGTATACCGGAATCGGCGCAATCATCACCCGCAAGAACGGCCACGTCATCATCAAGGAACCCTACAAAGGCTATCCTGCAGACAAGGCGGGCCTGAAGGCAGGCGATGAGATCATCCAGATCGGCGACATCAACCTGGTGGACTACAAGGACGATGCCTCGCAACTGCTCAAAGGCGGGAAAAATGCGAAATTCGACATCAGGTATAAGCGCCAGGGGAAAATCAGTACCACGCAGCTTGTCCTCGATGAAGTGGATGTAAAAGCGGTGCCGTATTACGGCAAAATTGATGACAAGACGGGCTACATCGTATTGTCACAATTTAACCGCAAGGCTTCCTCAGAAACCAAAGAAGCACTCGAGCAGCTCAAGCGTGAAGGTGCGCAGCGCATCGTTTTGGATCTAAGGGGTAATCCCGGCGGGCTTTTAGGCGAAGCGGTAAATATCTGCAATCTTTTCGTGCCGAAAGGCGAAGTCATCGTGACCACAAAATCAAAAGTTGAAAAGCACAACAACACGTATAAAACCATGAATGAGCCTGTAGATCTTGACATTCCGCTGGTTGTGATAGTGGACGGCAAGAGCGCTTCGGCTTCGGAAATCGTTTCCGGTGCGTTGCAGGATCTGGACCGTGCCGTGATTATCGGGAGCCGGAGTTTCGGAAAAGGATTGGTGCAGCGCCCGATCGACCTGACGTATGGCACGCAGGTAAAAGTGACCATTTCGCGTTATTATACGCCTTCCGGCAGATGCATCCAGGCTCTTGATTATGCGCATAAGGATGCCGACGGGAAGGCCATCCGTACCGATGCCTCAAAATACAACGCTTTTAAGACCAAAAAAGGAAGGACCGTTTATGACGGTGGCGGTATCCAGCCCGATATCGAGCTTGAAGAAACCAAGCTGAGCGCCATCACGCAGGCATTGCAGAAAAATGATGCGATTTTTGATTATGTGACTTCGTATTATTATAAAAATCCAAACCTGGGCGATAAGATTCCGACTGTAACCGATGCGGATTATGCCGATTTCAAGCAATTCCTGAAAACGCAAAAAATCACCTACGAGACAGAAACGGAAATCGCGCTGAAGAAAACGCTCGAAGCCGCCAAAAAAGAAAAGCTAGACGAAAGCATCACCGCAGAATACCAGCAATTGCTCAATTCGCTCCAGAAAAGCGAAGAGGCACAGCTGACACTTTATCAAAAGGAAATCAGGAAATTGATCCTTGACGAAATCATCCAGCGCTATCAGTACAAGGAAGGCCTGTATCAATATTATACCAAAAACAATTCCGAAATCAAGAAGGCGGCCGCGCTGCTTGACAATCCATCGGAGTATAATAAAATACTGAAAAAATAATGCTCAAGATCTTTAGATTACTCCCGTTTTTAATTTTCGGCTCACTTTATGCACAGGAAGAAGTAGTGCAATCGGTTTATTTCCAAAGCAGCAAGTATACTTTGGATGAAAAGCAGGCGAAAGAAGTGGTCGATTTCATCAAAAAAACCGATTCTTCCCGTATAGAATCCATCCAGATTTTCGGCTATACGGACGATTTGGGAAAGGAATCCTATAACAGGAAACTTTCAACGAATCGGGCCAATACCATCAGGGATAAATTGATAGAACAGGGCATCAAGAACAAGATCATCGTTACCATTGAAGGCAAGGGCCGCATCCTGATTGACGATGACGTGGTCGACAACCTTCCCGAAGTGCGTTCGAAAAACCGCCGTGTTGACGTTGTGCTGAACCTCAAGCCGTTGCCCGCAATTGAAATTCCCGGATTTTTACCTCAATCCAAAAGAAGCATGTCGTCGGGGATCATATTTATCTTGAAAACCTGCTGTTTGAACGCGGCAGCAGCAAGCTGACATTCAAATCCAAAACCGACCTCGATAAGCTCGCACGGCTGCTCCAGAAATACAAAAACCTCGAGTTTGAAATCCAGGGACATGTATGCTGTACGCCGCCATACCAAAAAGAAGCGATCGACCGCGACACCAAAAAAAGGCAGCTGTCGCAGAACAGGGCCGAAAGCGTATACAAATACCTGATATTCAAAAAAATTGCAAAAACACGGATGACTTTCAAAGGCTATGGAAATACCGTGCCGCTGGGTAAAGGCCAGGAGTATGACCGCAGGGTCGAATTGGTGATTACAAAAGTCTGATGCGCCATTATCTCGTTTCGGCAGCCCTTTTATTTATAGGCACCTTATCCGCGCAGCAAAAAGAAATCCTGCTGTATTTCGATTCCGGAAGCCATCTGCTTACTTCCCAAGGGGAGGCGATGCTGGACACGTTTTTTGTAACAGATTCCATTACCATCGACGCCATTACAGTGGAAGGATATTGTGATGACATTGGTCAGGAAAACGACAATCTTATCTTATCGGAAAACAGGGCAAAAGCAGTTGCGGATTACATTCACACGCTGTCCGATACAAATAACATAAGCGTCATCGGTAAAGGCGAACTTCCGTTGGAAAGTGCCCAGGATGCGGCGGGGCAAAGGCAGCGGCACAGGAAAGTTTCCGTTTTGGTATCCTATACCTTAGTTTCGGAAAACCAAAAACCCAACGCTAAAAAGCCACTTGATGTCGATCTTTTTGAGGGCTATAAACTGCCCGGGGAAAAATTGGTGCAGGGTGATAAATTCATACTGCGGCAACTGCTTTTCGTGGCCAGCACCACAGTCTTTGAAGACGCCGATACCGCTGAAGCGGAATTAGCAAAGTATGTCGAATACTTTAAGGCAAATCCCCAGATGCGGTTTGAGATCCATGGGCATGTTTGCTGTATTTCGCATGTATTCCGTGATGCACGCAACATTTACACCGGAAAAAACAACCTTTCTGAAGACCGTGCCAAGCGGATTTACGACTATTTTATTGAAAAAGGTATTGATAAGTCGCGGATGCACTACCAGGGTTTCGGACGCCAGTTTCCAAGGCCCGGCGTGGCGGAAAAGTTCAACAAGCGGGTTGAGATTGTCATTACGGAAATTTAATCCCGTTCCATCCTGATGTGCGGAATATCATCCTCAAGATAGGTTTCGCTGGTGGCATAAAAGCCGTTGTTCTCATAAAAATTCTTAAGGTAAAGCTGTGCCGATATTTCAATACGGCTTTCGCCAAAATGGCTTCTTATTCCGTCAATGGAAGCCTTCATCAATGAATAGCCCCATTTCCTGTCGCGGTATTTTTCATCAATGACCACCCTGCCGATGGACGCTTTTTCAAAATAATCTCCAGGCTGAAACAGCCGCGAATAGGCCACGATCTTACCGTCAAAGATGCCCAGCACATTCAATGCCTTCTGGTCTTTGTTGTCTATATCCTGATAAATGCAATCCTGTTCGATGATAAAAACCGATTCGCGGAGGCGAAGGACCTGATATAATTCTGAAACCGATAAACCATTAAACGCGCTGATCTTAAATTGTAATTCCATGACGCAAAAGAATAAAAAAAACCCTGATAAATTGATTTTATCAGGGCTGTATTATTTTGAAAAATACTGATTAGCCGTTAATTTTCAATTTCATTCCCGGCCTCAGATTATTACTGCTGATGCCATTCCATTTCTTGATATCCGAAACGGTTACACCAGGATATTTTTGGGCAATCGTGAAAAGCGAATCGCCTTTCTTCACCAGGTAGTGGCTCTCTTTTGCGCTGTCTTTCTTTACCCTTGCGGCAATCTGGTTTTCTGCAGAAGGCGTTTTCATGATAGTGAGCTTGGCGCCCAGCTGGACATTGCTGTCCTGCATCTTATTCCATTCCTGTATCTGGGCAACGGTAACACCCTGCTTTTTCGCAATGGCGCCCAGGTTATCGCCTTTCTGTACCGTATAGTAAGTAGGGACTAGTCCAACTGCCTCTTCCTTAAGGTCTTCAATGTCGACTTTCGTCTTGTTGATCTTCAGTCTGGTATCGAGCAATACATTGGTATCCTCCATATTGTTCCATTCTTTCAGGTCCGCTACGGAAACCCCATATTTCTTTGCGATGGAGCTCAAGTTATCGCCTTTCTGTACTGTATAGAATTCCGGAGTTTCGGCAACGTCTGCATTTTTAGCATCTTTTTGTGCTGTTGCTACTGTTTTTTCGTCCTTCGCCGGCGCCGATTTTTTAGTATTGTCGGCAATAGCTTCATTGTCATTACCTTCAGTCACTACTATCTTGAGTTTTCTTCCTAAAGGTGCGCTGTTGCCTTTCAGTTTATTCCAGCGTTTGATCTGCGCAATGGTAACGCCGTATTTCGAAGCGATTTCACTAAGGTTGTCGCCCCGCCTTACAGTATGGTATTTATTGCGTGTCCTGGCGGTTACCACCGAATCTGCGGAAGCGATAGCAGTCGAATCCTTTGAAACCGTACGGATACGGTCCATATAAGGCCTTTCGCGCTTTTCATTTTCGTGCTGCACATACGCATAAACCTTATCCTCGTTTGAGGCAAACATCGCAATTTTTTCCGTAGGGAGTCTCAGGAAGTGGTTTACATTCGGGTAAAAAGGGATTACATTCATCTTATACGAAGGATTCAGCAGCTGCAGTTGGGCAACCGGTACATCCAGCAGGTCTGACAGCTGCTTAAATGTGATTTGCTGCTTGATCATGATCGTATCAGTGGCAAAATGCTTGATGATGGCGCGGTTTGGCACGATACCGTGCTCCTTATGATACGTATAAATATACATCGTTGCCAGGAACGCAGGCACATATCCCTGTGTTTCCTTTGGCAGGTTCTTGCGGATGTTCCAGAAATTCTGCTGCCCGCCCGAACGACGGATCGCTTTGGCGACGTTACCCGGCCCGGAATTATAAGATGCCAGTACCAAGTCCCAATCACCGAAAATCTTGTACATATTGGCCATGTATTGCGCCGCCGCATCGCTTGCCTTTTGCGGGTCGCTGCGCTCGTCAACATAAGAATCGATGTTCAGGTTGTATTGCTTGCCGGTCTGGTACATGAACTGCCAAAGGCCGGTAGCCCCTACCCTTGAAACGGCTTTAGGGTTTAATGCCGATTCCACGATGGCAAGATATTTGATTTCCAAAGGCACATTCTGCCTTGCCAGGGATTCCTCGAACATCGGGAAATAATATTCTGAAATAGCCATCAGCCTTTCATAGGATTTCTTCCTGTTCTTAAGGAATGATTTGATGATATTTTCAAGTCCCTGGTTCCACTCGATGTTGAAAGGCGACTTGGCATCCATTTCCTTAAGGCGCGCCTTGAGGAGTTCGGTTGGCAATTCGTAATCTACTTTCTCGTCCAGGTTGATGTTCTTGATATCTGCGGAAAGATTGTCGAATAAATCAAGGTTGGTCAGTTCCTTCATCCAAAGGCTGTCCACGCAGGAAGCCACGGCATCACGGCGGAAAGTGGATTTAATCGAGTCTAAATAGGAGATCTTAATTTCAGGTTTCAGCAGATTAGCTGCGGTTTGGGTGGAATCCTGTCCAAAAATGGCTCCGGTAACCAGTAAAAGCGCAGATAAGGTGATGTTTCTTATATTCATATTTACGTTTTTATAGTTTTTGCATGAAGGGGATCATGAGGGGTCAAAAACTTTCAATTCGTGATAATTTAATGTCTTCTTAAAGAACTTCAAAAGTCAAAATCCTATATTTCAAACCTTTGCAAATGCAAACATAGTAATCTTATAACAAAGTCGACTTATTTTATAACTTAAAATTGTGTGAAAAATTGTTAATTGTGATTTGACTATTCTTGTATCGCCGCAATTCCCGGCAATATTTTCCCTTCCAGCATCTCAAGCATGGCGCCGCCTCCCGTGGATACGTAGCTCATTTTCGGTTCGAGTCCAAACTGCTTCACGGCCGCTACCGAATCGCCGCCGCCGACAAGTGAAAAAGCACCTTTTTGCGTCGCTTCATCAATATAATTGCCCAATGCGATGGTCCCTTTTGCAAACGGTTCCATTTCAAAAACACCGAGCGGGCCGTTCCATAAGATCGTTTTGGATTCCAGGATGACCTTTTTAAAATTTTCCAAAGATTCCGGTCCGGCGTCAAGTCCCTGCCATCCGTCGGGGATTTCGCGGACATCGGTTATTTTGGTATTGGCGTCTTTTGAAAAAGCGTCCGCCGCAATGACATCTACCGGAAGGTGGATCTGTACGTTTTTGGCTTTGGCCTTTTCCAAAATCTCCAATGCCAGGTCCTGCTTGTCGTCTTCACAAATCGAATTCCCGATTTTTCCGCCGAGCGCCTTAATAAACGTAAAGGTCATCCCGCCGCCGATGATCATGTGGTCGACTTTGTCAAGTATATTCTCGATAACCGTAATCTTGGAAGAAACCTTGCTGCCTCCAAGCACTGCCGTTACGGGCCTTTCAGAGTCATTCAGCACCTTATTAAGGCTGTCGATTTCCTTTGCAAGCAAAGTTCCGAAACATTTGTCTTCAGGAAAAAACTGTGCGATGATCGTTGTCGAAGCGTGCGCGCGGTGCGCCGTTCCAAATGCGTCGTTGACATAAACGTCTCCCAACGAAGCCAATTCCTTTGCGAAAGCGACATCGCCCGCTTCCTCTTCCTTATGGAAACGCAGGTTTTCGAGCAGCAATACTTCGCCGGGCTTGAGGTTATCCGCGGCCGATCTGGCTTTGCTGCCGATGCAGTCTTCGGCGAATTTTACATCAGCTCCGAGGATTTCGGAGGTTTTCTTCACGATATGCTTAAGTGAATATTTGTCTTCAGCGCCTTTTGGCCTTCCCAGATGCGACATAAGGATTACGCTGCCGCCATCGGCGAGGATCTTATCAATGGTGGGTTTTGCAGCCTCAATGCGGGTATCGTCGGTGACGTTGAAGTTTTCATCCAATGGCACGTTGAAATCCACGCGGATCAGTGCTTTCTTATTTTTGAAATTGATATCGTTGAGTGTTTTCATTTGCAGCGTTGTTTGTTTATTTCTTAAAGCCGCACAAATATAAGGTTTTTCGTTAAAACGGCATTTTTGGTGGTGCGCCGCTTTTGGTCATGGCTTTTATTAAAAAGTAAACCCCGCGGGGAAGCGGGGTGTACCTAACCAAAAAAACCTTAAAATCACGAAATTACTTTTATCCGCAAAGCTGCTTCTTAAAAGTGAGACAAAGGAAAGGCAAATCCGAACGCACTGAAAATTAATGAGGTAAATGGAGAAAAGTTTGCGGTAAATGCGGGAAAGTGTGAGAATTAAGAGGCAAAAGTCGAAAGTCGGAGTCATCAGATGGGAAATAATGTGTTTGCTTCACAATTGACGTTAACGCATTCAAAATTGAGTTTTACAGCTTCGCAACTGTGCCTGCCAATCTGAAATCTTAAATCAACAATCTTAAATAAAAAACGGCCTGCCGAGGCAAACCGTTTCTCAAAAACTATTTATCTTAAAATCTAAATCGGACAAATCTAAAAAATTTTCTGACAGTTTTGCGAAATTCACGTTATTTCTTTTCAAACAAAAAAACAGCCCGCAACCGCGAACCGTCCCATACTGCAAACTGTGACTGCGACTGCGACTACAAATTCATCAAACCCTCAATCTCCTCCGCCTCAATCGGAATGTTCCGCATCAAATTAAACGGCTCGCCTTTTTCCTGAACCACTACATTGTCCTCCAGCCTGATTCCGAAACCTTCCGCAGGGATATAAATTCCGGGCTCGACCGTGAAAACCATATTGGCCTTCATCGGTTCGTGCAGCAGGCCGTAATCGTGCGTGTCCAAACCAAGGTGGTGTGACGTGCCGTGCATAAAATATTTCTTATACGCAGGCCAGTCCGGGTTTTCGTTCTGTACATCGGCCTTGTCGATGAGTTTGAGTCCGAGCAATTCCGAGGTCATCAATTTCCCGACCTCAACATGATATTGTTTCCAGAGCGTTCCCGGAACAAGCATTTTCGTTGCTTCATTCTTTACCCGTAATACGGCATTGTAAACTGCCTTTTGCCTTTCAGTATATTTTCCTGAAACCGGAATCGTACGCGATAAGTCGCTGGAATAATTCGCATATTCCGCAGCAACGTCTAAAAGGATCAAATCACCGGCCTTACATTGCTGGTTGTTTTCAATATAATGTAACACGTTCGCATTATTTCCGGAAGCGATGATCGGCGTATACGCAAAACCTTTGGAGCGGTTGCGGACGAATTCGTGAATCAGCTCGGCCTCGATTTCATATTCGGTGACATTTGGCTTTACGAATGACAATAACCTGCGGAAGCCTTTTTCGGTAATATTACAGGCCGTCTGCATCAGGTCGATTTCCTCGCTTTCCTTTACCGAACGGATCCTTTGCAAGATAGGATTGCTTTTCGCGACGGCATGCGCCGGATATTTCTCCTTCCACCATTTTACGAAACGGGCTTCGCGGGTTTCAGTTTCCACCGATTGGCGGTAATGCTCATTGGTGTTGATGTACATCGTATCGGCATAGGTCATGATTTCAAATAAGATCTTCTCGAAATCCTGCAGCCAATAGACGGTTTTTATTCCGGAAACTTCAAACGCGCGTTCCTTTGTCAGCTTTTCGCCTTCCCAAATCGCAATGTGCTCGCTGGTTTCCTTCAGGAACAACATCTCTTTTTGGTGGGCATATGGCGCATCTGGAAAAAGCAGCAAAATACTTTCTTCCTGGTCCACGCCCGAAAGGTAGAAAATGTCACGGTGCTGCGCGAACGGCAGCGTAGAATCAGCAGACACAGGATAAATGTCATTCGAGTTGAAAACGGCAACGCTGTTCGGCTTCATTTGCGCGGTAAACTTGGCGCGGTTCTTTATGAAAAGATTGCGGTCGATCTGATGGTATTTCATTTTTTAGTGATTAGGAGTTAGCCAAAAGCCAATAGTTTCGTACAAAGCTAATCATTCCAATAAAAATTCTATCGGCCAAATGGCGCAATTTTGAACTGTAATCATCTCATAGCAGATTTACTTATGGCTTTTGGCTTTTGACTCTTGGCTACTTCACATTCCTCCTGATCCGGCTCATGTGGCGGTCCGAAATACCCAAAAAGGACGATAAATAACGCAATGGCACTTCCTGCAATAGTTTCGGTTCGGTTTGCAGGAGCTTGGTGTAGCGTTCTTCGGGTGTCATCGTCAATAAATCGATGCGGTAATCGTCAATCAGGCAGATCTGCCTTTCGATCAGATTATAATAGCATTGGTGAAACGCGGGATTGTTTTCAATGAGGTTTTTAAACGTCTTTAAATCGGCTACATATAAGGTACAATCCGAAATGGCTTTGATGCTTTTGCGCGATGGTTTTTGGAAAAGGAAACTGTTTAATGAGCTTGTGAAAGAATGGCGCAACGCCAGATACGTCGTGATTTCATTATCAGAAACCAAAACCGCATGTTGCAAAATCCCACTTTCGATAAAGCAGAAATAAGGGCAGGTGCCGCCTTCCTTTACAAGGAATTCATTCTTTTTAAGCTGGATTTTATTGAATACGGTTGTGGCTTCCTGAAGCATTTCTGCGGAAGCGCCTTCGCCAAATTGTAGCAACGCATTTAAGAAAGTTTCCGGATTATCATCTTTAGCCATGCACAAACTTAATAAAATTCAAATTTGAAATTCCAAATTCCAATTTTGGTAATAAGACGGATTTGGAATTTTAATTGATATCGTTTCCGAAACGGCATTTTTATGGTATTTTAGCGGAACAACCATCTTTAGATTTTATGAAACAGATTTTACTTTTTTGCTTTATCTTTTGGCAAAGCATTATTTTTTCGCAGGAAAAACCGGCGTATCGCATTTTTGACAGGAACGGGAAAGAAACGACATATGCAAAATTGCTCAAATCAGCTTCAAAAACCGAAGTGGTCTTGTTCGGCGAATTCCATGACAATGCCATTTCACACTGGCTCGAACTGGAACTGGCAAAAGATCTGGCCGAAAAAAAGAAACTGGTCCTGGGTGCCGAAATGTTTGAAGCCGATAACCAGAATCAACTCAACAACTATCTGAAAAACGACGCCGAAAATGCAAAAATCGACAGCACGGCGCGGCTTTGGCCCAATTACAAAACCGATTACAAGCCGTTGGTGGATTTCGCCAAAGAAAAAAACCTTCCTTTCATCGCGACGAATATTCCGCGAAGGTTTGCAAGCCTGGTGTACAAAAAAGGCTTCGAGGCTTTGGAAACCCTCACCAATGAGGAAAAAACATGGATGGCGCCGCTGCCGATCGCTTACGACCCGAATTTGCCCGGCTATGTAAAAATGGTGCAGGAAATGGGCGGGCATGGCGGCGAAAACCTTCCGAAAGCCCAGGCCGTGAAGGATGCGGCGATGGCTTATTTCATCCTGAAAAACAAAACGGAGGATTCGGTTTTCCTGCATTACAACGGCTCGTACCACAGCGACAATTTCGAAGGCATTTACTGGTATCTGAAGCAAGGCAGCCCGGATTTGAAAATCGTGACCATTTCAACCGTTACACAGGTTGACATTTCCAGGCCGGAGAAGGAAAACCTTGGCAAAGCCGACTTCACTATTATCGTTGACGCAGATGTCACGAAAACCTATTGACACGGCACTTTAAATTGATTATAAATAAGCCGTAAAAGATTGCGCTAAATATCATTTAGCACTATTTTTGTATGATTTTTAAAAACAATTAACCTGACATATGGCACAAACCGCACTCTTGAAGTCCTCTATTGCCAAGAAAGTCGCCATGGCGCTTTCCGGACTTTTCCTCATTTCATTTTTAGCGCTGCACGTTTCCTTAAACATGGTTTCGGTATTCAGCGAAGCTGCTTTTAACAAGGCATCGCATTTCATGGGCTACAATCCGATCATACAGTATGTGATGCAGCCGATTCTGGCGGCCGGTGTGATTTTCCACTTCATCATGGGGATTGTGCTTGAAATCCAGAACCGCAATGCGCGCCCGGTAAAGTATGCCAGGAACAATGGCGCGGCAAACGCTTCATGGCCTTCGCGCAATATGATCATCACCGGATTGGTCGTGTTGGCATTTATGGGACTGCACTTTTACGATTTCTGGATTCCGGAATTGAATTTCAAATACATCGCAGGCGAAACCCCTGATGCTACAAGATATTATGGCGAATTGGTGGAGAAATTCCATGATCCCGTACGTACAGGATTGTATTGTGTTTCGTTTGTTCTTTTGGCATTGCACTTATGGCATGGTTTTGCATCGTCTTTCCAATCCGTTGGCTTCAACAATAAATATTCAAGGGCTTTGAGCAGATTCGCTTATGGATTTGCGGTAATCGTTCCGCTTGGATTTATTTTCATCGCTTTGTTTCACCACCTCATCCACAATCATTAATATCATTTCATAATGGCATTAGATTCAAAAATACCTGAAGGTCCAATTTCAGAAAAATGGACACATTATAAAGACCATATCAACTTAGTCAATCCGGCCAACAAGCGTAATCTTGACATTATCGTTGTAGGGACGGGATTGGCAGGTGGTTCGGCAGCAGCCACACTTGCAGAACTGGGTTATAACGTAAAAGCATTCTGTTTCCAGGATTCCCCGCGCCGTGCACACTCGATTGCGGCACAGGGTGGGATCAACGCTGCGAAAAACTATCAGGGAGATGGAGATTCTACATTCCGTCTTTTTTATGATACCGTAAAAGGAGGCGATTACCGTGCGCGTGAAGCAAACGTCCACCGTTTGGCGGAAGTATCGGCGAACATCATTGACCAGTGTGTGGCGCAGGGTGTTCCTTTGGCACGTGAATACGGCGGATTACTGGACAACCGTTCTTTTGGAGGAACTTTGGTGTCACGTACTTTTTATGCAAAAGGACAAACCGGGCAACAATTATTGCTCGGAGCATATTCTGCAATGAACCGCCAGATCGGCCGTGGAAAAATCAAGATGTACAACCGCCACGAAATGCTCGAGTTGGTTGTCGTAAATGGCAAGGCGCGCGGCATCATCGCACGTAACCTGATTACAGGTGAAATCGAAAGGCATTCGGCGCATGCCGTCGTCATCGGTTCCGGAGGATATGGAAACGTATTTTTCCTTTCTACCAATGCGATGGGAAGTAATGCGACTGCAGCCTGGAAAATCCATAAAAAAGGCGCGTTTTTCGCCAATCCATGTTATACACAGATCCACCCGACCTGTATTCCGGTTTCAGGCGATCATCAGTCAAAACTGACATTGATGTCTGAATCCTTAAGGAATGACGGAAGGATCTGGGTGCCAAAATCACTGGAAGATGCCAAAGCCATCCGCGAAGGCCGTAAAAAACCAACCGATTTATCAGAAGACCAAAGGGATTATTACTTAGAAAGAAGATATCCGGCTTTCGGAAACCTGGTGCCACGTGATATTGCTTCGCGTGCTGCAAAGGAGCGTTGTGATGCCGGTTTCGGTGTGAATAAGACCGGTGAAGCGGTGTATCTTGACTTCGCTTCGGCGATTGAAAGATATGGAAGGGATCAGGCGAAAATCAAACATTTGGATGAAAACGATGCGGCTTTGGTGAAAAAATTAGGAACCGAAGTCGTTGAGAGCAAATACGGAAACCTGTTCCAGATGTATGAGAAAATCGTTGATGAAAATCCATATGTTACCCCAATGATGATTTACCCTGCGGTACACTACACTATGGGTGGTACCTGGGTTGATTATAACCTGATGACTACGATTCCTGGCTGTTTCTCGATTGGGGAATCCAACTTCTCTGATCACGGCGCGAACCGCCTTGGTGCTTCGGCACTGATGCAGGGACTGGCCGACGGCTATTTCGTATTGCCATATACCATTGGAGATTATTTGGCACCGGATATCAAAATGGGTAAGATTCCAACGAATACGCCTGAATTCGACGAAGCTGAAAAAGCAGTCCGTGACCAATTGGAAAAATTCATCAACAACAACGGAAAACATTCCGTAGACCATTTCCATAAGAAATTAGGAAAAATCATGTGGGATAAAGTCGGCATGGCGCGTAATGCAAAAGGCCTGACCGAAGCCATTTCCGAAATCGCCGAATTGCGTGAGGAATTCTACCGTGATGTAAAAGTTCCCGGAACACTTGACGGTTTCAACCAGGAATTGGAAAAAGCGATGCGTGTTGCCGATTTCCTTGAATTGGGAGAATTATTCGCCAAAGACGCCTTACACAGAAACGAAAGCTGCGGCGGCCATTTCCGTGAGGAATACCAGACACCGGATGGTGAGGCACAACGTGATGATGAGAATTTTGCTTACGTAGCCGCATGGGAATACAAAGGGAAGCCAAGCGATGCCGTTCTTCACAAAGAACCACTCGTATTTGATAATGTTAAGCTGGTACAACGCAGTTATAAATAAGATTCAGTTATGAAATTAACTCTCAAAATATGGCGTCAGAAAAACGCCCAGGATAAAGGAAGATTAGTCGATTATCAATTGGATGGTGTTTCACCTGACATGTCCTTCCTTGAAATGCTCGACGTATTAAACGAAGGGCTCATCAATAAAGGGGACGACCCTGTGTCGTTTGACCATGATTGCCGCGAAGGAATCTGCGGCATGTGTTCGCTTTTCATTAACGGAGAGGCACACGGCCCTGATCGCGGTGTAACGACCTGCCAGCTGCACATGCGTATGTTTAAGGACGGCGATACGATTTACATTGAGCCGTTCCGCGCGAAGGCATTCCCTGTAATCAAGGATTTGGTGGTAGACAGAAGTTCTTTCGACCGCATCCAGCATGCAGGAGGTTTCATTTCTGTAAACACTTCAGGAAACACGATTGATGCCAACACGATTCCAATTCCGAAGCATGATGCCGACCGCGCGTTTGATGCTGCAACATGCATCGGTTGTGGTGCGTGTGTGGCTTCGTGTAAGAACTCTTCCGCGATGCTGTTTGTTTCCGCAAAAGTTTCCCAATTTGCGCTTTTGCCGCAGGGGAAAGTCGAAGCGGCAGACCGCGTATTGAACATGGTGCGCCAAATGGACGCTGAAGGTTTCGGAAACTGTACCAACACCGGTGCCTGCGAAGTCGAATGCCCTAAAGGGATTTCATTGGAAAATATCGCGAGGATGAACCGTGAGTATCTGTCGGCTAGTTTGAAAGGATAGTTTTCAGTCGCAGTCGCAGTTTTCAGATTGCTACTAACAATATTAAACCGCATTCATTTTTTGGAGGCGGTTTTTTTATTTTGGGCGTTGCCTTCGGCCGGGCTTTCCACTGCAATCTTTTTATTGCCGTGAACGTATCTCGCAAAATTAAATCCTTTCTGGCAATAAAAAGGATTTTCGCTTCAATCCCTAACGCGGTTCCTCGTAAATTCATAAATCGTATATTTGGGAAGCAAAACCAAAACCATGAAATTTTCCTTCTCTTTTATTTTCCTGTTTATTTCATCAGCCATTTTTTCGCAAGACCTTTCCCAATCCGTGAATCCGCTGATCGGAACGGGCGGACACGGCCATACGTTTCCCGGTGCGACGCTGCCGTTCGGAATGGTGCAATTGTCTCCCGACACAAGGATTGACGGCAGCTGGGACGGCTGCTCCGGTTATCACTATTCTGACAGTGTCATTTATGGCTTATCGCACACCCACCTCAACGGTACAGGCGTTTCCGATTTCGGGGACATCATGCTGATGCCGACGATGGGCGAACCGTCTTTGGACAATAAGGAATATTCCTCCGCTTTTTCACATGCCAATGAAAAAGCCTCAGCAGGATTTTATTCCGTAAAACTCGATAAGCACAATATTGACGTGGCTTTGACTGCCACAACACGGGTCGGATTGCATCAATACACCTTCAACAAATCCGGGCAGGCCAACATCATTTTGGATTTAAACCACCGCGACAAGCTGCTCATGGGCGAAGTGCGTATCATCGACAGCAAAACGATCGAAGTCTTAAGAAGAAGCGAAGCCTGGGCGCGCGATCAATATGTTTATGCCAGAATAGAATTCAGCAAACCGATGAAAATCACAAAAGTCAACAACAATGCTTTCGCCCCGGCCAAAACCACCGACACCTTTTTTGCAGGAAGCATATTGTCATTGAGCTTTTCATCCGAAGTCAGGAAAGGCGAAAAAATCCTCGTGAAAGTAGCGCTGTCACCCACCGGTTACGAAGGAGCAAAAGGCAACATGTCCGAGCTCAAAGGCTGGGATTTCGAAAAAACGAAGAAAGCCGCCGAAGCCGCATGGAACAAGGAACTGTCTAAAATCCAAATCACCACATCGGATAACGATAAGAAAACGGTTTTCTACACCGCTTTATACCACACCATGATGCAACCCAATATCGCACAGGATGTTGACGGCAAATATCGTGGGCGGGACAATGAAATCCAAACGGCGGAAGGCTTTGATTATTATTCCGTGTTCTCGCTTTGGGATACATTCCGCGCGGCGCATCCCTTATACACTTTGATTGAAAAGAAGCGCACCGCCGATTTCATCAATACGTTCATCAAACAATACGAGCAGGGCGGCAGGTTACCCGTTTGGGAACTCGCTTCGAATGAAACCGATTGTATGATCGGCTACCACTCGGTTTCCGTAATGGCCGACGCAATGGCCAAAGGCATCAAGGGATTTGATTACGAAAAAGCATTTGAAGCCGCAAAACACAGCGCCATGCTCGATATTTACGGATTGGATGCTTATAAAAAGAACGGTTTCATTTCCATTGATGATGAGCATGAAAGTGTTTCGAAGACATTGGAATATGCTTATGACGATTGGTGTATAGCTCAGATGGCGTTGAAACTTGGAAAAAAGGAAGATTATCAATATTTTATGATACGCTCCCAAAGCTGGAAAAACCTCTTTGATACGGAAACATTGTCGATGCGTCCCAAGCAAAACGGCGGCTGGAAAAAACCATTCGACCAAAGGGAAATCGACAACAATTTCACCGAGGGGAATTCCTGGCATTATTCCTTTTTCGTACCACAGGATATTCCGGGTATGATTGGAGCCTATGGCGGAAATGAAAAATTTGAAATGAAACTCGACCAGATGTTTAACGGCAGCTCCAAAACGACTGGCCGTGAACAAGCCGATGTTACCGGACTGATCGGGCAATATGCGCAGGGCAACGAACCTTCGCATCACATGGCTTACCTGTACAACTTCATCGGAAAGCCGGAAAAGACAAACGAAAAAATCCATTATATACTCGATAATTTCTACAAAAATGCGCCAGACGGATTGATTGGGAATGAGGATTGCGGGCAAATGAGCGCCTGGTATATCTTAAGTTCCATGGGAATTTATGACGTTACGCCTGGCAGTGGCGAATGGACCGTGACAAAGCCTTATTTTGACAACATCAAAGTTCATTTTGAAGACGGCACAAAAAAGGAATTGGCCAAGGAAAAAAGCCTGAAATACTTTGGCGTCAATCCGGTAACGCCTGAAACTATGGATTATGAAAAGATTATTCCTGTTCCAATCATTAATGCGAAGGGGAAATCTTTTTCGGATAAAATGCAGGTTGAAATCAGTTCCTGGGGAAAAGATGATAAGATTTCCATCATCACAACCAATCTTGACGAGAATATTATTTTTCGACATTCTTATTCAAAGCCTTTAATCATCGACTTTACAGGGACTGTGGAAGCATTTGTTGACAATGCTGATGGAAAAAGTAACCACATATCGGCTACATTCATCAAAAAACCAAACAACTACACCATCGACATCAAATCAGAATACAACCGCCAGTATTCCGCAGGCGGTCCTGAAGGTTTGATTGACGGCATCAAAGGGTCCGAAAACTGGCGCAAAGGCGACTGGCAGGGCTATCAGTCACAGGATTTCGAGGCGATAGTAGATTTACAAAAGGAGCAAAAGGTTTCAGAGGTATCGGCAAACTTCCTTCAGGATTCCCGCTCGTGGATCTTGATGCCGGTGAAAGTGGAATTCTATACCTCAACGGACAATGTCAGTTTTACTTTGGTGAAAACCATCGAAAACACTTTAGACCCGAAAATTACGGATACCAAAATCATCGATTTCAAAAGCAGCATCAATCCCGTAAATGCGCGTTACGTAAAGGTAAAGGCGTATAATTACGGCCCGCTTCCCGAATGGCATCAGGGTTATGGCGGGGATGCATTTATTTTTATTGACGAGATTACAATTAAGTAATTAGTAAATGCGATAATTAGCGGATTAGCGAATGAAAATAGCTTTAATACAAACAGCGTTAACCTGGGAAAATGCAGAAGCGAACCGAACGCATTTCGAGGAAAAAATCAATGCCATTACTGAAAATGTGGATCTGGTCGTGCTTCCGGAAATGTTTCCAACCGGATTTTCAATGACACCGGAAGACATTGCCGAAACCATGGATGGTGAAACCGTCAATTGGATGAAAGCAATGGCGGTGAAAGGCCATTTTGCCATCTGCGGCAGCGTGATCATTCAGGAAAACGGCAATTTTTACAACCGGCTGCTTTTTATAAAGCCTTCAGGGGAAATCGAAACGTATGACAAGAGGCATTTGTTTTCACTTGCCGGCGAGCACAAAACCTATACTGCGGGAAGCAATCGGCTCATCGTCGAACACAACGGATTTAAGATCTGCCCGTTGGTATGCTATGATTTGCGGTTCCCGGTTTTTTCAAGGAATACGGAATATTTTGACCTGCTGCTGTATGTCGCCAATTGGCCCAAACCGAGGATTCCGGCCTGGGATGCGCTTTTAAAGGCGCGTGCGATTGAAAACATGTGTTATGTGGTGGGTGTAAACCGTGTCGGCGAAGACGGTAACGGGCATGAGTACATCGGGCATTCACAGGCTTTCGATTACCTTGGAAACCCGTTGACCGAAGTTTCTGAAAAAGAAACGATCCTGATTGCTGAGCTGCAAAAAGGACCGATGCTCGAAACGCGTTCTAAATTGTCTTTTCTCGAAGACCGTGATGCATTTCAGCTTAATCCGTAAGGATGATTTCGTTAACCATTTTCATAGTGGCTTTTTCATCATTGACTTCAAATTTTCCGTCCACAATCTGATTGATCTTGGCGCTGGAAACCCATCCTGTCGCCTTATTCAGTTTGATATCTGAAGTCATCGTGCCCGAAACATCCTGTAAGACTTTACCGGAATCATCGCTTTTTGACGGTGTAATATTGGCGTTGCCGGACAATATGTAATAATCGCCGGAAACCGACTTTAATTCATAAGTTGTTTTTATATCCGCAGTCAAACCGCCGTCGAGTTGGGTTTTTACCGTCCATTTTTCTCCAATCCCAACCGGATTTTCAGGAAAGAAGCTGAACGTAGTCTCAAAATTCTTCCGGATGGCGCCTTCACCATAGGATTGTTCCAATTGTGCCTTCAGCTGTGCTTTCTGCATTTCATCGACGTCAAACCCATCCATCATCTTATCGAAAAGGGCGTTTAGGCCGGTCAATTCCGTCACCCTTCCCTGTGCGGTGAGCTTCATGCCGAACGGCTTGTCGATAAGGGCTTTCAGCATTAATGAGAAAGTATCGTCTTTTTCAGCACTGAATTCCATTTTGCCGCCCGGCATATCCATCGAAAAAGCCATATTCAGGTAGCGCACTTCCATATCATAAACACCGTCATCTATTTTAGTGACCTTGTAAGACATTTTACCCGTAATTATCATATTGATGGCAATATCCTGGTCCTGGATGTGCTGTTTTATGACCATTTCTCCCGAAGTGTTCTGATAGTATGTCGTTCCCTTTACGAGGTTCATGCGCAGGGAAAATTTTTGCGCCTGCAAGTTGACGGTAAAAATCACCAACAGCAATAAAAGTGTTTTTTTCATATTAATTTGTTTTTGAATTTTGTCAACCGCCCAAATCGAAATTTTCCGTCCAGTCCCAATTCGACCGCACTTCAAAAGTCGAGCCATAAATTACCTCCTCTGCCTGTCGGCGTTCCATAAAACTTCCGGTATCCCATACGCGGTTTTTGTTGGTGTCATAAATCACCCGCAGCACGAATTTATTCGGTTCTACACCCATAAACTCGACCGTTGGGGAATTTTCGGAATATTCTTCGGCCAGTATCTTGCCCTTTTCATCGGTAAGCTGCACGATTACGGGAAACTGCTTTACGTTTTGCAGGTTGACGACAAGGTTTCCATATTCCGATAGTTTTTTCGTCGACACCCTGAAGCCCAGCGTATCGTTTGCGTTTTCATAAAGGTCCGTAAAAGCGCCCGGCAGTACATCGACGGTATATTTCTGTTCGGGTTCGCGCTTAAAGTAAATCTTAAAGCGCTGTTCAAACACGTCATATTCCGTTTTGAATGCCAGCGGTTTGCTGTTCATATCGGTAACGCTGATTTTTGTCGTGTCGGTCTTTACAAGCGGCGTTGATAATTTCAGCGTAAAATCCTGCCTCGGATGCAATGTCCCGCTTTGTATGGCGGAAATGCTCAACGAATCGGTTTTCTGGCTTTTGATCTTTACCACAAAATCCTTCGCGAATTTGTCTTTGGCTACATTGATGCTGATCGAGTCGGCCTTGATGGGCCTGAACCAAACCTGCACCGAATCCTTGTCCGGGAAACGTGTCACGATCGAAGGGACGATTTCATCGCCGTTTATAATGGTTGTCCTGATGTCTTTCGGATTCCCTTCATAACCCATCAGCAATCTGCCACCCGCTGCCTGCGTAGGCTTCAACGCCTTGAAGACCGGGACTTCGTTAAACAGCTCAAGCGAATATTTCTGGTCTGACGGCAGCGTTATCGGTTCCGGATAAAACCCGATCTTGTCTTTCTTCGGATCAAATTTGTAATTGGCGATGTTGTCCTTCAGCGCAATCAGCAGGTATTTCCCGGCTTTTACATTTTCAATCTTAAATGTGCTTAGGCTGTCCAGCGTATTGGTGACATATCTTGGCTTTTCCTTATAAACAATGGAATCGTTGTACTTTTCGTCGATTTCATAGAGCATCACATTTACGAAATTGTCCGTCTTGGTTTCCAAAGCATCCTTAATGCTGCCTTCCACTTTGAGCGAATCGATATAGCTTCCCGTCGAAAACACATATTTAAACTGCGAATATGGATTGCCTTCGTTGTTGTCCTGTATGCTTTGACCGAAATTAAGGCTGTAGGTCGTGTTCTCCTTCAGCGTATCGGTAAAGCGGATATTGATGAATTTACTCGCTACTGTCGGCGTGATGTCCGGAGTCGAATTCATCGGTGGCGATATGACAAGCTGCTTGCTGACATCCTTGAGCTTCACGTATTCATCAAAATACAGCCTGATGGTTTTTCCCTTAAAATTTGTCGTAAGATTCGCAGGCTCGCTTCTTTGCAGCACCGGAGCGATGGTATCCTTGGCCCCGCCTGTTATCGTACCCCTTTTGGCACAGCCTGTTACGGCAAAAACCAATATCAGCAAAGGAATCAAAAGTCTTTTATTCATACGGCATTATTTCTGTCACAAAATAACGATTATATTTAGTGTTGGCGAAATGTTTTGGGAAAATAAGTTGGGTTTGGAAGTGCCTTAGTGCCTTAGTGCAAATTAAACTTTGATAAAAAAGCAATCTTGGCACTAAGGCACTTCTTCACGAATGCGACATCGCCATAGTTACAATGCTGAGTTTCGCGCCGGGAATCTTCAGGATGGCCTTCCCGCAGGATTCGAGCGTGGCGCCGGTCGTCAGTACATCATCGATGAGCAGGAAATGTTTGTTGTGATGGTTTTCATTGAAAACCACATCAAATACATTCCGGCCATCATAATTGCGCTGCGCCATATTTTTCTTCGACTGGGTTTCAGAATAGATACTGCGCAGCAATACGGAACTGTCATACGGTATGGAAAGCTGTTCGGACAGCGCCCTGCCAAAAGTCGTCACCTGATTGAAACCGCGCTGCCGCAGCCTTTTCTTATGCAGCGGAACCGGGACAATCGTATCGATTTTGGCATCTAGCGCAATCGCCTTCAGGTCCTGGCCATACCATTTGCCGATTACCGTCCCGATTTCCTCATGCCCGCGGTACTTCAGGCTGTGGATCATTTCCTGCACGATGCCTTTCTTGTGGAAATACATAAACGCCGAGACATGCTCGACCGGAAGCCGCCCATAAAATTTCCGCACCGCTTCATTATCGGGATTGCGGTAAAACTCCGTCAGCGGGATTTCATGCCGGCAAAGCGTACAGATCACATGCTCGTGCTGTAACAGGATGCCTTTACAGCCACAACAGACTTTCGGGAAAAGGAGGTTTATAAGGTTTTCAAACATCAGGATATCAATTTGCACCTAAATTAATAAATGCCAAAATCGGACCATTACGTTAAAAGCGTAATTCTTGTTAAAAAAAACAGCTACTTACCTGAACTTGCGTATGACTTAGCGTTCCTTGCGGTTAAAAAACCGTTTCAAAGCACCGTTTGCGGTTAGAAAAAAACTCCTATTTTTGCACCACTATGGCAAAACAGGAAGATTTATTTAAGAATGTAGTTTCGCACGCGAAGGAATATGGATTCATTTTCCCTTCGAGCGAAGTCTACGATGGTTTGAGTGCTGTGTATGATTATGCGCAAAACGGCGTTGAACTCAAGAAAAACATCCGCGAATACTGGTGGAAATCGATGGTGCAGATGCACGAAAATATCGTTGGCCTTGACGCTGCGATATTAATGCACCCGACGACCTGGAAAGCTTCGGGACACGTTGACGCGTTTAACGATCCGTTGATTGACAACAAGGATTCGAAAAAAAGATACCGTGCTGATACCCTTATCGAGGATTACGCGGAGAAATTAAACCAGAAAGCGGAAAAGGAAATCGAAAAAGCGGCAGCCCGTTTCGGAGAATCCTTTGACCGTACACAATACGAAACGACAAACCCGCGCGTGATGGAATACCTTTCCAAAAAGAAGGAAATCCTCGAGCGCATGGCGCGTTCGCTCGACTCCGGTGATCTTGCCGATGTAAAAGCCCTGATCGAAGAGCTCGAAATCGCCGATCCTGAAACCGGCTCACGCAACTGGACTGATGTAAAGCAGTTCAACCTGATGTTCGGCACAAAGTTAGGCGCTTCCGCAGAAAACGCCATGGACCTTTATTTGCGTCCTGAAACCGCCCAGGGCATTTTCGTAAACTTCCTGAATGTTCAGAAGTCAGGCCGTATGAAGATTCCGTTCGGAATCGCACAAACCGGAAAGGCGTTCCGTAACGAGATCGTTGCGCGTCAGTTTATCTTCCGCATGCGCGAATTCGAGCAGATGGAAATGCAGTTTTTCGTAAAGCCGGGCGAGGAAATGAAATGGTACGAATACTGGAAAACGACCCGTTTGAACTGGCATTTGTCTTTGGGCTTAGGAAAAGAAAATTACCGTTTCCATGACCATGAGAAACTCGCGCATTATGCGAACGCCGCCGCCGATATCGAATTCAATTTCCCTTTCGGATTCAAGGAACTGGAAGGAATCCATTCCCGCACCGATTTTGATTTGAAGGCACATGAAGAATATTCAGGCAAGAAAATGCAGTATTTCGATACCGAGGAAAATAAGAATTACACGCCATATGTTGTAGAAACCTCGGTAGGGCTTGACCGTATGTTCCTCGCGGTCTTCTCAAACTCCTTAAAGGAAGAAACTTTGGAAGATGGCTCCGTAAGGACCGTTTTACAACTTCCATCAGTTCTTGCACCGACAAAAGCGGCCGTCTTACCCTTGGTGAAGAAAGACGGATTACCTGAAATCGCACGCGAAATCATCGAAGACCTCAAGTGGGATTTCAATATGGCTTATGATGAAAAGGATACTGTCGGAAGACGTTACAGGAGACAGGATGCCCTCGGAACACCTTTCTGCATCACCGTCGACCACCGGACTTTGGAAGACAAGACCGTCACGATACGCCACCGCGACAGCATGAAGCAGGACCGCGTCAATATTTCGGACCTGAGAAATATCATTGAAAATGAGGTGTCCGTCAAAAACTGGCTGATGAAAGCAAAATAACAGGAATAAGGTCCCGGGAAATTTCCGGGATTTTTTTTGTATGAAAAAGCCCGGACGTATCCGGGCCTTCAAACCAATCCAACCAATTGTTTTTATGATTTCTTAAAAACTTCAGCGTAAGACTGCGACTGCATTTCCTCGACAGATTCGAAAAGATAAGCGTACTTCCCATCTTCGGTGAATGCGATATAGTATGCTTCATACGGCTGTCCTTCCGCCACGAATTTGTAAAGGTTCTCACCGGTCCTTTCCCAGTTGACGGTATAAGTATCGCTTCCTTCACCACAGAATTTTTCAGTAATGGTCAGGTCGCCATTCGATTTAAATTTGTAAATCTCATCGTCACAGGGCTCGATATTATCCGAGGTGACAACACCGTTCTCCATAGCGCCATATAGCTTCCAGGTGCCTACGATAGGATCTGTATTACTGTTTCCGCCATTGTTGCCGTCATCGCCTTTGTCATCATCGCCGCTGCAGGAAGCGACAGACAACATAACGGTCGATACGAATAAGATAGATAAGATTTTTTTCATGATTGTGTATTTTAGGGTTAATTAATCGATTTCGGGACAATAAGCACCTTGTCATGGGCCAGGCTGTAGATGTAGCTGCCCGTTGCAGTCTTAGCCACTTCAATCTGGCTGGATTGGAAATGTGACGTATTGGTAATATAATCCATGATTACCTGCTGGTTTGTTGTTGATGGCATATCGGGCATGAACGATGATTCGTTGCCGGACGAAAGCTGCTTGCGTATGCCATCGGTTGCGTACAGGTAATTGTTATCCACCGCGAAGTCGCCACCAAGGAAATTCGCACCGTTATCGATTTGGTAAAACAGCGACATCGTGGTGCCGTTTGCAATCTTAAACACGTTGTTCTGCGCACGGAAATAAACATCATTGCCCGAAAAGCGTACCTTCTCTATAGAATCCAAAAATAAATCCGGATTTGAGAATGACGCTACATCAAACATCGTATAATCGCCATTTACGGTGAGACGGAAGAGCTTCGTGCCGGAAGCCACCCACATTACGGCATTGTCCGGGTCTGGCTCGACAAAATTGATGCCGTTTACCGGAAGTTCGGCAACCTGCTCAAAACTCCCGGTACCCGGGTTCACCTTTACCAGCTCGCCATAAAACGCCCAGGTATACGCCTGCGCGGAATTGTCGACAGCCATATGCGTCGGCTTGATGTAATTCAGATGCAACGGCACATCGCTTTCGAGGTTGGCCGGTACGTCCGAATTCATCGAAACAAACCCATGCTTATTGAAATTGTGGTAATATACCGCAAACTCGTCCGCATTTTCCGTATTGTCTTTTGCAGGAAAATAATAGTACACGCCGTCCGCAAAGTTGTAATGGTTCCAGACAGGGCTTGGCCCGCCGGTCTGCAGGCGGTAAATGGCCTCAAGGTCGGCTCCGGAATCGGTCGTGACCATGTAAACGCCTTCGTTTGAGGTCCGCATTGTAAGGTGGATGCCTGTCTGCCCGTCAGGGATCCCGACCATCGTTCCCCAGGCACCGCCGTCATCCTGCCAGCCGCCGCCATTGTTATTGTTGTTGTTGCTTCCGCCATCGTCATCGCTGCCGCAGGATACGGCAAGCAGGGCGGCAAAGAGGCATAGGCCAATCCGTAAAAATTTCTTCATAGTGTTTGTTTTATATGGTTGACCAAAAATACTTTGGGCCGAAAACAAATGAAATACTCATTAATAGGTATTTTTAAATTGAAAATTACTCCGAAGGTGATGGCCGATCATCAGATGCCCGTCCGTGGTTGTCAGCAGGTTGTGACGCGTCGTCAGAAGGTTTTGGCTGGCGGTCCGAAGCCATGTCCTGATTGTCCGAAGGTATTTCCGGGCAGTCCGAAGGTCATTCCTGGCAGTTTGAAGGTCTTCCCGGGCAGTCCGTTGACATTTCCGGGCGCTCCGTTGGCATTTTCGGGCGCCGTTACTGGTTTCTGACGATATGCGGCGGTGTGCGGAGTGAAAATCATTTGCTTCGCCCCATGGTCCTGTCACACTTGAAAACCAGGCTATAAATAATGTGTGGCCCTGTGCTGCATAAATCTTATCCGAAATGTAAAGTAGCCGACAATCCCACACTTCAATCACCGGTACTTTTGCTGAAAAGTCCCGACCATGAAAAAATTTATCCTTGTATGGTTTGTCGCAGTGATGACTGCCGGCTGCGAATCTGAAGGCCCGCTCACGGTTATCGAGGTGGGTGCATTGCCCGTTCCTGAAGAAGCAATTGCTGTATATTCCGGTGTTTTCAGCAGCACGCAGGGCATCAATGTCAGCGGCTCTGTAAAAATATACAGGCAGCAATCCCATTATTATGCGGCGCTCAAATCATTTTCGGTCTCATCGGGGCCTGACCTTAAGGTATACCTGTCAACTTCCGCGGCGCCGGACCAGTTTTTAAACCTTGGGGCTTTGGGTAACGGACCCGAACAGGCTTATGCCATCCCCGACGGAACGGATTTTACCCAATACTGCCATGTACTGATCCATTGCCAGCAATACAACCATCTATTTGCCATTGCCCCCTTATCTCCGGTAAATTAAATTGAAGGCTTATGAAAAAGAACCTGTTTCTTATCTTATTATCATTGCTTTCCTGCTACGGCACAAATGCACAGGGCTGCAGCGATGCCGGAATCTGCAGCATAAGCAATGCCCACGATGAGGCTGAAAAGCGGAACCAATTTGAAGTTGGCACAATAGCAGGCGAAGGAGAGGCCGGGATCCGGTATTTGTCCCCTTATGCCGCCTATACCTTGCATTGGAACCGGCATTGGTCGGCCAGTGCGGGGAAAG
>JADMIO011398625.1_pt1 | contig 41602 bp, 26 predicted proteins | sample 8958161 | NCBI WGS metagenome assembly JADMIO01 (sample SAMN16585339, study PRJNA669376) | soil metagenome | isolation source: Crop rotation soil | place: USA: Cullars Rotation, Alabama | collected 2011 | reverse complement strand
CCGCGACAACTTGTCCACGTGGAATTCTAAGCTTAGGATCCCAATGTGCTGGAAAGGCCACCGGTGGCACACAGATAAACAGCCGAAGACCCGGCCGGTAAAGGGGTTGAGGCGGCCACAGCGCAAGAGTGCCAGGAGTGCCACCCACAACCCTCTCCGTCGGAGTTGGCCCCCGCCCCCCGGAGTGAAATTCCGGCCGCTGGCGTCGGGGGCGACCTGCGCCAGCCCTGTGTCGGCTGCGCCTGCCGGAGTCGGGCCTGACGATCGACTTGCCCTCTTGAACAAGAGGTGGCCTGAGCCGTCGCTATTCAGCGACTCGCAGCTCGAACCCGTCGGTGGTCTCGATCAGCTTGAAGACCGTCGGCTCGTTTTGTCCCTCGCGGGAGCCGCGGGCCTTCTCCTTGCGGCGCAGCTCGTCCTCGACGTAGCGGGGGAAGAAGACGACAAAGTGCTCGGGGGCGCCCTTCAGCCCCAGCGCACCGGCGATCGCCGCCACCGCCCGGCGGTCGCTTTCGACCCAGAAGATGTTCTTGACCTGCTTCAGATCCTCGGCCTCCGCCGTGACGGGGCGTTTGTCCAGGTTACGGACGACGCGGTATTGCCCGCCCTGCGAGTCCGGGAAGGCGATGAAGCCGCCCAGGACTTGCAGCTGCTTGACGAACTCCCCGCCGTCCTGCGTGTTCAGGGCGAGCTTCCAGCGCTGGACGCGGCGGGCCCGCTCCCCCAGGCCGTCCGTAAGCCGCTGGACCGTCCCCGGGGTCGGTTTGGCCGGCTTCACCTCCGGCCATAACGGGTCCGGTTGCTTCCGGTAGTTCTCGCGCTTCAACACGAGCAACGCCCGCGGGTCGTTCTCGCCCGTGCTGCCGAAGTTCGCCGGCGGTTTCATTCCCGGGAGCGTGTAGCAGACGGCTAGGGCGTCGGCTTCGAGGCGGTAGATGCCGGGGATGATCTTCTCCTTTTCAGGCCCGTTTAGGGGTCGCAGGTAGATTTCCTTGGGGTTTTTCGCCGGGTCGAGGCGAAAACCCAGTTCGTGCGACGGATTGCCCTGTCGGAGGATCTTGAACTTCTCGCCCTCGATCACGATCCGCACCGAACGGAAGCTGTCCAGGTTGGCGTGTTCCGTGCCCAGGTGTTGGTAGGATTCGAGACGCCAGGTGCCTTGAATCTGCTCCACCTCTGCCGAGCGCTTTCCGGCTTCGCCGGGGGGCGACGCCCCGGCGACCGCCGGGGGGGAGTCCACGGCGTCCGCCGGTCGCAACAGGTCCGGGCGTTTGCGGACCTTCTCCGGAGACTCCGGCACACGTTTGAACACGACAAGAGACACCTCGTCGTCGGTGCTCCCGAAACTCGTCGGCCGCTTCTTGTCGGGCCCCGAGTAGCAATACGCCCAGGCGTCGCCTTCGAAACGGTAGATGCCGGGGATGATTTTGTCTTCGACCGGGCCACCCAGGGGTCGCAGGTCGATCTCCTTGGGGTTCGACAGGGCGTCGAGTCGGAATTCCGCCTCGTGCGGGACCTTGTCGGGCGGCGTGATCGTGATGCGGTCGCCGCGGACCGTCAGCCGAGTTTTCTGGATGAATTCGCGGTCCCCGATGTCCCGCCCGGCAAGCTTGTAGGTAACGATGTGCCAGGTGCCCTGGAGCCTGTCCCGGTCGGTCCAGTTCGCCCCGGCGTCTTTGCGGACGCTCTCGGACGAGCGGGCCGTCAGGGCGTCGGCCGGGCCGTCCCCCTGTCCCGCCGCACGGGTCGCCTGCCCGAGCACGCCGGCCCCGGCCGCCGTCAGGGCGAACGCGAGAACGACGGTCGTGGTGATCTTCAACTTGGTCAGTAACATGGCTTTCAGCACTCCTTCCGTGAGAGCGATGACCTCCGCCGACACCAGGCCCGCCGCCGTCCCCGCCGCGTACAGGCTCGCGGCCTTGACCGTGGCGGCCGCGACGGTACCCGGCACCCCCGCCGCCGCGTCTTGCGCCAGCACCGCCGCCAGCGCCCCGCCGGACACCGCCAGGCCGCGGCGGCCCAGCCGCCGGGCCAGCAGCGCCCGCGCCCGCGCCAGGCGGCCGGCCAGCGTGCCGACCGGCCAGCCGAGCTGCCGGGCCGCCTCCTTGTGGGTCTTACCTTCGAGGTAACACAGGACCAGCGGGGTCCGGTACTTCTCCGGCAGCCGGCTCAGCTCCTGGTCGAGGAGGGGCTGCAAGTCGTCACGGGTGTCTACCTGGACCTTTCCCGGTTCGACCATGGCCGTCACCTGCCTCTCCCGCGCCCGCCGCCGGGCGGCGGCCGCCCGGGCCTTCAGCGCCGTGTGGTGGGCGACGCCGTACAGCCAGTTGGCGACCCGCTCCCGCGGCAGGACGGCCGCCGCCTTGCGGACGAGGACCAGGAAGGTCGCCTGGAACGCGTCTTCGGCGTCGTGGTGGTCGCCCAGCACACGGCGGCACACGCCCCACACCATCGGCCCGTGCCGCCGCACCAGGGCCGCGACGGCGGCCTCGTCGCGCCGCTCGATGAAGTGGCCCAGCAGTTGGCCGTCGGTCAGCCCCGGGCCGCCGTCGCGCAGGGCGGCCGTCCGTAACCGCCCGATCACCCGCTGCAAGGCGCTGGTCGCCATGTCGTTCCCTCGCGGCAGACAGCGTTTGAGCCTTACTTACTATTTCCCGGCGGGCGGCGGCCGCATACAGATTTTTTCCGCGCGCCGGTCACGCGGTGTTACCGGGAGAGGCCCCCGGTGTCGCGGACAAGTCCGTCGGCGGGCGTACACGCGGCGTTTTCAAGAATTTCTGGAAGCCTGGCGCGGTATGCTGTCTCTATAAGAGTGTGGGCACGATTCGTTGAGGTCCGGCATTCATGCCTGACGGGCAACCACAGACCTTGCTCCGGCAGCTCCGCCGGCTAATCCCCCCGCCGGGAGCGGGCGGCGTCGCCGACGCCGAGCTGATCGACCGCTTCGTGCGCGAGCAGGACGAGGCCGCCTTCGAGCTGCTGGTGTGGCGGCACGGGCCGATGGTGCTAGGGGTCTGCACCCGCGCGGCCCGCGACGCGCACGACGCCGAGGACGCCTTCCAGGCCACCTTCCTCACGCTGGCCCGCAAGGCCGGCTCCATCGGCAAGCGCGCGTCGATCGCCAGCTGGCTCTACAAGGTCGCCTACCGCATCACCCTGCGGGCGCGGGCCCGGGCGGCGAAGCGGGCCGCCCGCGAGCGGCCGCTGGGCGACCTGGAGATGTCCGCCCCGCCGGCCGGCGACGAGCCGGCCTGGCGCGAGCTGCGGCCGGTCCTGGACGCGGAAGTGCAGCGGCTGCCCGAGAAGTACCGCACTGCCTTCGTCCTGTGTCACCTCGAAGGCAAGACGAACGAGGAGGCGGCCCAACAGCTTGGGTGCCCCCGGGGGACAATCTTGTCGCGACTTGCCCGCGCGCGGGCCCAGCTCCGCACCCGGCTGGCCCGCCGCGGGCTCGCCCTCGCCCCGGGGGCACTTCTTCCACTCCTGACGGGCCACGCCCGGGCGGCCGCCCCGGTGCCGCTGGCCCTGGTCAACTCAGCCGTACAGACTGCCGCGGGCGTCTGGGACAAGGCCGCCGCGCCGGTGGCGGCGTCGGTCGCCGAACTAACGGAGGCGACGATGAGCAAGTTCTTCTCGATCAAGCTGGGTGGCAAGACCGTGCTGGCGGCCCTCGTGGTGTCGGCCGGCCTGGCCACCGGGGTGGTGGCCTACGTGACGCAGCCGGGCGAGAGGCCGAACCCGTTCGCCTCGGGCGACAGCGCCGGCCTGCCCGACGGGCCGTGCTCCTCCTGCCTGCACCTGGCCGCGCTGCCGGGTGACCCGAAGGCCGGCGCGGCGTCGAAAGGGAAGTTCACCCACCCCCTGATGGGCCGGACCGCCTCCCTGCCATAAACTTTTCATCTTCGTCCGGCCGCCTGGGGCTGAAAGCCTTCGCCGTCGCGCGAACCACGCTAGCCCAGGGAACGCCCCGGACGCCTTTCATCCCCCGGGCCGCGGCGACTGCCGCGGCCCGGATCGTTTCCCGCACGGGTGAACACGGCCCACTTTCAAGGAAACCGCCCCGCGTAATGCCGCACCCGCTGGCCGTGGGCCGCGAGCCGCTCGTACTCCTCAGCCGAAAGCGGCCCGTCGGCGTCCAGGACGGTCAAGTCCTCCTCCAGCTCCGCCCGGTTCGCCGGCGCCACCAGGGCCACGGACACGGACGGCGTTTGCAGGGCGAAGCGGTACCACGCCGGCGCCCGCGGCACGGCGAACCCCGGCGGGTCGTCCGGCGTCGGCCGCAGCAGCGCCCCCCAGCGCAGGCAGGTGTACACGACGACCGGCAACCTCAGCGCGTCCGTGACCGGGAACACCTCCGCCTCGGCCCCGCGGTGGGCGGCGTTGAAGCGGATCATGAGCAGGTCCAGCAAGCCGCTCTGTGCCGCCTCCGCGGCCAGCGGCCGCTGGTGGCTCGTCAGCCCCAGCAGCCGCACCTTACCGGCCCGCTTCGACTCGCGGCAGTATTCCAGGGCCCCGCCGGGCCCGGTGATCTGCCGCCACTCTTCGGGCTCCTCCACGTAATAAAACGTGAGCACGTCGAGGTAGTCCGTGCCGAGCTGGTCGAGCATCTGCTCCAGCTCGGTGCGTGCGTCGGCCGCCGTGCGGGCCTCGAACTGGGCGCACACCGCCACCTCCCGGCGGCGCGGCCCGAGCCGGGCGACGACCCGGCTGAGCGCGTCGGGGCTGCCCGGCCAGTTCAGGAAGTTCACGCCGCGGTCCAGCGCGTACCAGACGTCGTCCTCCGTCAAACCGGCGTCGCCGCGGGTCGCCAGGCCGAGGCGGCAGAGGGGAGACGGCGCGGGCAGAGAGGCCAGGGTGACAAGGTGACAGGGTGACAGGGTGACAGGGTGAGGGGGGGAAAGGCGGGCGGAGGTGGCCAGGTCCTGCTCTTTCTTTGTCACCTTGTCACCCTGTCACTTTGTCACCCTGTCACGACACGTCGTTACTCGTCCCGCTTCCGGGCAGCATACTCCCCTTCGAGCTGCCGGGTCAGGCCGTCGAGGCGGTCCATGAGGCGGCGCGGCGGGCGCGGCGGGCGGGTGGCCAGGGCGTAGGCCGTCAGAAGGGGCAGGGCCACGGTCGAGTCGAGGTAGCAGGTGACGGTGTCGGGCAGCTGGTCGGGGTCCACCTTGCCCCAGGTCATCGCCTCCTGCGGCGTGGCGCCGCTGAGACCGCCGGTGTCCGGGCGGGCGTCGGTGACCTGGAGGAAGTAGTCGTGGCCGCTCTCCGGCAGGCCGAGCACTTCCTGGATCTGCGGCTCGGTCTGGAGGATGAAGTTCTTCGGCGAGCCGCCGCCGAGGATGAACACCGCGCTGCGGCCGGCCTTCTTGGCGTCGTAGACGATGGCCGCACTCTGGTTCACGTCGCGGAGCGGGTCGATCCGCAGCGCCGAGCCCTCCAGCTGCAAGGCGGCCAGGTTCATGCCGATGGAGCTGTCCCCCGGCGACGACGTGAACACCGGCACGCCGCAGCGGTAGGCGGCGGCCAGCAGGCTGCGGCCCTCGCCTTTTGGCGCCTGGTCGTCCGTCGATGGTCCTTTGTCCTTGGTCCTTTGTCCCTGGATGACTTCCTGTTCGCGGGCGTCGAGGTACTTGCCGACGAGGTGGTGAAACTCGGCGGTGCCGAGCGTCCGCTGGAAGGCCTCGCCGCGGCACAGGGTCCGGTAGAAGCGGTCGGTGCCGAGCAGGTTTTCGTAGTCGAAGACGATGTCGTAAATGCGGATGACCTGGTGCTCGCGGAGCTTCAGGTCGTCCAGGCCGGGCCGCGACTGGTGCAGGTCCATGCCCAGGGCGAAGTGGGTGTCGTGGTACAAGTTGGCCCCGGTGCTGACGACCCAGTCGATGAAGCCGGCCTCGACGAGCGGCACCAGGCACGACACCCCCAGCCCGGCCGGCGTCAGCGCCCCGCTGAGCGACAGGCCGACCACGGTGTCGTCGGCGAGCATCTTGGAAGCGAACAGCCGACACGCCTCGCGCAGCCGCCCGGCGTTGTAGGAGAGGAAGGTCTCCTCGATGAGCTGCGTGAGCGGCGTCCGGGCCGTCAGCGGCGGCGGGTCGATGACCTTGTGGCTGATGCGGTGCAGGTACTTCGGCTCGCCGTGGGCGTGGTGCATGGAGCGGTTCCTTCGCACGGGCCTTCAGATCGGTAGGTAGACAACGCGGCTGGCCATGTCGGGCGGGTCGTAGACCTTGGCGAGCAGCTCCAGGTCGTCAATTTGTCGTCGAACCGTGACCGTCTGCTGCCGGGAGAAGATGACCCCGGCAAAGAACACTCCGGCCTGCTGACGGCGTGCGGCCTCGACCAAAAAATCCTTATCCTGAGTGTAAAGGACGCGACCAAGGGTCGTGGCCCGGTCGAGCAACATAGGGTCAGGGAGCCGGCTGTTCCCTTCATCTGCCGCCGTGAGGACGTCCACCCCGCGCACGCGCAGTGTATCCGTTACCGGCCGTTGAACATTGACGTCCATGTACAGGGAGAGGCTCACGAGATTTTTCCCATCGCCCGTAATTTTGCTCGGATGGGATCATTGATGAGTGACTTTGCCCGTAGTTCCTCGTACTCGCGCTCGTCCCGAGCGATCTCGGCGTCGAACTCCGCCTGATGGTCGTAGTAATACGTCAGGGCGGCGTGAATCTGGGCGAGGGAGTATTGGTTGTAGTGTTGATAGCGCATCTCCGCCGGGCTGAGGCCCCCAAGGTGATCGAGCACGATCTCCATCACCTTCACGTTCGTATCATCCACCCAGGCTACCCCGCGGTCGTCCAGCCAGATGTGCGGCATCGGCGTCGGTCGCATGTCACCCTCGCTTTCCTCGTCCGGTCCGGGCCCTTCCTCCGCTTCCTATTGTAAGCGATCGGGTCGATCCGCCGCGACGACGGCCGCTCAGCCGAACGCCGCGAACAGGTCGCGGATTTCGCCGTCCACGTCGGCCGGGTCGTCCACGGTACGGGCGATCTCCTCGCGGAGCAGCTCGCGGTAGCGGCGCCGCAGGCGGTGGGCTGCCACCTTGACCGCCTCGGCCGTCATCCCCAGCCGGGTGGCGACCTGTTCGTGGGTGGTCGGCGGGCGGTCGCCGGTCAGGAAGACCTTGAGCGCGTCGAAGAGCGGGCCGCGGCCGCCCTCGGTAAACTCCTGCCGCAGTCGGGCCAGGGCCTGGTCGAGCAGGGCCACGGCCCAGCGGCGCTCGAACAGCTTCTCGGGCGACCCCGCCGCGGCGGACTCGCGCCGGTAACGTGCCTCGGCGGCCTCCGGGTCGATGGGCAGCAACGTGCGGCCGCCGCCCCGCTTCTGGGCGGCCTCGCGGTCGTACTCGTTGCTGAGGAAGTGGCGCAGGCAAGCCAGCAGGAACGAGCGGAACCGGCCCCGGCCGCGGTCCACGCCCTTGAGGAAGTCCTTCTCCAGCAGCCGGGCGAAAAACTCCTGCGTCAGGTCCTGGGCGCGGTCCGCCGGGTGGCCCTGGCGGCGGACATGGGCGTACAGCGGGTACCAGTACGCCGCGCACAGCGCCGCCAGCGCCGCGCGCGACCCGGGCGCCTCCGGGTCGCCGGCCGCCAGGACGACGCTCCAGTGCGTCGTGGCGAACCGGGCCGGGCCGCCGGACAGGTCCAGGTCCCCCTCGGCCGCTGACATGGCGGTATTGTAGGCGAGCGGGGCGTGTGCACGCCCCGGTGTCGCGCTGAACCCCAAACAGTTTCTGCACCGGGTCGCTGACACGCCCCGCTCGCCGGTCTCTCTCTGAGTTTTCGTGTAACCTCCGCCAGGATTTTCTTCTAGTATCAGTGTCACACCACGACGCCGCTGGGGGAGATGGCCATGCCGCAGTCCACCGTGTGCCCGACGTGCGGGGTCGAACTGCCGGAGAACGCCCCGGAAGGGTTGTGCCCGCGCTGCCTGCTGAGCAGCGGCCTGGCGAACACGCCGCCCTCGGCCGTCGAGGCGGTCCGGGTCGCCACCTCGCCCTACCAGGAAATGAGCTGGACCGCCCCGACGCCGGCGGAACTGGCACAGCACTTCCCGCAGCTGACCATCCTGGAGTTGCTCGGCCAGGGGGGGATGGGGGCGGTGTACAAGGCCCGGCAGGTGAAGCTGGACCGGCTGGTGGCGCTGAAGATCCTGCCGCCGGAGGCCGGCCGCGACGCCGCCTTCGCCGAGCGCTTCGCCCGCGAGGCCCGCGCCCTGGCCCGCCTCAGCCACCCCGGCATCGTCGGCGTGCACGACTTCGGCGAGGCCGGCGGCTACTTCTACTTCCTGATGGAGTTCGTGGACGGCGTCAACCTCCGGCACCTGCTGTACCACCGACAGCTGACGCCGGCGGACGCCCTGGCCCTGGTGCCGCAGGTCTGTGACGCGCTACAGTACGCCCACGACGAGGGCGTCGTCCACCGCGACGTCAAGCCGGAGAACATCCTGATCGACCGCAAGGGGCGGGCCAAGATCGCCGACTTCGGCCTGGCCAAGCTGCTCAACCGCGGCCCCGCCGAGCGGCACCTGACCCACACCCGTCAGGTGATGGGCACGCCCCACTACATGGCCCCCGAGCAGATGGAGCGGCCCAGCTCGGTGGACCACCGGGCCGATGTCTACTCGCTCGGCGTGGTCTTCTACGAGATGCTGACCGGCGAATTGCCGCTGGGCCGCTTCTCGCCGCCGTCGCAGCGCGCCCCGGTCGAGCCGCGGCTGGACCCGGTCGTCCTGCGGGCGCTGGAGAAGGACCCCGGCCGCCGCTACCAGAAGGTCAGCGACGTGAAGGCCGACCTGGAATGGATCGACCGGCTGGCCGGCCCGCCGCTCGCCGCCACCACGCCCCCGGTGCCCCAGGAGGATTTCGATCAGGAGATGCTCCGGCTCCAGGTGAAGGGGCCCGCGACCGGGTTGATGCTGACGGCCCTCCTGGCCCTCCTCGCGGGCCTCGGCGCCGCCTTCGGTGTGATCATCAGCATCCTGACGTCCAGCTACTACGGCTATTCCCGGTCGCAGATGAGCGAGCTGACGCAAGCGCTCCTAATCATCTTTCCCATTGCCCCGGTCGCCCTGATGGCGGTCGGCATCTTGTGGCTGGGCGCCCGCCGCATGATGCGCTTCGAGCGCTACGAGTTCGTGCTGCTCGCCAGCATGTGGGCCATGCTGCCGTGGTCGCCCACCGTCCTGCTCGGCTTCCCGGTCGGCGTGTGGGCGCTCCTGACCTTGCGGCGGCCTGAAGTCAAGAAGGCCTTTATCCGCAGGGCACTGCAATCCTACCAGGCCAGTTTGGTTCCGCCGCAGGAACCAACCGGCGGCGTCGGCCGAAAGCTCCAGTCCGCCCTCGGGGCCGCCCAGTCGCTCATCTTCAGCAGCCGCGTGGACGGTGCCGTGCCCGGCCCGGCGGCACGCCGCGGGGCCGGCGGCACCCTCCTCCTGGGGGGCCTGTGCCTCCTCCTCACCGCCGCCCTGGCCGCCTCCTTGACCCTGCTGATCAGCCGGTCCTCCCCGACGCCTTCGACCATGCCCGCTTATAAATCCCTGCCTTCCCAGCCGGTCCCACCTTACGAGGGGGCCGGCAAGACGATCATGCCTTTCCCGGGTACCCCCAAGTCGGACACGATAGGGGCGACCAAGAAGTGATCCCTGAGACAAAGAAACGGTTCTCCCTTCATCCCGTATGATTCCGGTGGGACATTCCTCCCAGGAATCACACGGATCGTCCGCCGGGAAGCCGTCCACGCCTCAACGCACGGGGCGCTCACGCGACCCCGCTCGCTGGTTGTTGGACACCAGCCCCTGGAACCGCCCGGGGCCTCCCGCTATGATCGGGCTTGGCCCTCCCCCCGCCCGGCCCTTTCCGACGGAGCACCCATGGGCGCACACGACGAGAAGTTCCACGGCATCACGCGGCGCGGCTTCCTGGCGGGCGCGGGCACCGGGCTGGCCCTCGGCACGCCGCTCGCCTGGCTCGCCCTGCGGGCCACCCAAGGGGATCAGTCCCGGTTCACCGGCCGCTCGGTCGAGGTCGCCAAGCCGCAGTACGCCATGCCGGGGTCGTTCCCCGGGCGGGTCGTCGAGGTCCGCCACCCCGGCGCGGTTCGCCCGGACCACGTAGTGGATCGAACCGCGGTGCAGGCGATGATGGCCCGCGGCATGACCGAGTTAACCGGCGCCGACCACCCCCAGGAGGCCTGGAAGCGGTTCTTCGAGCCCGGCGACGTCGTCGGCGTCAAGGTCAACCCGGTCGGCCACCGCAACCGGCCTAACCTTCCCAAGGGCACCGTCGGCGTCATCTCCAGCCCGGAAGTGCTGCTCGAAGTGGTCGCCGGCCTCAAGAGCGCCGGCGTACGGCCGCGGGACATTCTGGTCTTCGAGCGCTACGCCAACGAGTTCCGCCAGGCGGGCTACGACAAGGTCATGCGCGAGCGGGAAATGGACGGCGTCCGCTGGTACGCCTCGTCCGGCGGCTACGACGAGCTCCAGCTCGACGTCGACGGCGGCAACCGCTACGGGCCCGACGCCGGCGACCGCCACGTGGTCGGCTACGACCCCGACGTGTTCGTGACGATGGGCTTCGCCCAGACCGAGGCCGAGAAGGCCAAGGACTCGCGCCGCTTCCGCTCGCACCTGTCGGTCCTGGTCACGCGCATGGTCAACAAGATCGTGACCATCCCCAACCTCAAGGACCACCGCTCCGCCGGGGTGACGCTGGCGCTGAAGAACCTGTCGCACGGACTGAACAACAACGTGGCCCGCAGCCACCTGGCCGGGATCTACCGCCGCGACCGGGCCGAGAGCGGCCCCAACCAGTGCAACACCTTCATCCCCACGGCGGTCAGTCACGAGCACGTCCGCCGCAAGGCGACGCTGCACGTCCTGGACGGCCTGGTCGGGGTGTACGAGGGCGGGCCGGGCTGCTGGAACCGCTCGTGGGGCACCTGGCGGCGGAACTCGCTGTTCTTCGCCACCGACCCGGTGGCGCTCGACCACGTCGGCTGGGACATCATCGACGCCAAGCGCGCCGAGGCGGGCTGGGCGCCGGTGGCGCGCATGGGCCTGGCGCACCGGCTGCCGGCCGCGAAGCTGTCCGCGCGGCTGGCGGCTTTGGCAGCGGGCGGGCCGGCGCAGGCGCTGGCCCTGGCCGGGGCGGCGCAGAACTACCCCAACGACCAGGACGACGAGCCGTTCGACCGGCGGCAGCCGGAGCACGTCATCCTGGCGGGGACGATCGGCCTGGGGACGTTCGACGCGGACGCCATCGACTACCGGCCGGTGTGGCTCAAGGCCTGAGCGGACGGCGTCCGGCGCGGGCGGGGGTCGATCCGGGGGCGAGGGCGAAGGGGAGGGAAGGGGCGGACGTCGCTGGCCGCCCGCTTGGAGGTTATTCGGCCGCCTCCCAGGGCGGCGCGGTCACGGGGCCCCAGGTCATCGACTGCCGGTCGAACCAGCGGAACTGGTCCTTGTGTTCGTCATAGCCGGCGATGACCAGGTCCCCCCGGTACAGGAAGTGGTAGTCGTCCTTCACGACCCACTCCAGCCTGGGGGCCTCTCGGGCGACGACGGGCGCGGGGGCGAAAGCGGGACTGAACGAGCCGACCGGCCCGCCGCCTCCGCCGCATCACCCCCCCACCGACAGGGCGGCAGTCAAGACGAACGTCTCTACGAGCATCACACCCCTCCTTAAGTAAGGGCTTCCGAACCTCACGACGCACGCAGACGCCGACACCCCGCTGACGGTCGGCCGCCCATCAACGCGAGAAGGTGTCGCCGCGCAATCATGCTAGAATAGGGCCCACCCACCGGGCGGCAACCCGGGGAGGGAAACTTCTCGGGGTACGGGCGAACGCGGCTGACGGGGCGTTGTCAATTCTCCCCTGCAGGCGAGCGGGGGGGGTGCGACAGCGCGAAGGCCCAAAAACGAAAGCGGCGGCCGGGTCTTCCGACCCGGCCGCCGCGGTTCACGTCACTTTCCCGGCCTCACGGCCCGCCGGTGGACGCCGGCCCGCCGGTGCGGAGGTTTTGCGTCTGCACCAGCTCTTCTTCCTCGTTGATGATGATGCGCGGCGTCACCATCAGGAGCAGGCTCTCGGCCTCGCGGCCGTAGCCGACGTTCTTGAACAGCCGGTTGACGTACGGGATCTTGCTCAGGATCGGCGGGCCGAACTCGTTGCGGCCCTCCCGCAGCGTCTTGAGCCCGCCCATCAGCACCGTGCCGCCGTCCGGCACGCTCACCGTGGTGTTCACCGACACGTTGGTGATGTTGGGCATCTGGAGGAACTGCGTGAACGGCACCGGCTGGCCCTGGGCCCCGCCCTCGAACACCGGCGTGATGAACGTCGTGATCGGGAACAGGGCGGTGGTCGCCGTCGCCATCTGCATCAGCTGCGGCGCCATGTTCAGTCGCACGTAGCGCCGGTCCGCCGACACCACCGCCTGGATGGTCAGGCTCAACGGCCCGACGGGGAGCGGCATGTTGAGCGGCGTGAAGGACAGCTGGCCCCCCACGATGGCCACCGTGACGCCGATCACGAAAAACTGCAGCTCGTTGATGGTGATGTTGGACGTCTGGCCGTTGAACAGCGTCAGCTTGGGCGCCTGCATGACGTTGGTGCGGCGGTCGGCCTGGGCGGCCTCCATGAACAGGAAGACCTGGATGTCGCTGAGGAACGCCAGCCCCAGACTCAGGCCGCCGTTGCCCCCCGGCATCTGCCCGAAGCCGCCGAACGGCGGGACGGCCGGCTCGAAGCTGGAGCTGCGGATCGGGATGTTCAGGTCCGAGGTGAACGTCCCGGCCGGCGTCAGGCCGGACACGAAATTGCCCACCGGCCGGAAGGCGTTGATCTGGCCGGCGGGGGTGAACTGCTGCGACGTCAGGAGCGACTCGTTGCGGGGGCTGCGGTTCTGGATGTTGACGTCGAAGTCCAGGCCGATTCGTTCGTAGAAGGCCTCGGACAGGGTGATGAAGCGCACCTCGACCGCCACCTCCAGGTCCTGCAGCCGCCGCAGCGCCGTCAGCAGCTCGGCGACCTGCTCCTGGATGTCGGGCGTCTGGTTGATGACCAGGGCGTAGCCCAGCGGGTAGTAGTCGACGGTCCCGGGGCCGCCCATGGCGTTCCAGGACTGCGGCGCGACCGCGCTGGTGATGAGCTTGATGAGCAGGTCCTGCATCGGCTGGCCCGGCGCCCGGGGCGCCTCGGCGTCCATGACCGTCGGGGTGATCCCGTTGGGCAGTGGCGCGGTCGTGGGCACGCCGCCCGGCAGGGTGCGCAGGTTCCGCCCCAGCGGCGACTCCGGCGTCTTCACCCCCTGGCTGGCCACGACCTTGTCGAGCATCGCCTCGAGGTTGTACATGGGCGCGACGGTGTGGTTGTCGATCGGCACCACCAGGTCCACGACCTGGTAGGTGCGCAGCTCGCACTTGCCCTTGGCGTTGGCCTGGGTGGTGATCTTCAGGGCCTCGTCGCGGACGACCCACGTGAGGTGGGCCTGCTCCAGGATCAGGTTCAGCGCCGACTTCAGTGAGATGTTGGTCAACGGCGGGATGTTCATCGGCAGGTCGAGGTTGATGCCCTCGTCCGCCAGGGCCGCCTGGTCGGGGACGATGGGGAATTCCGGCACCTGGGCGCGCAGGTCGTCGATCACCTGCCGCAGCGTCGTGTCCTTGACGGCGCCGATGGTGACCGGCGCCAGCAGCCGCCGCTTGATCTCCCGCGCCTTGGCGCCCTCGGTGTTGATCTCAATGCCGTTGGGCGGCAGCCCCTTGCGGTTCTTGGCCCGCTCGAAGGCGTCCTTGTCGTAGCGCAGCGGGTCCCTGCTGGTCAGGGGCGGCCCCTGTTCCTCGGTGTCGTTCATCTCCTTGAGGAACAGGTCCGCCCGGCCTTCCTTGCGGTGCTGGGCGTCGGTGGCGTTCTGCTGCATCCGGGACAGCTGGACGCCGGCGGCTGCCGCGGTGTTGTCCGGGTCCACCTCCAGGGCCTGCATGGCGTACATCTCGGCCTTGCGGTAGTCCGCCTGGCCGTAGAAGGTCGTGTACTGCTTCATCAGCTCGGCGACCTGCTTGTGCTTGTTCTCCTCTTGCAGCGCCTCGCGCGTCTTCTTGCTGTTGAAGGCGTCGCGCGTGCCGTTCTCCTGGGCGGCGAAGTCGCGCTGGGCCTTGAGCATCTTCAGCTGGTTCAGCCGCGCGTCCACCGACCGCCGCAGGAGCGCCAGCCGCGACGGGTCGAGCTGGGCGTCGGACAGGCCGGCCAGGTAGTCCTTGAGCATGTCCAGGGCGCGGTCGGCGTCGCCGTCCTGGAAGGCCTTGGTCGCCTCGCGCTGGACCTCCAGGCTCTCCAGGCGCAGCTTCTGGAACTGCACGTCCTGAAGCGCCTGGACCTGCTGCGCGTAGCCGGGTGTGGCCGCGGCTTCGGGCCGCGGCGCGGCGCCGATCTGGTCGGTGACCCGCGCCGTGCCCGGGCCGGAGTGGCCCGCCTGGGCGACCTTGGGGTCGAGGCGGGGCGCCTCGGCCGGCTGGAGCTCCGGCGACAGCACCAGGTCCCGCAGCCGTGCCTGCTTGTCCGGGTTGAGCAGGCGGGCGTCCACGGCCCGGAAGATGTTGCCGGCCTGGACGTAGTCCTTGCGGCGGAAGGCGCTGAGGCCGGCCTCGAAGGTGCGGTTGGCGGCCAGGCGCTGCTGCTCGGCCTCCTCGGCGTCGACGCAGCGCAGGACCGTGGCGGCCTCGTCCTGCACGCCGTACTTGCCCGTGTAGGCGTCCTCGGCCAGGCGGCGGGCGATGCCGGTCTCGCCGCGGCGCAGCTCCATCCGGGCGTTCTTGAGCAGCTCCTGGCCGCGGGCCTGCTGGGCGTTGGCCGGGGGCGGCGTGTTGTCCACGAGCGGCGCCGGCGCCGGCCGCGGGGCCGTGGCCGCCTGCGTCTTGTCCCGCTCCTGCCGGGTCCAGGCGGCGACCGCCTCGACCGGCTGGGCGTCGAGCCCGAATACGACGACCAGCTGCCGGGCCTGGGCCAGCTCGGCCTCGGCGGCGGCGTAGCGTGACGGGTCGATGAACCCGGTGGCCGTCAGGCTCTTGGCCTTCTCCAGGCGGCCGTCGATCTCCTTCTTGGCCTGGCCGCTGAGGGCCAGCAGGACGCGCTCGGGGCGGTCCTCGTCGGGGCCGAAGGCGGCGTTGGCCTTCTGGGCGGCCAGCGCCTTTTCCCGGGCCTCGGTCAGGCGGCCGGCGGCCTGCAGCTGGCGGGCCTCCGCCAGGAGCTGCCGGGCCTGGAACACCGGGGGCACGTCCGGCTGGGCGGGCGGCAGCGGCCGCGTCGGCTCCGCCGGCGGCCCGCCGGCCAGCGGGGCGGGCGGGGGCGCGACGTCGTTGGGCGGCAGCCGCCGCGACGGGCGCTTGGCCTCGGCGGCCTCGATCTCGGCGATCAGCTTGGCCGGGCCGCCGCTTTCCAGCAGCGAATAAGGGCCGTGCAGGTGGTGGGCGCGGACCGCCAGGTCTTTGGCCCCCTCCAGGTTCCCCTGGTCGAACTGGCGGCGAGCCTCGGCGAGCAGGCGGGCGGACTCCTTCTGGTCCCGGTAGGCGCGGGCCCGGTGCAGGTCCAGCTTCAGCTTGTCGGGCGAGTCGCCGAACAGCCCCCAGCGGACGGAAGTGTCGGCGGCGGCGCGGGTGGCGACTTCGTCGGCCTCGTCGTAGCGGCCGGCGGTGTACAGCTCGCGGCCCTTCTTCAGCAAGGCGCGGGGGTCTTCCTTGGCGTCCGGGGGGGGCAGCGGCGCGGGGCCGCCGTCGCCGGCGACGCGCTGGGCGTCCGCGAGCAGCTTGTCGGGGCTGTCCACGTCCCACCAGTTGAACTCGACCTTCTGGGCCTTGGCTTGCAGGGCCAGTTGGCGGGCGCGCGCGGCGTCGCCGTTCTGCAGGGCCTTGCGGCCCTGGCTGACGAGCCGGCGGGCCTCGTCGGCGGCGCGCGGGTCGGCGCCCTTGCCGTCGCCGGGCCGGTTGTCGCCGAAGGCGGCCATTTCGCCCTGAGCGATCTCGACCTCCTTGAGCACCTTGGCCGGGCTGTCGCCCCACAGGCGGAAGCCCCACGAGCCGCGGCGTTGGGCCTCCTGCGCCAGCTGCCGGGCCCGGTCCAGCTCACCGCGTTGCAGGGCGGCGCGGGCGTCCCTGAGCAGCTCGGCGCCGTCCCTGCCTTCCGGGATCGGCTCGGGGAGCTGTTTACGCGGGGCGTTGGCGTTCTGGGAGAAGAAGCTGGTGAGGGGCTGTCCCGCGGGCGCGCCGGCCGCGGCGGGGGCGCCGCGGCGGGCCAGACGCTCGGAGAGCTGCTGGACCTTGAGCTGGTCCGCCGTGGACAGGAACCGGTTCGTGCCGAGCCCCTTAAGGATGGCCTCGGCCTCCTGGGCGTTGCCCAGGTTCACGGCCGTCTCGGCCTTGCGCACCTGCTCGGTGCCCTGGCGCTGGGCTTGCAGGGCCTGGTCGTTGAGCTGGACGAGGTGGGCCAGGTGCTGCTGGTCGTCGGGGGACAGCTCGTCACGGGCCTCCTGGGCCTGTTGGAGGAAGTAGGCGGCCTGCCGGAAGTCGCCCTGGCGCGCGCAGTCGTTGGCGCTGTCCAGCGCGACGCGCAGTCGCGACGGCTGGCCGGATTGCCCCATCGGCGCGGCCTGCCCGTCCCTGGCGCCCGCCAGCGCCAGGATCCCCGCGATGACCACCCCCGCTACGGTCGTTGCCCTAGCCACATTGGCCTCCTTCCCCGTCCGACCCCCAGTGCCCGGCCGCCGGCCGGTCGCCCCTTCGCCTCCCGGGTGCCCCACCCGACACCCGCCGCGGTCAAGCCGGCGCCCCGCCGTGCGGGGCCGCGGACTTGAGCGTCGTGTTTTCGCTAAAGAAGGGGCAGAAAAGCGGCGGGACCATAGCGGGCCGTTCCGGGGGGGTCAAGAGGAAGTGGCGAGTGGTGAGTGGTGAGTGGTAAGGGTGGGCCGGCTGGGAAAGGGCCGGCGGGCCGCCGCGGGATGGTTTTTCCCTTCCCGCTGCCCGCGCGGGCGATTAGCCTGATACAGTGCGGACGGTTGATCGGTCCGCTGGGCGGATTTCACCCGAGGAAGGTCGGTGTCGGGTCGGAACTCCTAAGGAAGGAAAGGCCGTGCCATGAAGTGCAGCTTCTGTGAGCACCCGCTGGTCTGTAAAGCGTGCAACCACTCGTTCCAGCCGCGCCGCGGGGAGACGCACCAGGGCGCCTACCAGCCCGACACCGAAGTCCTTTGCCCGGACTGCCAGAAGGTCCTGGTGTGCAAGGCCTGCGGCTTCGTCTACGGCGAAGACCAGGAAGCCGAACGCAACCAGTAAACGAGCGGATGACGCCCCTGTCCCTTTCTTCCAACCTGGCTGACTACTCGGACCCGGTCCGCCCGCCGCGCCGGCGGGTCCTGGCTGTCGCGCTTACCCTCGTCGGCCTCCTAACCCCTGCCGCGGCGAGGTCCGGCGACCCCGCCCGCGCCGGCAAGGGCCCCGACGTTTCCCCCGGAGCCGGCGACACCGACAGGACCGCGGCGCGTTTGGCCGTGACGCCTGGTTGCGGGCGGGTGCCGTGCCTGACGGACGCCGAAGCCTGGCGGCGGCTGCCGCGCGCCGACGCCGGCAGGGGCCGGACGCTGCCGGGGTGGGCGCGGGCGCTGGCGGAGACCTTGCCGCGGACCACGGCGGCGATGCTGGAGCTGGACTACCTCCACCGCGCCCGCAGCCCGCTCGACCCGAAGCTGCGCGGCCGGCTCCGCTGGGTGGCGGCGCACGCCTACCGCTGCCCTTACGGCGAGGCGTACGCCCTGGCCGACCTGCGCCGGGCCGGGCTGAGCGAGGCCGCCCTGCGGTCCCCGGCCGGGCCGGCCGGGCTGTCGGCCCGTGAGCGGGCGGCCCTGGCGTTCGCGCGCAAGCTGACGCTGGCCGCCTCGACGGTCACGGACGAGGAGGTCGCGCAGCTCCTGCGGGACTTCGGCGAGAAACAGGTGGTGGCCATGGTGCTCGCCGTGGCGTATGCCAACTTCCAGGACCGCCTGCTTCTGACGCTGGGCGTGCCGGTCGAGGACGGCGGGCCGTTGCCGCCCCTAGACGTCCGCTTCACCGGCGACGGGGCGGAGGTGCCGGCGGCCCGGAGGCCGGAGCCGACGCCGCGCAAGGGGCCGGCCGTGGCGGAAAAGGTCGCCGACCCGGAGTGGCTGGCGCTGGACTGGCAGAAGCTCCGGCGCGGCATGGAGCGACAGAAGGCCCGCAAGCCACGCCTGCCGCTGCCCGAGGACGACCGCTCGCGCGTCCGGTGGAGCGTCGTCGGCCAGACGTACCAGCCGGAGCTGGCGGCGGCGTGGTCGGCGTGTACGCGGGCCTTCGCCAAGGAGGCGCGGCAGGATCCGGTGTTCGAGGAAACGCTGTTCTGGGTGATCACCCGGACGTTGCAGTGCTTCTACTGAATGGGGCACTGCGAGATGCGGCTCGCGGTCGCGGGCCTCGACCCGGAGGCGATCCACGAGCGGACGCGGCGGCTGGCCAGCGGGGACTGGTCGGCGTTCACGCCCGCCGAGCGGGCCGCCTTCGCCTTCGCCCGCAAGCAGGCCCGCGACCCGGCGTCGGTCGGCGCCGCGGACGTGGAGGCCCTGGTGCAGCACTTCGGCCGGGAGCGGGCCCTGGACGTGATCTGGTGGTCGTGCCGCGGCCACTACATGACGCGCGTGGCCGACGCCTTTCAGCTGTCGCTCGAAGCCGACAACGTGTTCGACGGGTTTTCCTCGGGGGCGGGGCCGTCGGGTCAGCGCTGAGCGCGGCCCGCAGGCCCGGGGCGTTCAGGAGGGGAGTCGCCGCCGCCGGCCGGGCGTTCCGGTCGGGGCGGCTGCCGAGTTCACTGGCTCAGGCCAGGGGAGGATGGTCATGCACGCTTTGGTACTCACGACCCTGCTGGCTGCGGCCGCCGCCGAGAAGGCGGCGGGGGGGGAGGCTGGGGCCCCCCGACTGGACGGGAAGTGGCTGGTGGTCTACGCCGAGCAAAACGGGCGGCCGATCAACTCCTGGGAACAGCAGCAGGTGACGGCCGAGAAGGGCGTCCTCCGCTACGAGGAGGACGGCAAGCCGCGGACCCTGCGCCTGAAGTTCGGGCCGAAGCAGACCGTGACGGCGTCGGAGGGGGGGGACGCCGCGGGAGGTGGCGGCGAGGAGCAGGCGGACGCCAAGGAGGGCAAGGGCTCGCGCAGCGGCGTGTACATCGCCGGCCGCGATTACTTCTGCCTCTCTCTGAAGGGCGGGTCGGGCTCGCGGGCGGAGGGCGAGGCCGGCGAGGGCCGCAAGGGCGGCGGGTCGTTCATCCTGATCCTCCGCCGGCAGGCGGCCCGCGGGGCCAAGTAGTCCGAGGATCGCCGACATCTTCGGCCGGGCCAGGACGGCACCCTGGCCCGGCTTTTTTCGTCCCCGGCGTGGCGGGCGTGGCGGGGACGTTCGCCTGAGGAATGGGTTATGGGCTCGAAAGGCGGGGCCGGGCTGTGGTGGTGGTTGCTCCCGGTGGCGGCCGTCGCCCTTTTGGGCGTGGGCCTGTGGCGGTGGCACGGCGGGACGGAGCCGGACCTGTCGTCGGGGACGGGTGAGGCGGGGCAGGCCGGGGAGCCGGGCTTCTTCCGCGACGTGGCGGCCGAGGCGGGCGTGGACTTCACCTACCGCAACGGCGAGGAGGCGGACAACTTCTCCATCCTCGAATCGCTCGGCGGCGGGGCGGCCCTGCTGGACTACGACGGCGACGGGCTGCTCGACCTGTTCCTGACGGGCAGCGGCTACTTCCAGGGCGAAACCATCCGCGGGTACCCGAACCGGCTGTACAAGAACCTCGGCGGCTGGAAATTCCAGGACGTGACCGCCGCCGCCGGGCTGGACGGGCCGCTGTTCTACAGCCACGGGGCGGCCGTGGCGGACTACGACCGCGACGGCTGGCCCGACCTGCTGGTAACGGGCTACGGCCGGGTGGCCCTGTACCACAACGTCCCCGACGGCAAGGGCGGCCGCCGCTTCGCCGAGGTCACGCGCGCGGCGGGGCTGGAGGGCCCGCACTTCTGGAGCACCAGCGCCGCCTTCGGCGACCTGGACGGCGACGGCTACCCCGACCTGTACCTGTGCCAGTATGTCAACTGGTCGTTCCGCAACCACCCGGCCTGCGGCGGCTACACGGCGGAGCACGAGCGCGACGTCTGCTCGCCCAAGCAGTTCGACGCCCGGCCGCACGCGCTGTACCGCAACCGGGGCGACGGCACCTTCGCCGACGTGAGCAAGGAGGCGGGGCTGCGCGTGCCGCGCCAGCCCGCCGACTACGCGGCACTGGCCGGCCTGGGCCCGGAGGCCCGCGCCCGGCTGGAGCAGGCCGACCGGGAGCGGGACTACGGCAAGGGGCTCGGCGTCGTGTTCGCGGACGTCAACGGCGACGGCCGGCCGGACGTCTACGTCGCCAACGACACCAGCGGCAACTTCCTCTACCTCAACCGCAGCACCGGCGGGCGCATCCTTCTGGAGGAGGTCGGCTTTCCGCTGGGGGTGTCGGTGGACGGCCGGGGCGTGCCCAACGGCAGCATGGGGGTGGACGCGGCAGACTACGACGGCAGCGGCCGGGCCTCACTGTTGGTCACCAACTACCAGAACGAGCTGCCGGCCCTGTACCGCAACCTGCCCGGCGACGGCCTGGCGTTCGAGTACGCCTCCGAGAAGGCCGGCATCGCCGGCATCGGCCGCGACCACGTCGGCTTCGGCACCGGCTTCCTCGACGTGGACGGCGACGGCTGGGAGGACATCGTCATGGCCAACGGCCACGTGATCCGCTACCCGCCGCGGGCCGGCGTGAAACAGTTTCCCGTCCTCCTCCTGAACGTCGGGTCGTCGCCGCCCGGCCGGTACGTCGTCGCCACGCCGCGCGGGGGCGAGTACTTCCGGGTCACGCACCAGGGCCGCGGCGTCGCCATCGGCGACCTCGACAACGACGGCCGGCCGGACCTCGTCATCAGCCACCAGAACGAAAAGGTCGCGATCCTCCGCAACGAGGGCGGGAAGGGGACGCACTGGCTCGGCGTGCAGCTCGCCGACCCGCAACACCGCGACCTGGTCGGTGCCCGCGTGGTGCTGGAAGCCGGCGGCCAGAGGCTGACGCGCTACGTCAAGGGCGGCGGGAGTTACCTGTCGTCGGGGGACCGGCGGCTGCTGTTTGGCCTCGGAAAGACGTCCACCGTCGAGCGCCTGACGGTCGTGTGGCCCTGGGGGAAGGAACAACACATCGAGAAGCCGGCCGTCGATCAGTATTTGCGGGTGGAGCCGACGGGTAAGTGAATGGTCCGTGGCAGTGGCCTGGCCGCCCACAGCCCCGGAGGGGCGTCGGAATTAAAGCCCGGGTGGAGCGAGCGCACGCGAGCAAACCCGGGGAACCGACCGCGACCGAAACATTCCAGAGCCCTGGAAGGGCGTCGGAGAGAGGCGCAGACCACCGCGGCGTGCCATTCTCCGACGCCCTTCCAGGGCTCAACGGGGTGTGGGGCCGGCCGCGGCCCCCGGGTTCCGCCCGCTGCGCGGGCTGCACCCGGGGCTACACCTCCGACGCCCCTCCGGGGCTAAGAAACTGATCACACATCCCAACAACTGTCTGGTGAATCGTTCTCAGGGTCTCCGGTCACACCTTCAATTCAGTGGGTGCTCATACCCCTTGGGCTCCAGCGCGCGCCGCTCGCCGCCTTGTTCCAGCCACAACCCCTTCTCCACGCACTCGCCGATGTGACTTAACGTGATGCCTTCGACCGGCTGCTCCGCCAGTAGCCGCCGGCCGTCGTCAGGGGACACGGCCAGCACCAGCTCGAAGTCCTCGCCGTCCGTCAGCCCGTGCTCGAGCGGCGACCGGCCGTCGGCGGCGCGGCCGGCTTCAGGTGTCAGCGGGATCGACTCGGCCCGGAGCACGGCGCCGCAGCGGCTCTCCGAGCAAAGGTGGTTGACATCGGCGGCGAGGCCGTCGCTTATGTCGATGAGGGCATGCAGGTCGGCCAGGGTGTGAAGTTGCACCGCCTCGCGGACCCGCGGGGTGAACGTCAGGTGCTTGCCGAAGATGCTGCCGCCCAGCGGGCCCGTCACCAGCAGCCAGTCGCCGGGCCGGGCGCCGCTGCGCCGCACCGGGCCGCGGCCGGAGGCCTCGCCGAGCAGCGTCACGGACAGGACCAGCGGCCCGTCCCAACTGTTCGTGTCGCCGCCGACAACGGCGGTGTCGAAGGCGTCGGCCAGCTCGCGCAGGCCCAGGTACAACTCCTCGGCCAGCGCCCGGCCGCCTTGCCGCGGCAGGCCGGCGCTGACCACGGCGGCGACCGGCCGGCCGGCCATGGCGGCGATGTCGCTGAGGTTGACGGCCATCGCCTTGCGGCCGACCAGCCGCGGCCCCGCCTCCTTCAGCAGGAAGCAACTGCCCTCCAGCAGCATGTCGGTCGTGACCAGGCAGGGCACGCCCGGCGTCAGGCGCAGGGCGGCGGTGTCGTCGCCGGGGCCGAGCAGTACACGCGGGTCGGCCGGGGTGCGGCGCCGCAGCCAGTCGATATAACCGAACTCGCCGGTAGATCCTGCCACGAGTGCGTCCCGTCCGCGGGAAGGGGATTTCGTCGTTGTGCCGACCCGGGCCGTCCCGCATTATGGACGGGGGGCGCGGTTTCCTCAAGTTTCCCCGCGCGTCGGGTACACCGGGGGGGAAACTGGTGTAAAATTCTTCCAGGCTCGACGTCCCGCGTCCTCGGGAGAAACCCTTTCCATGTCGCGCAACTCCTCCCCCGTGCACAACTTCTCCGGGCCGCCTCCCCAGATCCACCGGCTGTTCGGCGACCTGCGCTTCCACACGGACGGCGACATCCAGGCGCTGGCCTTCGCGGCCGACGGCCAGCTCTGGTCGGTCGAGGACTCGGGCGTGCTGCGGCAGTGGAACCCGGCCACCGGTCAGCAGTTAAGCTGGACGACCCTCAGCGACCTGGAAACCCTGTGGAACTTTAGCGGCGACGCCCGCGTCCTGGCGTCGGCTAGCGACGACCTGACGCTGTGGGACGTGTCCGCCGGCCAGGTGTTGACTGCGTTGCCGCAGCCGTCGTGGGTGACGGCGGTTGCGTTCCGTAACGACTCGACGTTCCTGGCGACCGGCCACGACGACAACGTCGTCCGCCTCTGGGACGCCGCCGGGCAGAACCTGGTCCGCGAGTTCCGCGGCCACACGATGCCGGTCAGCGCGGTGGCGTTCAGCCCCGACGGCAGCCGGCTGGCGTCGGCGAGCGAGGACCGCGAGATCCACCTGTGGGAGGCGGACACCGGCCGGCTGCTGGGGACGTTCCGCGGCCACACGGACCGCATCCAGGCGCTGGCCTGGCACCCGCGGGGCGACCGGCTGGTGTCGGCGGGCTGGGACACGACGGCCCGGCTGTGGGACGTGGCCACCTTCGAGCCGCTCATCCTCCTCAACACCCACGCCGACCTGCTGACGTCGCTGGTGTTCAACCGCGACGGCTCGCTGCTGGCCTGCGCCGACTCGGCCAACGCGGTCCACGTCTGGGACACGGCCACCCTGAAGGACATTCACGTCCTGTCCGAGCACCGCGACGAGATCCACGCGCTGGCCTTCGCCCCCGACGGCACGACGCTGGCCAGCGGCGGGGCCGACCGCGTCGTCTGCCTGTGGGACGCGCGGCAGGGCAAGCTGCTGTCCGGCCGCGGCGACACCACCGGCCCGCGCAGCAGCCTGGCGGTCAGCCCGGACGGCAAGTGGCTGGCCAGCGCCCGCGGCGGGGCGGGGGCCCAGGTCTGGGACACGTCCACGGCGCGGCCGGCGGTCCGCCTGGAAGGTGACCCGGTCGTGCCGGTGTTGGCCGGCAGCCCCGACGGCCGCTGGCTCGCCGGCGGCGGCAGCGAGACGAAGATCGCCGTCTGGGACGCGGCCACCGGCAAGCTCGTCCGCACCCTCGAAGGGCAGCGCGGCAAGGCCAGCGCCCTGGCCTTCTCCCCGGACTCCGCCGTCCTGGCCGCGGCCAGCGCCAGCGACGGCCTGGTGTGGCTGTATAACGTCCAGAGTGGCGAGCCGGTGCTGGTCATCCCCGAGGCCGCCGACAACTGCACCGTCGAGACGCTGGCCTTCGACCCCAGCGGCCGGCTGCTGGCGGCCGGCGGCATCGACTGGATGGCGACGGGCGGCTCGGACGGGGCGGTGTGCGTCTGGGACGTGGTCGAGCGCAGCCGCGTCGCCAACCTCGACGGCGGCACGACGGCGCTCGCCTTCCACCCCTCCGGCCGGCGGCTGGCGGCGGCGTCGCTGGCCGAGTCGGTCGTCGTCTGGGACCTGGACGAGGGGCGGATCGTCGCCGAACTGGCCGGCCACACCGAGGCGGTGACGTGCGTCGCCTACAGCCCCGACGGCCGCTGGCTGGTGACCGGCGGCGACGACCGGACGGTGCGGCTGTGGAACGCCGACACCGGCGAGCCGGTCGCGGTCCGCGGCCTGGACACGCAGGTCAAGGCCCTGTGCTTCTCGCCCGACGGCCGCTACCTGTTCACCGGCAACGGCAACGCCACCAGCTACCAGCTGGAGTTGCAGGGGCTGGTGGAGGCCGCGGCGGCGCGATAGTTTGAGGGGGACCCGCCTGTCGCCCGGCGGCCTCTCGTCCCCCACCTCTCGTTCCCAAGCTCCGGCTTGGGAACGCGCTTCAACGAAGCTCTGCTTCGCGGAAGCGCCCGGGTCTGGACGTTGGGCCAGTCCCGGACGGCGAAGCGGAGCTTCGCGGAAGTGCGTTCCCAAGCCGGAGCTTGGGAACGAGGGGGAGTGACCCTCCTTGATGGACAGTGCCCTCCTGCCCCCCGACGCCGACCTCACCGGCCGGACCCTCGGCGAGTTCCGGGTCCTGCGCCGCCTCGGCCAGGGCGGTATGGGGCAGGTCTACCTCGCCGAGCAGCTCTCGCTCAAGCGGCAGGTGGCGCTGAAGATCCTCCGGGCCGACCTGGCGGCCAACCCGACGTCGCTGAAGCGCTTCAAGGCCGAGGCCGAGGCGGTCGCCCGCGTCACGCACGCCAACATCGTCCAGGTCTACGCCATCGGCGAGGCGGACGGCCTGCACTTCATGGCCCTGGAGTACGTCGAGGGCCGCAACCTCCGCGACTACGTGGCCCGCAAGGGGCCGCCCGAGGTGCCCCTGGCCCTCAGCGTCATGCGCCAGGTGGCCGCCGCCCTCGCCCGGGCCGCCGAGCTGGGCATCGTCCACCGCGACATCAAGCCCGAGAACATCCTGCTCACCCGCAAGGGCGAGGTGAAGGTCGCCGACTTCGGCCTGTCGCGTTGCTTCAGCGACTCGGCCCCGCCGCTGAACCTCACCCAGAGCGGCGTGACCTTGGGCACGCCGCTGTACATGAGCCCCGAACAGGTTCAGGGCCACGCCGTGGACCCGCGCAGCGACCTGTACTCCTTCGGCGTGACTTGCTACCACATGCTGGCCGGCCAGCCGCCCTTCACGGGCGAGACGGCGTTCGAGGTGGCGCTGCACCACGTCCAGACTCAGCCACGCCCCCTGGCCGAGGTCCGCCCTGACCTGCCCGCCGAGCTGTGCGCCGTCGTGGACCGGCTCATGGCCAAGAAGCCCGAGGACCGCTACCCCGGCCCCCGCGACCTGCTCAAGGAGCTGACCCGCCTCCGCGACGGCCTGGGCGACGCGGCGGGCCGGGCGCAGTTCCAGGCGACGCCCCCGCCCCCCGGCCAGCCCGCGGCCAGCGGCAGCGCCCTCACGCCCTCCGTACCGCTGGCCCCCCGCCGGCGCCGGCGGCTGGGCTGGGTCGCGACCGCGGGCGTCCTGCTCGCCCTGGGGGTCGGCGCGTGGCTGGGCTGGTACCGCCACCGGCCCGCCGTCCAGGCCGCCGAGCCGGCGTCCAAGGAGGCCGTCGAGCCGCTGGTGCCCGACCCGAGCGCGCGGGAGAAGTTCCTGGTCAACGCCGTGCGCGAGTACGCCGACCCCGGCGACGACCCCTTCCGCCAGGCCCTCGGCCTGGGGCACGGGATCGAGCTGGGCCTGCTCTACCTGGACGAGTGGCGGCTGTCGGACGCCGACCGGTTCTTCACCGAGCTGGCGCGCGACAACCAGAAGGTCAAGAACTACCTCATGCTCGGCCGGCTGGGCCACGCCATCGTCCTGGCCTTCCAGGACAAGGCCGAGGAGTCCAACCAGTGGTTTTTAGCGGCCGTCGGCGACCGCCGCGCCCTCGCCGGGGCGGGGATCCTCCTAGGCAACATCAAGCTGCGGCAGATGATCGCCAAGGCCCTGCACCACAACGCCGCCAACGGCGCCCCCATCCCCACCCAGGTCCAATTCCTGCAACGTCCTCCCGGCCCGGGCTTCCCCGGCGGCGGTCGCCCGCGCCCCGGGGATCGATCCTGATCGCTGCGGCGCCTGGTGGTATCCCCTTCCGATGGCGGCCATTGTTCTGCCAACGCTGGCAGAACTGTTTTCCGCCCCAACTCCTCCCTCACCAGTGGCTTGCGACGCCGACACCGATAGTTCTGCGGGATCATCCCAGGGGTGGCGTTCCTGGCGGCTCCTGGGTGGACAGATAAGGGGGGTGAACAGCTGCAATGACGGGAGCAAACACGACCCGTCGCCCGCAGGAGTTCACCCCATGCCCAGCATAGCAGCCCGCCCGCGCCTCGCCAGCGCCGCCGTCGTCCTCTTCGGCCGCCACGGCGCCGTCAGCCGCCTGGCCCGCCGCCGCGGCGTCAGCCGCCAGGCCCTCTACCGCCAGGCGCACGGCGTCGTCGCCGCCGTCCACGGCAGCGCCGCGCGGCGGCGCCGGCGCCGGCTGCGGCGGCGCCTGGCCGAGCTGCGCGGGCAACTGGCCGACTGCCAGCGGCGGCTGCGCCAGGCGGCGGTCGCCGGCGCCGACATGCAGGCCCAGTTCGCCGCCACCGCCCAGGCACTGGGCGTCAGCCTCAGCGCCGCCCGCGCCCTGCTGGCCGTCGTGCTCGGCGACGCCACCCCGTCCGTCTCGGCCCTGGGCCGGCGGGCGCAGCAGGCCGCCCGCCGGGCCGGCGCCGCGCTGGCGGCCCTCGACGAGCACAGCCGCGCCCGCGCCCGCCAGGTGGCCGCCGACGAGCTCTTCGCCGGCCGCAAGCCGGTGCTGGTGACCGTCGAGCAGGACAGCCTGTGCTGGCTGGGCGGCCGCCTGGCCGACGACCGCGACGGCCCGACCTGGGCGGAGGAGTTGGCCCGGCTGCCGGCCGCCGAGCAGGTCACGCGCGACGGCGGCCAGGGCCTGCGCAAGGGCCTGGAGCTGGCCAACGACCAGCGCCGGGCCGCCGGCCAGGCCGCGGTCGCTGACCAGGAGGACCACTTCCACCTGCTGCACCGGGCCCGGCGGGCCTTGCGCGAGGTGCGGGCCAAGGCCGCGCGGGCCTTGGGCCGGGCCGGCCGGGCGCAGGAGGCCCTGGACCACGCCCGGCGGCAGGGCCGCCCGACCGGCGGCACCGGCCGCTCGGCGCACGCGGCCTGGCGGCGCGCCGAGCAGGCCTTCGACCGCTGGGCCGCCCAGGAGGGCGCCTTCGGCCGGCTGCGGGCGGCCCTGCGGCTGTTCACCCCAGAGGGTGAGCTGAACACGCGGGCCCGCGCCGAGGCCGAGGTGCAGGCGGCCCTGGCCGAGCTGACCGGGCCGGAGTGGGCGCGGGCGCGGCGGCGGCTGGCGGCACCGGAGACATTCACCTTCCTGGACCGGGTGCACGAGCAGTTGGCGGCGGTGCCGCTGCCGGCGGAGGTCAAGGACAAGCTGACGCGCGCCGAGGGACTGCGCCGGCGGCCGGAACTGCTCCAGGGGGAAGGGCCTGGGGCGGCGGCGTTGCGCGGGGTGACGCTCGTGGTGGGGGCGCTGGTGGCGCTACTGGGGGAAGCGGGCCCGCCGGCGCTGGCGCACGTGCAGGCGGCGCTGCGGGGCGCCTGGCGGGCGAGCAGTTTGGTGGAGGGGCTCAACAGTGTGCTGCGCATGCAACAGGCGCGGCAGAAGCGGCTGACGCAGGGCCTGCTCGACCTCAAACGCCTGCACTGGAACCTGCACCCCTTCCGCGCCGGCAAGCGCAAGGGACAGTGCCCGTACCAGCGGTTGGGCCTGGCGTTACCCAAAGGCAGTTGGTGGGACCTGCTCAAAATGCCACCTGAACAGCTACGCGAGCAACTGTCCGCCCTGAACCAGGCGGCTTGAGATGATCCCAAGAGTGCCACCGGGACGCCCCCCCCACCCTGCCGATAGCGCAAATCCGCGACCGTGGCGTACTCCTTCGCAGCCAGAACCATCACCCTGCGGTCCGCCGGCCGGCGCGCCGGGGGCGGCCGGCGCCCGGGCGGGCCTGACCCGGAGACCACCGCCTCTTCGGCCCGGTGACGGAATGCGATCCGCGATAACTTCCACCCCGCCCCGGCGTCGGCTATTATGGCCGGGACACGGCCGGACCGCGCCGCCGGGCCGCCCCGGCACACCCCGCGACCCCTCCGCCGACGTGCGCCGAGATCGGCCTCATGACCGAACGTGCCATCTTCATCGCCGCGCTGGAAAAAAACGACCCCCACGAGCGCGACGCCTACCTCCGCGAAGCCTGTGGCTCCGACCCCGCCCTGCGGCAGCGCATTGAGACGCTCCTCAAGGCCCACGAGCAGGCCGACCAGACGCTGGAGCAGGAGGCCGGCGACACCCCCTCGCGGCCTTACCAACCCGACCCGCAGCAGACCGACAAGGACCAGCCGCCGCCCGGGGAGGCCCCGACCGTCCGCCCGCCGGCCGAAGGCCCGGGGGCGCGGATCGGGCCGTACAAGCTCTTGGAGCCGATCGGCGAGGTCGGCTTCGGCATCGTCTTCCTGGCCGAGCAGACCGAGCCGGTGCGCCGCAAGGTGGCGCTGAAGGTGCTCAAGCCGGGCATGGACGTCCGCCAGGTGGTGGCCCGGTTCGAGGCGGAGCGGCAGGCGCTGGCGCTGGTGGACCACCCCAACATCGCCCGCATTCTGGACGGCGGCACCACGAGCGCCGGCCGGCCCTACTTCGTCATGGAGCTGGTGAAGGGGGTGCCGATCACCACGTTCTGCGACGACAGCCACCTCAACACCCGCGAGCGGCTGGAGCTGTTCGTGCCGGTGTGCCAGGCGGTGCAGCACGCGCACCAGAAGGGCGTCATCCACCGCGACATCAAGCCGTCCATCATCATGGTCACGCTCTACGACGGCAAGCCTATCCCCAAGGTCATCGACTTCGGCGCCGCTAGGGCGACGAACCTGCGGCTGACCGAGCGGACGCTGGTCACGGGCTTCGGCAACGTCGTCGGCACGCCGGAATACATGTCGCCCGAGCAGGCCGAGGTCAACCAACTCGACATCGACTCGCGTAGCGACGTCTACTCGCTGGGCGTGCTGCTCTACGAGCTGCTCACGGGCACCACGCCGCTGACGCAGGGACGGCTCAAGGGCGAGCCGTTCACCGAGCTGCTGCGCGTGCTCCGCGAGGAGGACCCGCCCAGGCCGAGTACTCGCGTGTGCGAGTCGAAGGAGGCGCTGGCGGCGCTGTCGGCCCGGCGCAAGACCGAGCCGGCCAAGCTGCCACGGCAGCTCCGCGGCGAGCTGGACCGGATCGTGATGAAGGCCCTGGAGAAGGACCGCCGTCGGCGCTACGAGACGGCCGCCGCCTTCGCCGCAGACGTGCAGCGCTACCTGCGCGACGAGCCGGAGTAGGCGTGCCCACCCACGGCCGCGTGCCTCGGGGCTTGCCCGCTTCCTTGTGGCCGTGCCGTCCGCCTGCTAGCATTTGCGCTAACCGCAAATCGGCCGTGTGGGGGAGTGTCTGCGATGAAGAGCCTCCTCATCCTCCTGCTGGGCCTCGTGCTCGGCGCCGGCGGGTTGGTCGCCGCCTTCCTGTTCGTGCCGGACGGCAGCGTCCCAGAACGCCCGCGCCGGGTCGAACCGCGCCGGCCCGTGGACACCAGCGGCGTGATCAGTTTCCGCGTCCTGCCGAGCTGGCGGGACCCGACCTCCCTCGAAGACATCCGGCAGGCCTGTCTCCACCTGGGCCAGCGCAACCGCGCGCTGGTGGACGAACAACTCCGCGGCGACTTCCCGACCGAGGCCGACCGGGTCGAGGCCCTCCTGAACAAGGCCGCGATGTTCATGTACGACGGCGACACCCAAGCGGCGTACGAGGTGCTGGGGGAGACGCGCCGCTACGTGGAGTCCTCCCCGCTCCGGTCCGACGACTGGCTGTACACCGTGATCTTCTTCCAGGGGGTGGCGGGGCTGCGCCGCGGCGAGAACGAGAACTGCGTGGACTGCCGCGGCGCCGGCGCCTGCATCTTCCCGCTGGCCCCGACGGCGGTCCACAAGCTCCCCGCCGGCTCGCGCACGGCGATCCGGCACTTCACCGAGTACCTGGAGAAGTTCCCCGACGACCTCGGCGTCCGCTGGCTGCTCAACCTGGCGTACATGACGCTGGGCGAGTACCCGGCCAAGGTGCCGCCGCAGTACCTCCTGACCTTCGACCAGTTCGGCAGGGACGACGACATCGGCCGGTTCCGCGACATCTCGCACCTCGTGGGCGTCAACCGGGTCAGCATCTCCGGCGGGGCGGTCATGGACGACTTCGACAACGACGGCCTGCTCGACGTGGTCCTCACCTGCTTCGACCCGGCCGGCCTGCCGATGGCCTTTTACCGCAACAAGGGCGACGGGACGTTCGAGGACGTGGCCGGGCGGGCCGGCCTCGGCAAGCAGTACGGCGGCTTCAACCTCGTCCAGGGCGACTACAACAACGACGGCTTCCTGGACCTCTACGTCGCCCGCGGCACCTGGGGCCACCTGCGGCAGCGGCCGAGCCTGCTGCGCAACAACGGCGACGGCACCTTCACCGACGTGACGCAGGAAGCCGGCCTGATGGACCCCGTCAGCTCCTTCACCGCCTCGTGGGCCGACTACGACAACGACGGCCACCTTGACCTGTTCGTCTGCTGCGGGCGGAACGTGAACCGGCTCTACCACAACCGCGGCAACGGCACCTTCGAGGAGGTCGCCGGCAAGGCCGGCATCCAGGGCAAGGACGGCGAGGAGTGCCGCGGGGCCGCCTGGCTCGACTACGACAACGACGGCTACCCCGACCTGTTCCTCAACTACGGCTCCACGACCGCGCAGCTGTTCCACAACAACCGCGACGGCACGTTCGTCGAGGTGAGCCGGGAACTGGGCATCGGCGGCCCCTGGGGCGGCTTCTCCTGCTGGGCGTTCGACTACGACAACGACGGCTGGATCGACATCTTCGCCACCGGCTACCTGCACAGCCTGGACGACGTCATCGGCTGCGTCTTGAACCTGCCCGGCCACCCGGACAAGGATTACACGCGGCTGTTCCGCAACCTCGGCGGCAAGGGGTTTAAGGACGTCAGCCAAGAGATGGGCGTGGCGAAAGATTTTTCCACGATGGGCAGCAACTTCGGCGACTTCGACAACGACGGCTTCCTCGACGTCTACCTCGGCACCGGCGACCCGGATTACGCCATGCTGGTGCCCAACCGCATGTTCCGCAACGTGGGCGGCCAGCGCTTCGCGGAGATCACCACCACCGCCGGCACCGGCCACCTGCAAAAGACCCACGGCATCGCCTGCGGCGACTGGGACCGTGACGGCAACGTGGACCTCTTCGTGCAGATCGGCGGCGCCGCGCCCGGCGACGCCTACCACAACGTCCTCTTCCAGAACCCCGGCCACGCCAACCACTGGCTGACCCTCAAGCTGGTTGGCAAGAAGACCAACCGCGCGGCCATCGGCGCCCGCGTCAAGGTCGTCACCGCCGGCGACAAGCCGCTCACCGTCCACCGCCACATCTCCAGCGGCAGCAGTTTCGGCGGCAACCCCTTGCAGCAAACCATCGGGCTCGGCCCGGCGGGCGGCCCGGTGACGGTCGAGGTGTTCTGGCCCACCAGCCGGACCACCCAGGTCTTTCAGAACGTTTCCCCCGACCAGGCCATCGAGGTCACCGAGTTCGCCAAGGACTACCGCAAGCTCAACTGGACCCGCGTCCCCGTCCCCAAGGAGTGAGGCCGGCCTCTCGGCTCTGCTTGCCGCTTGCCGGGCCGGAGCGGCTGCACAGCACCATTCGGAGAGTCCGCGTGACGGCAGAAGAGTTTCGGAGCCTGGCGCTCAGTCTTCCGGCCGCGGCGGAAGACGCCCACATGGGCCACCCCGACTTCCGGGTTCGTGGCAAGATTTTTGCAACGCTCGGCCCGGACGAGGACTGGGCGATGGTCAAGCTGACGCCGGACCAGCAGGCGGCGCTGGTCCGCGCGGAGCCCGAAGTCTTCGAACCCTTCGGCGGGGCGTGGGGCGGACGAGGGTATACCAAGGTATGCCTGGCGGCCGCCCACGAAGCGACCGTCCGACCCGCCTTGATCGCCGCCTGGCGGAACACCGCCCCGAAGCGGCTCGCCGAGCAGTTCGACGGGTAGTCCGACCCGGTCATGGAGTCAGGCTGCAACGTCTGGGTAACGGCTGCGGCCCGTGCGCCCTCCCGGCGGGACCCGGACGCCCATCGTGCCGTCCCGCGGTTCAGGATCGCAAAACCAAACGGCCTTCGATCTCGTCTATCTATGGGGCAGTGTTTTCGGGACACTGCCCCGGGCTTGTGTCAAATCACCTGTCAGCGGCGCTGTCGCAGGCCGTTCGGCCGCGGCGGCCCGTACGCTCCTTTCCGCAAGCGAGGGACCGGCTATGATGCAGCGCACGAAGCGGGTCGGTGTCGTGGGGGTGGGTCTGCTCGTCGCGGCCGCCGTCGGGTGGCTCGTCGCCGCCGATGTGCCGAACCCGCAGGCGCGGCGGGAGGCGCTCATGAAAGCCTACCAGGCCGGCAACTACAAGGACGCCTACGAGGGCCTGCGCAAGCTCGCCCTCGACCCCAAGGCTGACCCACTCAAGGTCGGCGACGACCTGACCACGGCCATCACGGCCTTGCAGCAGCTCGGCCGCAACGACGAGGTGGACGAGTTCCGCGACGCCGTCATCGCCACGCACAAGGGCAACTGGCGCCTCCTGGAGACCGCGGCCCAGACCTACGCGCAGGGCGAGCACTACGGCTTCGTCGTCGCCGGCAAGTTCTACCGGGGCAACCGCCGCGGCGGCGGCCGCTACGTCAGCACCGTGCAGCGCGACCGCACGCGGGCGCTTCAGCTCATGCAGCAGGCCCTGCCGCTGACGAAGACCGAGGACGACAAGGCCGCCCTGGCCCAGTTCCACTTCCACTTCGCCGAATTGCTGGTCAACGGCGCCGGCTACTACGAGCCGTGGCGGTTGCAGTACCTCACCGACCTGGGCGAGCTGCCGGACTACGAGGAAGGCTACTACTGGCACCGCGGCCAGCAGCCGCAGGGCGCGCCGGTGGACGCCGACGGTAACCCGGTCTACCACCGCCTGCCCAAGAGCTACGAGGCCGCCAAGACGGACGGCGAGCGCTGGCGCTGGCTGCTCTTGCAAACCGTCGAAATGGACCCCGGCCGGGGGAACGAGGTGGACGTCCACTTCGCCAACTTCCTGCGCGGCCAGTTCGGCGTGCAGACGATGGCCGCCTACGGCTACGGCTTCCGCCAGGACGACGCCAAGAAGGACGAGAGCGGCACCTACGCGCTGCACACGCTGTCCGACGACGAGACCATCGCCCGGCTGGCGACCGGCATCAAGCGCTTCAAGCTGCCCGACGAGTTCAACTTCCTCAAGGTCTACCGCCGCGTCGCCGAGCGGGGCAAGTCGCCCTTCGGCGAGCAGTCGCGCGACGCGCTGGCCCAGGACTACGAGGACCGGCGCCAGTACGTCAAGGCGGCGGCGGCCTGGAAGAAGGCCATCGAGGAGTACGGCGTCGGCGCCGAGGCCCACCGGCAGCGGCGGCTCGACCAGGTCGTCGGCAACTGGGGCCGGTTCGAGCTCGGCCGCGTGCAGCCGGCCGGCACCAACGCCGCCGTCGATTTCCGCTTCCGCAACGGCACGAAGGCCAGGTTCGAGGCCCACGCCATCAAGGTGCAGAAGCTCCTGGCCGACGTGAAGGCGTACCTCAAGGACCGCGAGGGGCAGCTCGACTGGAACCAGGTCAACATCGCCAACCTCGGCTACCGGCTGGTGGAGCGCAACGAGACGCAGTACCTCGGCGACAAGGTCGCCGCCTGGGACGTCAAGCTCGACCCCCGGCCCGAGCACGTCGACGACCGCATCACCGTCACCACGCCACTCAACCGCCCCGGGGCGTACCTCCTCACCGCGCAGATGGACGGCGGCAACCTCAGCCGCATCATCGTCTGGGTGAGCGACACGGCCATCGTCAAGAAGCAGCTCGACGGCAAGGCGTACTACTACGTCGCCGACGCCGTCACCGGCGCGCCGGTCGGCAAGGCGCACGTGGACTTCTTCGGCTGGCGGCAGGTGCAGACCGTGCCCAACCAGCCGCACTTCAAGGTCCAGACCCGCGCCTTCACGGCGACGGCGGACAACGACGGCCAGGTCGTCCTCGGCCAGGACAAGCTGCCCACCGACCACCAGTGGCTCATCACCGCCCGCCAGGCGGGCACGGGGGCGCAGGGGGCGGAGCGGTTCGCCTACCTGGGCTTCAGCCACGTCTGGTTCGGCCGGCACTACGACGCCGAGTACAACCAGACGAAGGTGTTCACGATCACCGACCGGCCGGTGTACCGGCCGCTGCAGACCGTGCAGTTCAAGTTCTGGGTGCGGCACGCCAAGTACGACCAGCCGGACGTCTCCGACTTCGCCGGCCGGTCGTTCACCGTCCAAATTCATAATCCGCAGGGCGAGAAGGTCTTCGAGAAGTCCTACACCGCCGACGCCTACGGCGGCGTCGCGGGCGAGCTGCCGCTGCCGAAGGGGGCCATGCTGGGGGTGTACAGCCTCCAGGTGGTCAACCACGGCGGCAGCAGCTTCCGCGTCGAGGAGTACAAGAAGCCCGAGTACGAGGTCCAGGTCGAGGCGCCCAGGGAGCCGGTCCGCCTGGGCGAGAAGGTCGAGGCGACCGTCAAGGCGAAGTACTACTTCGGCGCGCCGGTCGTCAAAGCCAAGGTGAAGGTGAAGGTGACGCGGTCGGCGTACAGCAGCACCTGGTACCCGCGCGGGGACTGGGACTGGATGTACGGCCGCGGCTACTGGTGGTTCGCCGCCGACTACCCGTGGTACCCCGGCTGGGCCGTGTGGGGCTGCCGGCGGCCGATCCCGTGGTGGTGGCACGGGCCCAGCGACCCGCCGGAGGTCATCGCCGAGCGCGAGACCGAGATCGGCGCCGACGGAACGGTGAAGGTGCCGCTCGACACACTGCCGGCCAAGGAGCTGCACGGCGACCAGGACCACCAGTACACGATCACCGCCGAGGTCGTGGACGAGTCGCGGCGGACGGTGGTCGGCACCGGCTCGGTGCTGGTGGCCCGCCAGCCGTTCCGCGTCTTTACCTGGGTGGACCGCGGCTTCTACCGCGTCGGCGACGCCGTCACGGCCCAGTTCCGCGCCCAGACGCTCGACCAGAAGCCCGTGCAGGGTAAGGGCGAGCTGACCCTCTATCGAGTCACCTACGACAAGAACAAGCCGGTCGAGAAGGCCGTCGAGACGTGGAAGCTCGACACCGACGCCGAGGGGCATGCCCGGCAGCAGCTGACGGCGGCGGAGCCGGGGCAGTACCGGCTGTCGTACCGCGTCACCGACGCCAAGGACCACGCCATCGAGGGCGGCTACCTGTTCGTGGTCCGCGGCGAGGGCTTCGACGGCCGCGGCTTCCGCTTCAACGACGTCGAGATCACCACGGACAAGCGCGAGTACGCCCCCGGCGAGAAGGTCAAGCTGCTCATCAACACCGACCGCGACGACGGCACGGTGCTCCTGTTCGTCCGGCCGGCCAACGGCATCTACCTGGCGCCGAAGGTCATCCGGCTCAAGGGCAAGAGCGTCCAGGAAGAGGTCGCCGTGGTGCAGAAGGACATGCCCAACTTCTTCGTCGAGGCGCTGACGGTTGCCAACGGCGGCGTCCACTCGGAGATGCGCGAGGTCGTCGTGCCGCCGGAGAAGCGGGTGCTCAACGTCGCCGTGCAGCCGTCGCAGCAGGAGTACCGGCCGGGCGACAAGGCGACGGTGAAGGTCCGGCTGACCGACTTCTTCGGCAAGCCGTTCGTCGGCTCGACGGTGCTGAGCGTCTACGACCGCAGCGTGGAGTACATCGCGGGCGGCTCCAACGTGCCGGAGATCCGCGAGTTCTTCTGGAAGTGGCGGCGCTCGCACTACCCCAACACCGAGACGAGCCTGGCGCAGTGGCTGGGCAACCTGCTCCGCAGCGGCGAGGTCGGCATGAACAACCTCGGCGTCTTCGGCGAGCTGGTGGTCGAGGAGATGCAAAAGGGCGCCGAGAAGAGGAGAGAGGTGTTCCAGGCAGCTCAACTCCAACGCAGCGGCGGCTTCGGCGGTGCGCGCGGCCTCGCCGGCGCCGCGCCGATGGCCGCCCGTAGCGCGGAGGCCAAGGACGGGGTCCTACGAAAAGCGTCGAACGCGTTGGGTGAGGCGGACAAGGCAGACGCCGCGGCCGCTCCTCCCACACCGCCGGAAGGGCCGGGCGGGCAAGGCCCCGTCGAGCCGACGGTGCGCAAGAACTTCGCCGACACCGCCTTCTGGGCGGCGGCGCTGACGACCGACAAGAACGGGATGGCCGAGGTGTCGCTGACCATGCCGGAGAACCTGACCGGCTGGAAGGTCAAGGCGTGGGCGCTGGGCCACGGCACCAAGGTCGGCCAGGGCGAGGCGGAGGTCGTCACCAAGAAGAACCTCCTGCTCCGCCTGCAGGCCCCGCGCTTCTTCGTACAGAAGGACGAGGTCGTCCTGTCGGCCAACGTCCACAACTACCTCAAGTCCGACAAGCGCGTCACGGTCGCGCTCGAGCTCGGCGGCGACACGCTCGCCGCGGTCGGCAGCATGACCCAGGAGGTCCGCATCCCGGCCGGCGGCGAGCAGCGCGTCGACTGGCGCGTCAGCGTCAAGGCCGAGGGCGAGGCGGTCGTCCGCATGAAGGCCCTGACCGACGAAGAGTCGGACGCGATGGAGATGCGCTTCCCCTGCTACGTCCACGGCATGCTCAAGACCGACTCCTTCGCCGGCGTCATCCGGCCCGAGAAGGAGTCCGCCCGGGTCGAGCTGACCGTGCCGGAGGAGCGGCGGATCAACGAGTCGCGGCTGGAGGTCCGCTACTCCCCGACGCTGGCCGGGGCGATGGTGGACGCGCTGCCGTACCTGGTCGAGTACCCCTACGGCTGCACCGAGCAGACGCTCAACCGCTTCGTGCCGACGGTGGTGACGCAGCGGGTCTTGCAGGACATGAAGCTCGACCTCAAGGCGATCCGCGACAAGCGCACCAACCTCAACGCCCAGGAGATCGGCGACGCCAAGGAGCGGGCCAAGGGCTGGAAGCGCTACCCGCGCAACCCCGTCTTTGACGAGGCCGAGGTCAAGGACATGGCCCGGGCCGGCGTGCAGGCGCTGGTCGGGATGCAGCTGTCCGACGGCGGCTGGGGCTGGTTCTCCGGCTTCGGCGAGCACTCCTGGCCGCACACCACGGCCGTCGTCGTCCACGGCCTGCAACTGGCCAAGCAGAACGGCGCGGAGCTGCCCCCCGGCGTCCTGGAACGGGGCGTCGAGTGGCTGAAGAGCTACCAGGCCCAGCAAGTCGTTTGGCTTGAGCACGCGGCCAGCAAGACGTACCCGTGGAAGGACCACGCCGACAACCTCGACGCCCTGGTGTACATGACGCTGGTGGACGCCGGGGTGGCCAACAACGCGATGATGGAGTTCCTCTACCGCGACCGCACGCACCTGGCCGTCTACGCCAAGGCGCTCTTCGGCCTGGCGCTGCACAAGCAGGGGCAGAACGACAAGCTGGCGATGATCCTCAAGAACATCGGGCAGTTCGTCGTCGAGGACGCGGAGAACCAGACTGCGTACCTGCGGCTGCCGGTGGACAGCCCGTGGTGGTACTGGTACGGCAGCGAGGTCGAGGCCAACGCCTACTACCTCAAGCTGCTGGCCCGCACCAACCCCAAAGACGAGCGCGCCGCCGGGCTGGTGAAGTACCTGCTCAACAACCGCAAGCACGCCACCTACTGGAACAGCACGCGCGACACGGCCGCCTGCATCGAGGCGATGGCCGAGTACCTGCGGGCCAGCGGCGAGGACCGGCCGGACATGACCGTCGAGGTCTGGCTGGACGGCCGCAAGCTCAAGGAGGTCCGGATCGACGGCTCGAACCTCTTCACCTTCGACAACCAGGCGGTGCTGTTCGGCGACGCGGTCGAATCCGGCAAGCACACGCTGGAGCTGAAGCGGCAGGGCCGCGGCCCGGTCTACTTCAACGCCTACCTGACCAACTTCACCCTGGAGGACTTCATTACCAAGGCCGGCCTGGAGGTGAAGGTGGAGCGCAAGTACTACAAGCTCACCCGGGCCGACAAAGACATCAAGGTCTCCGGGTCCCGCGGCCAGGCGGCCGACCAGCGCGTGGAGCGCTACGAGCGGACGGCGCTGAAGAACCTGGCCGAACTGAAGAGCGGCGACCTGGTGGAGGTGGAGCTGGAAATCGACAGCAAGAACGACTACGAGTACCTGGTGTTCGAGGACCCCAAGGCCGCCGGCTTCGAGCCGATGCTGGTGCGCAGCGGCTACAACGCCAACGACCTGGGGGCCTACATGGAGCTGCGCGACGAGAAAGTGTGCTTCTTCGTGCGGCAGCTGGCCCGGGGCAAGCACAGCGTCAGCTACCGGCTGCGTGCGGAGATCCCCGGCCGCTTCAGCGCCCTGCCGACCCGCGGCTACGCCATGTACGCCCCGGAGCTGAAGGCCAACTCCGACGAAATCAAGCTGGCGATCCGGGATTGATCGCTCGTCGGGGTGTCTTCGCTGGTAGTCCCACGGAAGAAGTCCCAGCCCAAAGCGCGAGCGACGGGCGAGGGCGCCCGGCGCCGTCGCTCGCGCTCCGGGCTGGGACTTATCTTGCCCGAGCGTCTCAAGGTCCGAGACCCCGGGTCCCCGTCCGAGAGGCGCGTCCTGTCGTTTGCACAACGCGCCTCTCCCCCCTACACTACTAGGTCGTTGCGAGTGGTTCGCCTTGGGCGAGGGAGGAGTCGTCGTGTCCCGCCTCCGTTGGAAGTGGCTTACCTGCCGCGTGAAGAAGTATCTCCCGGCATGGGTGGCCTTGACCTTGCTCTTGCTGCCAGCCCGTTTGTCCGCCGAGGACTGGCCGCAGTTCCACGGCCCCAACTGTTCCGGCGTCGCGGCCTCCTCGCGGCCGCTGCCGACGCAGTTCTCGCACACCGACAAGGTCCGCTGGTCGGTCCGGTTGGGCAACGGCATCAGCTCGCCGGTCGCGGCCGCCGGGCGGGTCTTTAGCACCGCCATGACGGGGCCGCAACAATTCACCGTCTATTGCCACGACGCGGCGACCGGCAAGCCGCTGTGGCGGCGCGACCTGGAGACCGGCAAGCTGCCGAACATCACGCACCCCAACAGCCACGCCTCCTCCAGCCCCGCAGCCGACGGGCGGCGCGTCTACGTCCACTTCAGCACCCTCGGCCTGCTCGCCTTCGACGCCGCGGACGGCACGGACGCCTGGCGGCTGCCGCTTCCGCGGCCGGTCTACCTCATGCACTGGGGGGCGGCGTCCTCGCCCGTCGTCGTGGGCGAGCAAGTCATTTATAACCAGGACGACGACCTGACGCCGTTCCTGGTCGCCGTGGACCGTTCGACCGGCAAGGTCAACTGGCGGACGGAGCGGCCGGACATGCTCGCCGGCTACGCCACGCCGGTCCTGTGTACTGCGGGCGGGCGGACCGACATCGTCGTAGCCGGCACGGGCAAGCTCAAGGGCTACGACCCAGCCACGGGCCAGGAACGCTGGACCTGCAACACGCTCGTGCGGACGATCATGCCGACGCCGGTCGTCCGCGACGGCGTCATCTACGTCGCGGTGCAGAGCTACGGCGACAGCAACCGCACCCTGAAGTTCGCCCTGCTCGAATGGCTTGACACGAACCAGGACGGCAAGCTGGAACGGGCGGAGGTGCCGAAGGAGTTCTGGGACAAGTTCGACCGCTCCGACCGCAACAAGGACGGCGTGCTGTCCGGCGACGAGGTGGACACGGCGTTCCAGTCGCCGACCAACATGGTGGGCGGCGGCAACATCGTCCAGGCGGTCAAGGGCGGCGGCAGCGGGGACGTGACCAAGACCCACCTGCTCTGGAGTGTCACCGACAAGCTGCCGTCCAACCTCAACTCGCCGCTCTTGGCCGGCGACGAGCTGCTGCTCGTCAAGAAGGGCGGCCTGGCGAGTGCCGTCCACGCGGCGACGGGCAAGGTGCTGTGGGACAAGCAGCGGCTGCGCAACCTGGGCGAGTACTTCGCCTCGCCGGTCGCGGGGGACGGCAAAATCTACGTCCCTGGCGAGAACGGCTTCGTCGTGGTGTTGGCTGCCGGCCCGCAGCTCCGCATCCTGGCCAAGAATGACATGGGCGGCGGCCCGCTGATCGCCACGCCGGCCATCGCCGACGGCCGGCTGTTCATCCGCACGCGGGACAAGCTATTTTGTGTGAGCAACGAGACCCCCTGAGCCCCGCCGAGGCCCCAATGCCATGAAGTCCTTTCCCCTCGCCGTGGCGAGCCTGGTCGTCGTCTGCCTGCCGGCTGTCGCCGCCGGCCCGCGCGTGACCGTGGTCGTCGGCCCGGAGGCCCCGCGGCTCGAGCGGTTCGCCGCCCAGGAATTGGCCGGGCAGTTCAAGCAGTTGTTTGACGCCCGGGTCGAAGTGACGGACGGGGCGCCAGGCGGCGATGGCCAGCTCATTTTCCTCGGCAGTCCCCAGACCAACCCCGCCATCAAGGCTACCACGGCGGGCGTCTGGCCCAAGCTCTCTGACCAAGGGCTGGTCCTGCGCAGCGTCCAGCGCAACGGGCCCAAGTTCCTGCTCGTCGGCGGGGGCAGCCCCGTGGCGACGCTCTGGGCCGTCTACGAGCTCGGCCACCGCCTCGGCGTCCGCTACCTGGTCAGCGGCGACGTGCTCCCGGCCGAGCCGCCGGCGTTCAAGCTCGACGGCTTCGACGTGGTGATGGAACCGACGCTGCGGACACGGACCTGGCGGACGGTCAACGACTTCGCGGTCGGCCCGGAATCGTGGGGGTTGGCCGAGCACCGCCGGGTGTTGCGGCAGCTCGCCAAGCTCAAGTTCAACCGGGTGATGCTGAGTGTCTACCCGTGGCAGCCGTTCGTCCACTTCGAGTTCAAGGGCGTGAAGAAGAGCACGGCCCTGTCGTGGTACGGCTACCGTTACCCGGTGGATGGCGACACGGCCGGCCGGGCCGCGTTCGGCGGCCTGAAGGAGTTTGAAAACCCCGACCTCGCCGGGAAAAAGACCTACGCGGACAAGACCGCGGCCGGCGTCGCCCTGGCGCGGGGCATCATCGACTCCGCCCGTGAGCTGGGCATGTCCACGGCCCTGGCGATCTCTTTCCAGCACAGTGGGATCCGAAGCTTGGAATTCACGTGACTTGAAGTCGCGGC
>JADMIO011280048.1_pt1 | contig 41605 bp, 49 predicted proteins | sample 8958161 | NCBI WGS metagenome assembly JADMIO01 (sample SAMN16585339, study PRJNA669376) | soil metagenome | isolation source: Crop rotation soil | place: USA: Cullars Rotation, Alabama | collected 2011 | reverse complement strand
TTCTGTGGATTTGTGGAAATCACAAACCGCATCGCACAGCGAGGAAAAAGGGTAGTGCAATGCCTGAGCGCTGGTTGATGCAGATCGTTCGAGACCTGGCGGAGTTCGTCACCGCCTTCCCCAACGCCTGCATCGGGGTGTGACCTCGAACACGGCGCAGTCTGCATAGTCACCGTGACCGCCTGCGTATCGAACACCGGCTTTCCCGGAACTCGATGCAATCGTGCTGCACGGGGCTCGGCCTCGGCATTCTAGGGGCGACGGCGAGTTCGGGTTAGATGCTATGTCCTCCTGCGCACCGGTTCGCCGCTTATGTGCATCGGCAACGAAGGCAGTTGGTCAACGGCGTGGCGGTGACAATGTGCAGATGAAATGGTTCAAACACTCCGGCAGCATGGCAGAGAGTGTAAATGGCGAGTTTGGTTGAGGCAAGCCGTCGCGCCAAGCTCAGTTTTCGGCAGATCCCGTTGGCATGTATGGCGCGTCAAAGAGAATATCGCGGTTTACTCGGACGTTGAAGCGATAGCCAATTGGCACTTTGATGGTCGGCTGGACGTTCAGGTTCCGCCTAGTGATCTGCGCGCCGACCTCCGACACCTCACGGCCGACCGCCGCGCTGGCAATCTCGCCCGATGACGGGTATGTGAGCAAAGACCGGTTCCTTGACTGAGCCAGATCCGATGCCACTGCAAACATGCTGGTCAGAACAGCGAAGCCGACGAGGCGCCGGTAGTGGCGGTCGACTTTGTCGCGAAAACCAGCCATCCCGTGCACATCCTGTCCGATCATTCCGCTTAAGTCCAGGGACGAACCATCTGGATAGATCACCCGGTCCCAAACTACCTGTGCCCCTTCCTGTCCATACCCAATTCGGGAATCATAGATGCCCACCAACCTGGATCCTTGTGGAATCAAGAGATAACGCCCGGTGGCGGTGTCGTAAACATTTGCACTCACGAGTGCTTTTAACTCGCCGGGAAGGTCTGAATTGAGGGCCTGTTCCAGGACCGCAGGGATTTCCCAGCCAGCCTTGATTTCGTATGGCGACAGCGGTGGAGTTCGGGTCGACTTGAGATAGTCAGCAGCCTGGCTGGATCGGGCTTTTGCCAGGAAAGCTTCCTTATCGCGATCGGCGTCCCCGCCGGCGCGGCTTCCAACAGTTTGGGATCCGTCGCGATTAGCGACCGAAGTTAGCGCTCGGATTAAGCTGCCGATCTCGCCTGTCTGTTCCGCTGCTTGCTGCGTGACGCCGGCAGAAACGGAACCGGTTGTACAACCTCCATTCTGCTGGCCGAACCCTGCACGAAGAGTTGTCGGCGCTAGCATAGCCTGCTGTTCCGCCTCGAACGCGGCGATGAGCCGTCGCTGTTCTGGAGTAGGTTCAGGATTCGGTTGCGATGTTAACGGTGGCGGGATGTTTGTTGGACCACGTTGAGGAGCGCCCGAGTTGAGAGCGACCTGTTGTGGGGGTTGAAGTTCACTGGACGGCTGCAACGTACCGTCCGTTGACGGCACATTATCGAGCGGCGTTGCCATGAGCATTCCAGACGGCACCGTTTTGGAAATCTCGGCGCCCGCGGCAGTCGCCGGCGTAACACCACGAGACGCTCCACTGTCTGCCAAAGCGGCGACTTGACGCTGACGACGCTGATAGCCTCCGTATGCAAAGAGCCCTAGGATTATGGCTAAAAGGGCGATCACTACGCCGGCCGCACGCTTGCTCACCCTCGCCGCTCTCGGTGGTCGAGGATTGAGGTCCAACCCGCTGGGCGATTCTTCCTGACGAATGTCAGGCGCTGGGTCCGGATGCGGTCTAGTTTTTTCCGTCACGTTGTATCTCAACCTTTCGCGCCTTTTTCCCGCTACCGAGGATGAGGGCTGCCCGTTCGAAAAGACGATCGACAATATAAAGGTCTTCCTTCACCCGATAGTTGACCATCTCATGCTTGCCGTCCGGAGCGACTATGACCAGCACCGGCGTCTCGCGGTTCTTGACGGCCGGGTTCATTTGGATATACGTCTTCTTTCCGTCGTCAAAGACTCGAACTGGTCGCGTAACATCGTCGCCACCCTTGATTCGATAGCTGAAATGCATAGATTCAACGGCATTGGCCGGCAGTTCCGCAATCCGCGTGGTCTTCCTCTGCTGCTCTTTCTGCTGTTCTATTTGAATCCGCCACTTGCGCTCGTTTTCTTCGTCGCCCGGATATGCAAATGCAACCCGTGCCACGTAGTCCTCAGGCTTTGAAAGCAAACGCAAGTAATATGCGCGGCGGTCAGTAGTGATCAGGAGGTTGGTGTCCAGCCCCGCAGTCTGGGGCTTGAGCACTATCACTGACGTTGCTGACTCGCCGTTGCCGTAAGACGCCGGCGAAAGATTCCAGCGGACCGAATCCCCGATATGCGGTTCACCGATCAGCTTCTCCCCGGCCTGCAGTTCGATGATGCATACACGCAACGGTGCGCAAACCATCGTTGGAAGTCCGGCTCCGTAAGAATAAAGAACCCTGCCGTCTGGTCCGGCGGCGATCTGATTGTGCTCAGCCATCCACGTCTCGCTCATCTGCACCGCTTCCTTGGCGGTTTGAGTAAGCTGGACGTCCGTTTTTGGTTTAAAGTCGCTCGGAACGCCTGTGCCACCTTGCGCTGCACTGGAATTTGCGCCATTCGGCGAGGCGACAGGTGTCGCGTGAGGTTCCGCCTGAAGAGCGACGACTTGAGCGCCGAAATCGTACTGGTCGAGAACATTCTTGTGCTCGCTCGAGCTCGCCTTTCCCGGCGGCACGCGCTTCGCCCGAACCACGGAGGGTTCTGATTGGGCACATAGAACCTCGGCGACCCAAAAGGCCATCAAGAAAATGACATGCATGAACTGCTCCTCTCTAAAGAACTTTTCCCCAACTCACGTTGGTGACGTACAAACCCATGGGATTGATCCGGACCATCCTCTCATCGGTAGGAGGATTCACCGCAATGGTGAATGCGGCCTTCCAGTGATCACGGCTTTTTACCGTCCCGTACAGATCCCGCGTCGTCTCGGTCCATTCGACTTCGAGTGTGCGGTCGCTAGTAGGCAGCACGGACCTAATCTCGACGCTCGCAGTTTCCGACGCCGCACGCGTCTGGGGCGGATCGCCCCGATAGAACTCGCTGACGAATGTTTGTGCCTGCGACCCGCTCGCGATGTGGGCATACACGCGCTCTATAGCCTTTCTCTGGGCGATTCCGTCCGCAGTGACCAGCCTCAGGTCCTCGACCCAGCTGAAGAGCGTGGCGCGCTTGATCCGATCATCCATGGCCGTCACCCGTTCGGCCGGCCCAGACGCGACAGCACGGCCGAGCGAGTCGATCGCCACAACGAACGGTACAACCCGAGATCGGACAGACAGACGCACGATTCCGCCAATTGCCAACAGGGTTGTCAGGCCACAGAGCAGGGCCATCCTACGCCAGTTGCGTTCGCGAGAAATAAGATGACCATAACGTTCATCCCATTCACGTCGGGCAGCGAGGTAAGGATTGATGGATTCAGCTTGTTTCGGCTGTTTGTCGTCTGCGAGTTTTACGTCCTGAAAGAAGCGTCGGACCTGAGGCTTCGGCGCTAGAGTAGCCAAGTGCCAGTCCCTCCTTTTGTTTATTCGTGATGATCGAGATTCATCCTGGGCGGCGATGCGTGTGGGCCCGCATCCGATGGGAATCGGGCGCCCGCTCCTCGCTTGAACCGATGAAGCCGCCTGGCAGCGGCAGACAATGCAGATGCACGGGGCTGTGGGGGGCTGGAACCGGAAATCTCGTTCGCACCATCAGAGCCGGATGACGCTGAAGCGTTGTCTGACGCGATAGTGCCGACTGGACTCCACACCGGTGCAGCCGCTCCACCGGAAGGGACATTCGGAGGGCTGACGGTGCGGCCGCTGCCAGCGGCAGACCCCGCTGAAGCCAGCATGGAAGGCGACGCGCTGCCACCGCCGGCCGCCGCTCCACTGCCACCTGCCGCGGCACCACCCCCCGCCGCACTTGCACCGCCCACTGCGGCGGCACCTGCACCAAACGCCAGCGACCCAACGGCGACCGCACCCCCAGCAAGGAATGCGCCAGCGCCGATGAGGTCGCCGCCGGTAAGTGCTGGTGATCCACCGAGTACGGCCGCAAAGAGCTTCGGGATTTGCCAACAGAGCATCATGAAGATAATCGAAGCTCCCATGACTTCGAGGGCAGACGTGACGGGGCTGGCGTTGGTCGATATCTTCTGAGCTTGGGCCATCCAGTCTGTCGACAGACTCATCCCAGTGCCCACCAGAAGGTAGAGGAGCATTATTTTGACCCCATTGGCGACCCCTAGAGCGATATATCGCTCAACGTAGGGTGCTGTCCAACGCGATCCACCGAATCCCAGAAAGATGAAACCTGCGGCAACGATAATGTAACTCTCGACCACTGCCACGACAAACTGCACAGTGATCGCGATAAACGCTAGCGCGGTGACTATCGCGGTGAAGATCATGGCTAACGATGTTGCGATCCCGGTGAGGAAGCCGGATGAACTCGAACTGACCATCAGCGCGCCGGCAAGATCGAGGCCCCGCGAGAAGACGTCACTCGGCGATAGGGCGCCCGTTCCGGATGCGCGCTGCCCGATTGACTCAAAGCTGTCGATTATCGCCGGAATCCAGAATCGCCCGTTGATTAGAAGCGCGTAGAAGGCGCCCAACCACATCAGCTTGCGAACGAGCGCTGAGGTCCACGACTGCATATCGGCCTTTTCCAGCAACATAACTGCCGCACTCCAGGCAAACTCGATAAGGGCCAGCACGCCGAAAAGTGTGTTGGCGTAGGGGAAGACCATGGTGAACCAATTGGTTCGTTGACCGCGGTATTGATTGAGAATCGTACTCGGGGCCTTGACCTGTGCGGACACGATATGAACACTCAGCACCGTAAATATGGCGAGATATACCGCTAGTTCCCAGGAAACTCTGAAATTGAGGATTCGCTTCGCCATTCGACCCTGCCGTTACTTCCATCCAGCTTGGAACGTCGCTCCGTCGGAACCAGTTGGCGTCCAGGTGAAAAAGCGTTCCGACGCTGCTTCGGTGGCCGCCTGTTTCTGAATCATCGCGGCTTGATAGCTTTGCTTGCTCGACATGTCCGCCAACATCAGCGCCCGCAATTTCATTAGCTGCTGTACCATCTGCTCACAAATCTGGCCCATGACCTGAAGCGCTTTCAACCTCCCATCTGTGCTCTGGGCCATGGCTCGCAAGCTGCTCAAGACGGCCTGTTCACTTTCGAGTTGGCTGCTTTGCAGGCCCGCGGCTCGCAGCGTGGCGCGAGTCGTATCCAAAGACGTCTGCGACCAAGTGCGGTAGTTTGCATAATATATAGGTCCGCCATAGCCATATCCAGGGAATCGTGCGCGGAAGGTGGCATCCAGGTTTGCCAGTGAGTACGACAGCGCCATCCCACCACGTACGATGTTTGCCAGCGCATTTAAATCCGCCGAGATTGGACCGAACGTCTGGCCAGGCAGAATGCGGCTGTTCTTCGTCATGTCCGCGGTTTGCTTGATGGCTTCCGCGAGTTGTTCTGCTTGGCGGAGGTACTGCATAAGAAGTTGGGCGTGATTGAGGACCTGCGTATACTCCGTGGCAAAAGCGCCGGCTTCCGTTCTCCGTGGGGGATCCCACATCAGCACAACAATGATTGCTAACGCTATGACGTGCTTGCGCATTTCTCTCTCCCTTCCAGATCCTGCTGGACCTGCTCGTAGTACTCCGCCCACCGCTGGAGGCGCGCATCTCCTAGTGCCTCCCCGCGCACACGAAGCCACTCGCTCTGCCAGGAAATCGGAAATTCCTCGATCAAGTCCTCAACGATCTGCCGCTCTTCTCTGCCGTTGACGCCCACGAACGAGAGGGCCACATTGTTCAGGCCCAACGAAATGAGCCGCCGCCCGAGCGGCGAAATGATGTAATAGTGCTGTTTCGGGATGCTCGCCTGCAGAATCTCCAGTTCCCTTGAGTTCAGTCCGACGCGTTCATAGAACTCCTTCGAAGCCGGGTTTTTCGCCTCGCTATTTGGCAGCAGAATTTTCGTCGGGCACATCTCCAAGATCACGTCGCTGATCTGGGAGTTGCAGATGTCGCTCAGGTTCTGCGTAGCCAGAAGGACGACACCGTTCATCCGTCGAAGAGTCTTCAGCCAATCGCGGAGCCGTTCCCGGAAGACTTCATTGCGCAGGTAGGCCCACGCTTCGTCCAGGGAAACGAGCGTTGGTGCGCCATCCAACCGCTTTTCGATTCTCCGAAAAAGGTACAGGAGGACTGGGATGACCGCCTTATCGTCTAATTGGAGTAGATTCTCGGTCTCGAAAGTCAGAAAACGGCCCGTACCAAGCACATCTGCATCGGCATCGAGGAGTTCGCCGAGCGGGCCCGACAGTGTGTAGAACTGGAGAGCATCGCGGACGTCGAGATCCTGGACGTTTGCGCTCAACTCCGTCAGCGTTCGCGACGGGGACAGCCTCAACTGCAGCAGGGCCTCCGTCAGCGCATTCCGGTGTTTCGGAGTAACTGATAGACCGTTCAGTGTGCAGAGGTCCTCAAGCCAGGAAATTGCCCACGTGAGGTCCGCATCGGCATCAATTTCCCGCAAAGGGCAAAACGCGAGAGCAGTATTTTCACCAGCAAGATTGTAAAATTCGCCGCGAGCCGCCTTTGTCAACACGAATAACGAGTACCCTTTGTCGAAGGCGAACACCTGCGCACGCGTGTAACGGAACCACTGTGCGGCAATCAAACCGAGGGCGGTTGACTTACCTGCGCCGGATGGCCCGCACATCAGAGTGTGCCCCAAGTCCGAAACATGTAGGTTCACACGGAAGGGCGTCGCACCCGTTGTTGCCGCGTAGAGGAGCGGCGGACTGTTCTTCGGCATCAGCGCTGACGGATTTTCACGGCGACCAGCCCACACTGAGGTGATTGGCAGCAGATCGGCCAAATTCAAACTATGCAGGAGGACCCGGCGAACGTTTCGATATCCGTCTCCTGGCAGGCTGCCCCTCCAGGCCTCGATTGCGTTTACCGTTTCAAGCCGACAGGAGAAGCCCAGGTTCTGAATTTTCTTCATCACCAGGCGCGTGTTTTCTTGGAGACGGTCCGCGTTGTCGTCAAGCACAATGATGTTGCTGGCGTACTCGGCGAACTGGACATCACCCGAGGCGGCCACGGCCATTGCTTGCTCCGCATCATCAGCCATTTGCTGGGCGTAGAGGTTGACTGCGCCTGTATTGCTTCGAAGGACCTGATCCTTGAAGCCTCGCGTCTTGGATCGCCATTTTCTTCTGGTTCGGTCGAGGATACCTCTGGCTTCCGCGGCGTCAAGAAAGATCGCACGTGTGCTCCACCGGTATTCCATCGGAAGGGAATCAATCTCGCCAAGAATGCCGGGATAACTGGTTTTCGGGAAGCCATCGAGGGCGATGATCCGGATGTGCTTGTCACCAACCCGCGGCTCGATCCCACCGGAGAAGTCCTGCGCGGCAAGCAGTTCGTTCAAATAAGCCGGAATGTCGGGAAGCGCGAATGGGTGGTCGTCGCCGGTGATGCACCGCCGGAGGTACCGTAACAGCTGATCGTGGGATTGCGGAAACCCATGCTCATCAGTGAAATCGAACCGGCGAAGCCGTTCGACTCGAAACAATGCGCCGAACACGTTCTCAAACAGCTCCACGCGTGCCCGAAAGCGATCGAGAATCTGGCTGGCGACTCCGCCATTGCGATCGGCTTGCCCCTCGAACATCCAACCTCTGACACGTTCCTCGTTTTCGAACGGCGGAAGATAGGTCAATGTAAGGAAGTGCTCACTTTCGAAGTGCGCTCCTTCTTCCATGAATTGGCGCCGGCGCTCTTCGTCGATGACCCGCGTCACTGCGCTAGGAAAGGCGCCCTGTCCGGGATACCCGGGCGCACGCGAGCGGATCAGGTCCGCGTGGACCATCCAACCACTGCCCAACCGAAGGACCGAATTCAGCCTTTTTGTGAGTGCGTCCATCTCGGCGTGAGTGGCTGAGTGCATATCCGGCCCACGAAAAGACCACCCGGCGAGAAGCGACCCATCTTGTTGGAGCAGAATACCATCTGCAATCACGGCGAACGGCAACAATAAATCCGCGAGCCCACGCGCCGTCGTACGATGTTCCGTAACTTGCATGCCTTGAAAGTTATCTCCAGTTCGATGGTGTTTCCGGGCTCCGGGCATACAGGCCGCTTTTGGCCGGATAGAAGGCTGCATAACGAATGTGGCGAAAATAGACCTGCCGGAGGAGAGGATCGGCCTTGGCCATACGCTGCAGCACGCCGATCGCACCGATCCAAAAAACCACGGCAACTCCCACCCCCCACCAAGTCGCCAGACTGAACGCGAGGCCAGCGGCGACCATAATAGTGATGAGAGCAAGTTCGCGATCCGCTTCCAGCAGAAGGTTTGGCCGGTTGGCAGACTGGTGGATGATCGCTTCCCTTGGGCTGTCGCCGTGGACCATAGTTAGATCACCGCAGCCGAGACGCCAAAAGCGCTCGATAGCAGCGGCGCCGCGAATACCAGGACTGAGACCACCAAGCCGATCATACAGGCGCGGCGCCCGAACTCCGTCAATTCCCCACCCCACAGCATGGCGCCGCCGGCGATTGCGATGCCGATCAGTCCGATGGCATATGCCACCGGTCCGGTCAGCGATGTCGCGATTGCCGTCATAGGTTTCTCCCAAGGTAGTGACCCTGAGGAGGCACCCTGGGCACGAGGCGCAAATGCGTATCCCAGCGCGAACAAAGCAAAAGCCCGCACTCGCATGGCTTGAAGAACGTTTCGACTGTCATTGTTGAACTTCATATCTGCTCAAAAGACCTCCAAGTGTTTCTAGACATACTCGACCTGATATCGGCCATCCCGATACCCGGTAACGAGGGCAACCTCTCTGACCTTGCGACCGGCGGGAAGCGTGGGCTCCTGATCAATAAAGACGACTACATCCACAGCCTCTGCTATCAGTGCTTGCTGCGGAGCGCTCGTCGCTTCAGCGACCAGGCTTTCCAGCCGGATCAAACCACTAATGGCGTCGTTGGCATGCACGGTGGCCGCGCCGCCAGGATGTCCTGTATTCCAGGCTTTCAACATCGTGTGAGCCTCAGCACCCCGAACCTCGCCGACGACGATCCGGGTCGGCTTTAGTCGCATGCAGGCGCGAAGGCAATCAAGCATCGAGACTTTACCCACGGCAAGGAGGTCCACGTAGTTCGGGACCGAGCACTGGAGTTCTGTCGTGTCCTCGATTGAGATCACGCGGTCCTGCGGTGCTACCTCGGCCATGACGTCGAGAATGGCGTTGACGAACGTCGTCTTTCCAGACCCGGTGGCACCCACAGTGAGAATGTTCCGTTTCCCTGTGACGGCAGCGCGGATAACTTCGGAATGGCTCAGCCCATGAACTGTCTCGCTGAAGACTGCCTGTCGACGGGATTTATTCAACGGGTCCTCATTGTTAGTCAAAATTCCGCTGCGTTCGTAGTCTTCTAATGTGAAGACTCTTTTCGGGCGCGCCCGGATCGCAAATACCGGCCGACGGACAATCGGCGAAACGATGCCTTCGAAGCGACTGCCATCCAACGGAAGTTCTGTTTCCAGGACTGGGTGTTCGTGATTCATCACGGTTCCCTTCCACGCGGCGATAGTGTTCAGAGCACTAGCCGCCTGGGCCGGCGGCATCTCACCCACACACACAAAGCCCTCACCCATTCGCTTGGCCCATAGCGTGGAGTCGGGATTAAGAACAATATCTTCCGTCCGGTCGTCGGCCAGTAAGTTCAGAACCACCTCACCGAATTCACGCCTCAACTTCGATTCGAGTCGAACATGTTGCTCGTCTTGAGCACGGGCTGATTTCGTGGTTGACTGCGCCAATGGCTGTGTTATAGTGCTCTGCAAGAGGGGACGACCTTCTCACTGTATGCCTCCGAAAAAAGCGGACGTGACAGCGGGCAAGCGAGTCTCCCACCACAGGCGTCAAGGGTATACCAGTGATCACGATTCCTTTCGATTACAACGAGAAAGCGGCGGGTTCCGTTGTCCCGATCTGCATTGACGAGGTGGACTGCGATGGAGCCCTGATCGATCCGAGGTGGTTCGAGCTGGGCGTCGTACCGGTCGCCGATCGGCTCCGGAAAATCGCCGATCGAGTCCTTCTCGACGTCTGGCATGTATCGGAAATCACAGAACACGCTGTCCACTCCGTGTGGCGGACTCATCGCGGCGATTTGGGCAATGAGCCGAGCCTTCGGATTCTGAAACGGGCGCACTGGTATGCGGAAGATCTCCGCGCCGGTGGCCGGCGGGCACGCAGAAAGACCGATGTGGAGCTCTTCGCGTCGACCGTCGATGCCTTGCAGGACAAATTCGATCTCGCGGCCGATTACGAAGCGAGGGAGACACTCGACCGGCTGATGGAAGAACTGGAGCGGCAGGGGCTGCACGATGTCCGCGAAATGGCCCTGATGATGTTGAGGGACGCAGATTCCAACGAACTGATCGGCCGCTTCGGGAGATCCCGAAACACACTTTCGCAGCGGTTCTACCGCTGTATGCGAAAGGCGGCACGCGCTGCCGGAATCTCATGGTGAGAATTCGCGCGCATCGCGTGTAGACTCAATACATTCAGTGCCATAATGGCATGGACTGATGCCGCCTGAAGAGTCTGCCGACGCCCGATTTGAAAGGCTTAAGAAGCAGCTTCAAGACTCGATCCTGAATGACTTTCCGAACCCGGATCGGAAGGGATGTCCGGGGAGCGCTGTCCTGAAGGAATTTGCCACTCGTCCGCTCGACGACAATTTCGAAGGCGACCCGAATTGGCAGCACCTGACGCACTGTTCCGAATGTTATCGCGAATTTTTAGCATACCGGGCGGAAAGCAAGAGCCGGGCGAAAGCGGCTAGAGCCCGGATCGCCTGGGCGGTCGCTGTAACCGCGATCGTTGCGATAGGCTTCGGGATATTTTTCGCGACTCGCACGCCTTTGCCCAAGCCGCGGACTCCGCAGAACACAGCACGGGTGTTCCGCCCGCGCGTTGTCGACCTGGAGGGCCGGGCAATGACGCGGTCGGAAGAAGGAAAGCAGGAGACCAAGCCGATCCTCCTCGGTCGCGAACCGGAAGAACTGACCATCCGGCTACCTTTCGGCAGCAAGGCTGGCACTTACGAGGTGCAATTCCTGAAGGACGCGGATCACCCGCTGCTGTCCTTGACCGGCGACGCGGTCATCCGCGACGGCGTGACGGCATTGACGACAAAGGTGGACCTTTCCCAGTACGCGTCGGGGCGTTACTTCATTGGGGTGCGGCGGCCGCCATGGGATTGGACGTATTATCCAGTGGTGCTGGAGTAACGTTTGAGCCGTCGCCTCAAAGACGTGATCTCGCACGACCGGTAAGCAGAGTCCCCGATTAGAGGTTTGGTTCTCAGGCCATTGATCGTCGTTCCGGTTGAACCCCCCTGCATACCAATAAAGGAGTTTATCGGGGGATCCGCGCGGCGGTGGCACGCCAGCAGGGTTGCGATTGTCTAACTGGCAGATTCCACGTCACAATACGGCCAAGGATGCCACGAGCCCAGAGCACCTTTGAGCCCGATACTGCAATTAAGGCGGCATTGTACAAAATGCGTTCATCGCTTCACGTGTGTCCCTTGCCTCGATCTCCTCCTCCGATACTGCGCCCGTTCCTCGTTCGCAGCCGCCCAAGCTGAGCATTTGATTCAGCTTTTGCCGGACGCTAGAATGAGCGTCTAAACTCAATGAGTACAAGCTGCTTGTTAATGCCTGCCATAGTGCGATGGGCGTTCTAATATGCCGCCAAAATCCACAATTCTGCTTCCTCGCTTAAAAAGTTTTCGGCTGCATCGGTTCGTGCCGATGTTTACCGAGGACCCGTCAATGACCATTGCGGAGGGATCTCCCAATATAATTCTAGGCGGGAACGGCTTGGGCAAAACCACGATCATGCAAGCGGTGGTATACGGCCTGACTGGCGGCGTCACCGAAAAGATCGAGCCGGAGAAGGCGTTCCGATGGGATCATCGATACTTCCGCGGTAGGTTGAACCAGGAGGACCTGCGGGAAGCCGCAGTCACCGTCGATTTCGCCTTGGGGCGTGTGGCGTTCTCCATCGTTCGCGGCTTCAATCACAGCAACATCATTGACTTCAAACAAAGCGGAAAGAAGCGACCGGTAGAAGAGTATCCCCGATCCCTCACGCAAATAGGCGGATACGTATACTGGATGACTTTAGTTTCATCGTTCACCGGCTCCTCTACCTCACGGAATCGCGACGTCTGATCGCCTGGGACACGGATGCCCAGGTCCGCCTCCTCATGCTTCTCAATCAGGATGCCGCTTCAGAAGAGACCTTTCGTGAACACCGGAAAAACCTCAAGCTCATGGATAGCAAGAAGCGACATACCCACGTCGCCATCGGCAAGGCGGATGACCAGCTCGCATCGCTTATGGAGTACGAGGACGAGAGTGCAGAGGAACCTGACAAAGGAGACGGCTCCAAAGATCTTCAAATTGACACGACCGCCCTCGCACAGCAATTGCAGGATATTTACAAGACGCGGTTAGAACTTGAGCGCGACCTACGCAATCAAGAAGCCGCGTTGACCGTGACAAGCTCGGAAGTCGAATCATTACGTAAACGAATCGATATGCTGAGGCTATGGTCGTCAACAATATCCTGACAGACGAGGAACGGAACTCCTCCCTTGCCCTGAACCGCCTCCTCGAAAGCGCGACCTGCCCCGCATGTGGAACGCGCCAACTCGCCCTGCAGGAAACAGCCCGCCGAAACGCGCAACTGGCACAATGCATCCTGTGCGGCTCTGAGTCACCGCAGCAGGAACTGGAGCTGCTTTCCACCCTTCGGTCACAAATGGCCGACAAGCTCTACGCTCAGCGAGCTGCAGAAGGGCTTGTTCGCACTGCACGGGCAAAGATGGATATCGTACTGAACCAACCGGCGGGCCCGCGCTTGTCTCCCGTGCTCCAATGTTCACGATCAGTTGAGGAGCTTCGCGGCCACGTCCAGTTGATTATCAATACCGACAGCAAAACTCTCTGGAGACCAGGGGACCTCCACATCAGGCTTGATGCCGGAGCCCTCAAATCGGTGTCCCTGCCATGTGATGTATTGGGCCTTAGGCATAATGAGCATATAGCCATGGCCTACTTTGAAGCCTGATCCGGGAATCAGCCGCCCGGCTGTTTCCGTACCGACAATCGTGGCCAGGTGATTCTCCGACGCGAATGCGGCCACCATTTCTCCAGCGCTGACGGTGTGTTCGTTGACTATGATGGCGATGCGCCCGTGCCATTTCTTCAGACCCAGGCCTTCAGTTACCAGCGCCACAGAAGGGTCTCGTCCCACATATTTTGCTGCCATACTCGCCACACCCAAGATATTGGGAAGATGCGTCGGGAGGCGGTCGAGCGTCCGGAGCTTCTCTTTCTGATAACCCGATTCCGCGAGCCGGCGGGTTAGGGTATAGCCAATCGGCAATTTGTCGGCAGTGAGATGACTCATCAGCCTAAGCACGCCCAGTCCGCCGCCGAGATGGCCCCGGAGATCCAGAACCAGGCCGTCGCAGGAGGACAGACTGCGGACGCCGGTGTCAATGGCGCGTGCGACGTCGAGTCCCAAAAGTCCCGGCAAAATCGTGACCTTCAGATATCCGATGTTGTCATCGAGTTGCGCGAAGGTCACTGGCTTCAGCTCGGCGTGTGGCTGCTTGCGTGACCGGGGTGGGGGAATCGTCACTTTGACGACGATTTCGCGTCCATCCCGGTTGAGGACAAGCTCCGGATCAGTTCCCATGGCGAACATCGGCTGTTCGGGCGGATTAATCGCAGTTCCGTTCACCAACTTGAGGATGTCGAGCGGTCTCAAACCGGCCTTGTGCGCCGGACCGCCTTCGTGTACGTCTTGCGCTACCCAACGCGGCCCCGCATCCGATTCGGCGCGCCGGAAGCTCGCTCCAATGGCCAGACGCCCTGGGACGCGCCGGACCGATTCGTGGAAGAAACCGGTGTGGCTGGTCTTAAGACCACGCACGAGTTCGTGCATGCCAACTTCGAAACGATCGGGATCAGCGAAGTCCAGAATAGCGCCTCGGCGTTCTTGTGCCTGCTTCGGCCAATCTGTCCCGTTGTAGTTCGGGTCGAAGTACTGCTTGGTGATCTTCGCCGTAGTCTTATCGAAGATCTGTGCGCGCTGATCGTAGGTTAGATTTTTGGGTTTCGGAAGTGATCCGCCTCGTCCCATCGCCTATTACCTCGAAGCCGGCCCAATAATAGGGGCGGGCTTTCTCTCCGAATGACTTAATGAAATCTGCTTGCGCGAGACGCAAAGCCTCGCGCACTTGAACGCCTTTTGCCAAATAGCCGTAGAACGATTCCATCAAAGTGGCCGTAGAACGGTCATCGACGGACCATAGACTGGCGACTACACTTTTAGCGCCAGCAGTCAAAAACGACCGAGCCAGATTCATGATTCCCTCCTCACCGGCGAGACGACCTGTGCCTGTATCACAAGCCGAGAGAACCACCAGATCGGCATTGAGTCTCAATTGCCGAATTTCCCTGGCCTGCCAAAGCCCATCCTCTGCATTGTTGCCTGGGAACAGAATGAGGGCGGCGCGGTCCGGCTCCGGCTCGTTGCCGACCGCGTGGGCTGCCACATGAATCACCTTGAACTCGCGCAGCGGCTGTGATTTCAAGTAGGCTTCAGAAGCGTTTGGACCGTACAAAATGACGCTGCCTTTACCGAGGGCATTGCCCGCCACCGTCACCTCTTCCCGTCCGTACTCGATCGGCTTCAGGTCCGAACCGCGCAAATCGAAAACACCTCGAACAGCGGATGCCACCTGGGTGGGATTTGGCCTGGATTGCGTGTACGCAACACCCAGAAACGGGCGGCTTGCTATTCCTCTTCGTTGCGACGTTCTCAACGCATAGTAGGTACTTGCCGACGGAGCTGTACTAATCGTCAAGTGCTCATTTAGGGCTGCCCCGTCTTCTTTCGCGAGCGCCGCGAAAGGCACGAGGTGCAATGAGCCGTCCGGCACGATAATGAGAGAAGAAGTCTGCCCGGTGACGCTTCCCTCCAGCAGCATCCGATAGAGATCCTGCGCAGGCCGTGTCCCATGCTCTTTCCGCTTGACCACAGCCAGGAACTGCCGGACCGCCCGGTCGATCGCTGCTCGCGCTGGCAACGGATGCACTTTCAGGCCCTCCTGTGTGACCTGCAGCGCATAAGACTGCTGAGAGTCCAGCACAAATTCGATCAGACTTTCACCTGGTGAGACTTGCGAACGAAGGGAAGCCAGAGTGACAGGCGGGCGGTGGAGCATTTCCATCTCGCGTCGGCTCCGGATGTATTCAACTGGGCTCAAGCGGAAGTACGCGTCGTCGAGTTGGTAGATCACCCTGCGCCTTTGAGGAGCGCTTAAGCGGTTTTCCAGCAGGGATTTTTGCAACCGGGCGATCTCTTTCTCGGCTGATGTTTCTTTAAATATGCCGCTGGACTGTCGGGCATACCGAATCGAATCCAACAGCGCCCGCCCGCGAGCACTTTCGATAATTCGAAACGCCTCAGGAGCATCCTGGAGACGATTCCATACCAATCGGAAATGCCCGACGTAGATGTCGCTCATCGCCTCGATCATGGAGATCTTTACGCGTGAACTCTGTGCGGTTACTAACAACCCTTCGATCAGATCTGTGGCCTGCTGGTAGAGCGCGACCGCGTTGTTGACATGCCCGAGTGCTGCTTGAACCTCCGCCTTTTCGGCGACTAACAAGGGCAGTCGGTAACCCCCTTCGACCGTCCTCATTAACGCGATTCCCTTGTCGATGGCAGTGTCGGCCTCGCCGGGCTGCTTTGCTGCCCGGTATGTGCGTGAAAGTTGCAGCAATGCTTCCGCTTCCATCCTCGGCAGATCGGCAGCTTTGGCCACATCTGCGGCCTTACGAAAGGCTTGTTCGGCGTCCGAATGGTTCCGGTCAGCTAAGGAAATCTCACCACTTTGGATTAGCAATTCCGTCTCAGCGCCCAAAATTCTGTGCTCTTCCGCCTCTGCCAGTGTCTTCGCCAAGAATGCTTTGGTTTCGGCAAGCCGGGATTGGCGCTGAGGATCCGGAAGGAGCAATAAAGCCCGGATCTTGGCAATGGAGAGTTCTAACGGAGGCTCATCATACCCGCGCTTACGTATCGCATCTGTGACGCGGTCGACCACCTGCACTGCCCGATCCGCCATACCATTGATGGCCATGCCGTTGACCAGCCAGGTACAGAAGTGCACCTGGGCGGCGACGTCCCCGAGTTGTTCTGCGTGGGATATGGCTTGGTACAGCGCCACCCCGGCCCCACCGATGTCACCGTTCAGCCCCGCGACCAGGCCCAGTTGCCCGTTCGCACGATTCTGCCACTTCTTATCGCCGGCCGCTTTGGCGATCTCAAGCACTTTGGTCCAGTCATCTAATGCGGCGGCCGTATTCGTGTTCAGGTCGATGGTGCCGATCAAGGCTAAGCCCCGAATTTTCAAAAGCGGATCGGCTTCGACCACTGGATCGCTGAGTTCCCGGACAACCGCGTCACGAGTGGTTTTGTACAGGCCGGCTTCGGCATCGCCGTGCAGCCGTCCGAATCGCGCATAGATCTCGCTTCGACGGTCGCCGGCAAGTTGAAACTGTTTTTCGGCATCGGCGTAAAGCTGCCGGGCTCGGTACCAGTTTCCTTGGTCAGCGATCCGATCCGCCTCGGCAAGAACCTCAGAGGCGCTCGTTTGGGCTCGGGCCGAACCTGGAACGGCAGCCGCGATTATCAAGAACCCAGCGGCAAGCATCACGTGCGATGCGATTCCGCTCAATGACAATTTCCCGGTATAACCCATGAAGACAGTACCCGCCCTGTATGCCGCTGGCGTTAGCCGACGTGACAAGAGATTTCAGAAAATCCTGCGGAAGTTCACAAAAGATTTCAATTCGGAGGCGCGGTGGAGCGGGAGCGAACGCGAACTTCAGTTTGTTACAGATTTCTTCCGCTTTTTGATTCTACTTCGAGGTCGTGTCCGTGTCACGCAGACCGGCGCCGTCGCCTTACCAGTTGGACAACACGGACGTTCGAAGTGGACCGAACCAGACAAGTTGTTGAACAACAGATTGGCGCGATGGGCGCCGTCGTTTACGAGATAGGTTTGTACAAACCCGAAGCGGACCGTGAGGGCCACTCAGTCATGATTCCGCGGATTTGGGATGTCGAAGGTCTGCTCCGATCGCTGCCGTGGCTTCGGTTGCAGAACTCACTAGGCAGAAATATCTACATCCGCCCGAAAGGAGAGCACAACCTGAGCTTGGTGGACGACCTTTCCGCCGGTACAATCCAACGGATGAAGACGGCCGGATATGCCCCGGCAGTGGTCGTCGAGACTTCCCCCGCTAATTTTCAGGCGTGGCTGAAGCACCCTCGGGAATTGCCGAAGGAATTGAGCACCGCCGTGGCCCAACACCTGGCTAAAGAATTTGGGGGAGATACCGGAGCGGCGGACTGGCGGCACTTCGGCCGTCTGGCCGGTTTTACAAACCGTAAAGAAAAACACCGCCAGGACAACGGTCTCTTCCCGTTCGTAAGGCTTAAAGAAGCCTCTGGCGCGGAGTACATCCAGGGTGAGCCTTTCATTGAGCGCGTCAAATACGCCGTCCAGCAGGCGGCCATGCGCCGCCAAACGGCCAGAGTACTGGCGCCGGGGCCACGAGGAGCCACGATCTTAAAGGACATCGAGAGTTTTCGCCGCAATCCAGCCTACGCAGGTGATGGTACCCGCATCGATTTGGCTTATGCCATATACGCGTTATCTCATGGGTCTTCGGAAGTGCAAGTCGCCGCTCAGATCCGAACACGCAGCTTGGCTCATAAGGGTTCCGAAAAACGGCAGAACGAATACGTCGATCGTACAATCAAAAAAGCGAACGAACTAATCGATCGCAGAAGACCGGTACGGTCGTTGGAAAGATGAATTACGCCAAGGTTTCACTTGGCCTTACCTGCTCATGCAAAGCAACAGAAGCGCACAGGCGATCAAGAATAGGATCCGACGCTTTGGACCCAGAACGGTAAGCCAGAACAGCAACATCCGCATATAGCTAGAAGTTTACACCTTTCATCTGAGAACGCGACCGGCCCAGACACCCGCCACGAATAACAAGACGGCGAGGGAGAGCCCGGCCACGATCCATAGGGCACGTGATGCCTTTGAATGTGCACGATCAACGGCTTCAACAATCTCGGTACTGCGTAAGCGGAGGGTGGCCATCTCACGCGAAAGATCTTGCCGAATCCCGGCAGCGGATTCGCGGAGTTCCCTGGCAACCGTATTGCCCAGTCGCACCTGAAGGCGCTCGGCGCCATCGTTAAACTCACGTGCAGCTCGGTTGACCCGATCTGCGGCTTCGCCCATAGCAGACTCTAATACAAGACGATTCAATGTGACGACCGCCATTATTGGATCATCGGGGTCAATCCTGATTCCGTGCTGGACAGAGATCTCCGCGGCTAACCGCTTGAAATCGATAGTAGCCATTTGGAGAGCAATCAGAATGGCAATCCGTCGAGTTGCTCAAAGAGATCGCGTTCGATGACCTTTAGCCGTTGTTTCGCCACGATAGTCAGCCCGCCTTCGGCGATCACTTCACGAAAGGTGAGTTTTGCGGCGATCATATCTTCGACGTCTCGGCCAAAGGTGTCCTGGTTGCGTTTGGCGATGACAACGGCACCCAGGACTTTGTCGGCATTGCTGCGATAAGCGGCCATCTCTGAAAACCGCTTTCCCTCGGCTTCAACACGGCCGAAATATTCGTTAACCCAGACGACGATGCTGCGATCTTGTGTGGTCTGGGCCAGTTCGTTGAAACCGTTCAGCGTATCGAGCAGGGCTTGCCCGCCAGTGATTACCGTGTGGACGAAGATCTTGCGACCGTGTTGCCGCAATAATCCGAGTGCATCACTTTCCAGGAGATAGTGCCAAAGCGGTAAGAACGTAGAGGCGCCGTTGTCAACTACGAAGGTGAGGTCTCTTTCCGTCAGGAACCGCTCCATCAGACCGTCGAACGCCCTCTGGTCGATTCGGTTGTGCTCGTCCCGGAGGCACAACCAGTCTGCTGCCAACGCTCCATATTGTGCCAGTGTTCGATTCACCGGATCGGTGTCGATGCATCGGACCTTGCGCCCACGCGCACGAAAGTACTGGGCAACGAAGGAGGCTACCAAGCTCTTCCCAACCCCGCCTTTCCCCTGGAGCGTCAAGTGAATATCCACGGACTGGGGGCCGCAAGCGTTCGCGGCCACCTGTACTTCAGAATTCGTCATTGTATCCTCCTCCTCGTCAAATCAGCTTCTTGAGGTCGAGATCCGCGCTATATTTGAAGCCCGCAGGTCGTTCCTGCCGCGCCCGAAAATTCGCCAGGGGATCGGTATCCGGCATATCGGTGTCGGCATTGCCGCGAGAAGCAAGGTCGGCCAGCTTAACAGATGCGCCGCCGCCGACCTTGTTGTCACACAAGCGGGCGCCCGTTTCAGGATTGATGTTCGCTTCGATGACATCTCTGCGTTTCAGTTGTCCGACGTAGTGGGACAGCCTCGCGTATCCAATCTCGATTCCAATCTCATTCACCCATGTCCAGATATCCTTCAAGCTATGTCCGGCTGCTATCAACGCTCTAATCTCGGGCCAAGCCTGACGTACCTGGCCTACTTTAGTCCGTGGCCTTTCCCGCCGCCTTGCGCGGAGGCGGCTAAAATCGAGTTCTCTCGAATTGGTTGACACGCGGCGTTCCTATTCCGTAGGTGCCGATATATCCCTGTGCGTGACAACGCCTTTAGGGAAATCCTCACGAAGTTTCACAGAGTTTCACATCTGGAGCTGGTTTCAGAAAATCTCCAAGAGTTTGCATTCCTGCCAAATAGCCAAGAGCCAGCGACCAACAATACTGACCAAAAAACGCTGTAGTGGAACATAAAGGAATGTGCCCGGTGGGGAGGCGGTTTTTGACGATGTCACTATCCTGCAGATGTTTAGAACGCGCACGACTTACATGCTATTGTGCCCGTTTGTGCGCGGTAGTGTCACGCGAAGATTTCGGTGCCACCTACAGCTTGGGAGATGCGATTTAGCATGCCGAAGAACGTCAGCAGAGGGTTACGCGTAGACGAGGAGATGATGGAGCGGATCGCCGCGGCGTCGAGGAATGGTGGGTTCTCGAGTCCCAGCGCCTTCATCAGGGCAGCCATTGAGTTCAACTTGAGAGCCGGCAGTCGAGATCTCAATCAACCTGACCAGAGAATAGTCGCAAGCCTCGATCGGATCGCTCGGGAATTACGTGGGGTTCGGCTCGGTCAACAGGCTCTTTTCGCCTTCACGGATGCACTCGTGAAAACGCTCTTGACGTGCGTTCCGGAACCGCCCAAAGACATCTACGAGCAGGCGGTCGCCCGAGCCAAGGCTCGCTATGACCGTTTCCTGAAGAGCGTTGGCATGGGAATGTCGGGCGACTCGCACGCCGCTATGACCGAACTCTTGCGCCATGCCGAACAGGATTGACGAGGGCGATGACATCCGGATCCGGCCAACCCGACTGGGAGTCAAAAACACCGAGGCTGCTGCATGGAGTATGGCGCTCACAACTGTCCTTAGATATGCGAGCAATTCCCGAAAGGCTGGAAGAAATCGTTCGACAGCGGCATACCGGTACAACGGCAGCCAGCGATGCGCCGTGCGCGTCATGTACGCTCGCAACGTGACGGCCGGCCAGTGGCGCGCACACGGCCGGTACATCGCGCGCGAAACGGTTACGAAAGATCACAGACGAGCTGGATTCGACGGAGATCGGACAGATGTGGCTCCGGCGAAATTACTCGAAAAGTGGCAACAGGCAAGCGACCCCCGTCTGTGGAAGCTTATTATTTCTCCCGAGTTCGGTGATCGCCTCGATCTACATAGACTAACCCGAGAGCTGATGCACGCCATGGAATCTGATCTTGGCACCAAGCTCGAATGGGTGGCGGTCGTACACCTGAACACCCAACATCCACATATTCACGTTGCGCTTCGCGGGGTTCGCGATGACGGCACTCCGTTGCAGTTGGATCGTGACTACATCCGGAATGGGATACGGTGGCGCGCAGAACAGTATTGTACGAATCAGCTCGGATTTCGCTCGGAAGTAGACGCAATCGAATCCGAACGGCGCGAAGTCTCGGCGTCCAGATTCACATCGTTGGACCGCTCTATCAGCAAGTCCAGTGTGATAAATGTCCAGGACAGCAACGGGGAGCCAGCGTTTTTCGTATTCGACACACGGGAACGGCTTCAGCGTCCCGCGGCGCACCGCGACGTGCATGTCTCCGCTCGTTTGACAGTACTTGGCGCAATGGGCTTAGCCCAGGAGATCATGCCAGGGCGGTGGCGAGTCCGCCGCGACTTTGAAAAGGTTTTGAGGGCCATGCAAATGGCCGGCGATCGACAGAAGATGTTGGCGGCACATGGCGCCGTGCTCTCCGACACCCGGCTGCAAATAGAGGTTTCCGATTGGCGTAGTTTCCGAATGCTGGAAGGGAGGATTGTTCTCCACGGCGAAGATGAAACTGCGCACGCCGCCGGCAAGAAGTATCTGCTGGTCGAGGGAATTGACGCAAGGGCCCACTTAATCTACTACACCCCGGATCTAGAGCACGCCCGAAGCTGCGGAAAGTTGCGGGTCAATTTCTTTGTGCGCCTGAGAAAGCAACTTGAAAACGGACGCCCGGTACTCGACGTTGAAGACCTGGGTGACGCCGATGCTCTGTTAGGAAACAAGCTACATTTCGAAAGTAAAGCCCGTGCACTCGTGAAGCGCGGCATAATACCCACCGAAGACGGTTGGGGTGGGTGGCTAGGCCTATACCAGTGTGCGCTCGCACATGCGGCGGCGACCAAAAGACTTCTCGATCGAGCACCGAGCGAGGCTGTTGAACGCTGAGGATCACGAAATCGCGTCATCCGCACTGTCACGGGCCTGTGGGTTCAGTGCTTACCGAATAGAACAATTTCCCACTGGAGGGCTACATGAACCGTGAACGAACAGGCGGGCAGTTCGACGAAATCGGTGCCGAACCGCTTTCAGACTCCGGCTTTGAGAGCGAACAACCTGAGAAGAATGCCGGCGAAGACCGTCGAGAGGAAACGGAGGATTCGCGTCAATGACGGCCAGTCAAGCCTTAACTGCCACCCAAACTCCGAAGCGCGATCATCGCCAGGAGGTGACGGAATCGATTGTCAGGATGCTGGAGGAGGGTGTCGCACCCTGGCAGCAGCCTTGGAAGGCTGCGGCGATGCCATACAATCCGACCACAGAGCGGTCGTATCGTGGCGGGAATGCCATTCAACTCATGGCAACCGAACTCGCGCGCGGCTACACCGACCCACGATGGATGACCTATAGGCAAGCTGCCCAAAACGGATGGCAAGTTCGCCAAGGGGAACGTGGAACGCACATCGAGTTCTGGGAGGTAAAACAAAAAACAGATCAGCGAAGCTCAGACGAGAAGCAAAACGGCGAAGTCGCTGACGAGAAAGACAGCCGGCGCCTGATTCATCGGGTATACACCGTCTTCAATGCAGCGCAGATCGACGGCATACCGCTCTACGCCCCCCAAGAACGAACGCCATTCGAAGCTGCGGAGAGTGTAGAACGCATTTTGACGAACTCCGGCGCGCGAATTGAACACGACCAGCGCGACCGGGCGTTCTACAATCGGCGGGCGGACTCGATCCACCTTCCCCCGAGGGAAGCGTTCAACGACGCTCCCGGTTATTACGGCACTGCTTTACACGAATTAGCACACTGGACCGGACACCCTTCGCGCATAAATCGTGCAACGTTGACAGAATCCTATCGTTTTGGTGATCTCAATTATGCCAAAGAGGAACTCCGCGCCGAACTTGCGAGCGTCTTTCTGGCAGCGGAACTTGGTATCCCACACGATCCAGCGAATCATGCCGCTTACGTAGGCTCGTGGATCGAGGCGCTCCAGAAAGACAAAAATGAGATCTTCCGCGCAGCGCACGATGCGTCACGGGCGGTCGACTTCGTATTGGCGCTGGAAAAGAATATGTCTCATTCGGAGGCGCTGGAAGCGGCGGTGGGCAACCGCGAGCAGTCTGCGCGAGGAGACAAGACCGGGGATGACACGAGAATTCAGCGAGAGAATAGCCGTTTCGTGGCCCGGAACGAGCCCGGCACTGGCACGGTTGAGGTGCATGACAAGCGCTCGGCGACGGATCGGCACGTAACCGTCGAGGTCGATAGCAGCCGGCGCGACGAGCTCGCCACATCATTCTCAGCGGCCAAAGGGGTCACCACGGCAGCATTGGGGGACAAGGCTCGCACGTACACAGCTCAGACGGAAAGCGGTACGTACGCTGGGAAAATCATCGGAGAGACAGAGCACCACATCGTCCAGAGACTGTCGGGCCGCTCTGCCGTGGCCCATATTAGAGATCTTGCGAACCCGCTGCCCCGGCCGGGCGACAACATTTCGATCGTCTATGAGAACGGTCACGGCACCTTGCGTGAAATTCGCGACCGGATGAAAACGCGTGAGATGACGCGGTAGCCGGACAACCATTGCACGCCCAACCACACCTATATAGGACCCCTCGCGACCCGGGCGGATTTCCGTTCGGATATGACTGGAGAGCGACGCTGGCAGGCCTCGCTCTCCTCCTTTTCTTCAGCTTCGTCGCAACACAGTACATTGCAGCCCGGTTTGGTTATCAGCCTGCCCTCGGGACGCCCCTCGTTCGGACCCGCAGGTCCGCCCTCTATCAGCCCTTCGCCTGGTGCTTATGGGGTTATCGAAACTGCATGTCGCGGGACCCTCGAATTCGCCGCCCCCTCTTTGAGGGTGAAATGATCGTCCTGGGCGGAGCCGTGCTTTCCTTGATCGCTTTCTTCGCAATGTCGAACCGCCGGGCAAAGCGCCTATCCGAAGACGCAGAAGATCTTCACGGGTCAGCACGCTGGGCGACCAAATCGGACGTCGACGCCACCGGTCTGCTTGATGCGAAACGCGGCGTGTATGTCGGCGGTTGGTGCGACATGCAGGACCGCCGCCTTCGCTACCTCAGGCACGATGGACCCGAGCACGTACTGGCGTTTGCTCCGACTCGCTCGGGAAAGGGTGTCGGTTTGGTGATCCCGACACTGCTCGCGTGGGAAGAAAGCGCAGTCATTTACGACATCAAGGGAGAGAACTGGGCCAAAACAGCCGGCTTTCGATCCGCGGTCGGACATGTCTGCTTCAAGTTTTCACCTGTTGAGGATGGGACGTCCTCCCGATTTAATCCGCTCGCGGAAATTCGGCTGTTCACACCGCGCGACGTTTCTGATGCACAAAACATTGCGGATATGATCATTCGGAGCGGCGAAGACAGTCCTATGGAACGCCACTGGGAGGATAGTGCCGTGTCCCTTACAACCGGCATGATTCTCCACGTATGCTATACCGCTGCAGCGGAGAATCGAACAGCTTGCCTGGCTGATCTGGCCGGCCATTTCACGCGGCCGGGTGTCGATTTTCGGGACACTCTCAACGAGATGCTCAGCTATCCACATGACCCAGACGGCCATTACCGTTGGCGTACGCCCGCTGGGCTCAGAACGTCAACGCATCCAGTCGTATCCGAGAAGGCACAGGAGATGCTCGATAAGGAAGACAAGGAATTGTCAGGGGTGCTTTCGACAGCAAAGACTGCGCTCGCTCTGTACAGTGACCCCCTGGTTGCCCGGAACACCGCCGGAAGCGATTTCCGGATCAACGACCTTGTGAATCACGAAAGACCTGTTGCGTTATATTTGGTCGTCCCACCTTCTGACAAAATACGACTTCGAAGGCTTATCCGGTTGATCTTTACCATGGTCGTCAATCGGCTGACCGAACGTATAGATTTTGGAGGCGCCCAGCAGAAGAGGAATCGACACCGACTCCTGTTCTTGGTCGATGAGTTCCCAAGCCTTAACCGCATGGAAATCTTCGCCGACGCCCTCTCGTATATGGCGGGCTATGGTCTGAAAGCGTATCTCATCACCCAGGATGTTCGTCAGATCGTTGATGCCTACGGCCAGAACGAGAGCATCGTCTCTAATTGTCACGTCCGGATCGCGTTTGCTCCGAATCAGATCGAGACTGCCGAACTGCTATCCAAGATGACTGGCACGGCAACGGTGCAGAAGGCCAGTTTCAACTTCTCTGGTTCCCGATTCGCCCCAATGATGTCTCATGTCAATGCCAGCGTTGACCACATCGAGCGCCCGTTGATGACACCGGACGAAATTATGAGGCTACGGCCGCCGAAGAAGGAAGGAGACGGCGCCACGGAGCGCATTACCGAGCCGGGCGACATGCTGATTTTTGTATCCGGCCACTATCCCATCCTCGGCATGCAGATGCTGTACTTCTTTGATCCGGTTCTGCGAAAACGTGCGGAAATTCCGCCGCCAAGCGTTCTCAGAGTGCACCAGGATCATCGCCTCAGTCCACCAGAAGAGGTCGAGTCCGTAGAGGCACTGTCTGCCTTAGAGCGCGGCTTCATCGACGAATTGCACCGCGACAAGTAAGGAGACTAGATCGAACAATCATGATGATGATGCAGACGAACCGAGTTGAATTGGCAGGATATTTGGCGGCAAAGCCCGAATTGCGCTACTTGCCTTCAGGGACGAAAGTCGCAAACGCACGGCTGGGGGAAACGTATCGTTTTACCGGACACGACGGCAAACTCCAGTCCCATACTAACTGGCACAATCTGGTTTTTTACAACGACGTCGCCGATGTCGCGGTGACCTACGAGCAGGGCGAGAACATCTATGTGGTGGGCTCAATCCAGCAGCGAAAGTTTGTGCCTGCCGACGGCAGTTCGCGAACAGTACACGAGGTGCACGTTCGAAGTTGCCATCTGATCGAACCATCAAGGTTGAATCGCGAGCAGCCCGTGAACGCCGAGGTGTTGGCACCTTTGGACGAAACATCAGGAGGGCGCGTTAACGATGACGGCTGGCCAGTTTCACGGACGTGAGCGAATGGGCGAGTTTGCATTGATTCGGAACGCCGTGGCCATCGCGGGTGCGGGTATCTGTCTTGTTGTCGTGTTAGGCTGCGCCGGCGTGCGCCTGAACCTGTCATCTTCGCTGCCCGTTGGTCTTTACCTCAAGTCTGCCGACTCCAGCGCCCCTCTGGTCGAATTCTGCCCGGAAGAACCGGCGGCTACTTTGGCTATCGTTCGAGGTTATCGATCGCCAGGCAATTGCCCGGACGGTGCCACCCCGTTACTCAAACCTATCGTCGCCGTTGCCGGTGACCTCGTGGAGGTGTCTGCCCAGGGGTTAACTCTCAATCACACTCTGTTGGCTAACACCAAGCCACGCCTGCGCGACGCTCACGGGCGGCGGATGGACCCCTGGCCTTTTGGAACTTACCGAGTAGTGCCCGGAACGGTATGGGTGGCTTCCAGCTTCAATTCTCAAAGCTTCGATAGCCGATACTTTGGCCCAGTCCGAATCAGTTCCATCCGTCACCATATGCGGTCATTTCTGACGGAATGATTCGGCTGCTGAAGCATCGCGCGGATTCCGTCGCCGCCGTCGCATGTGGCGTCGCCGTATCGAGTGGTATCGGATTTGTAGTGTGGCTGGCCGCACTGGTTCCAACCCTATTTATTGCCCAGGCGGCCCGACGGGAGTCGTTTCGAATGGCCCTCCTGTATTACCTTGGGGCATCCTGGCCGATCATGGTTGTATGCAGGAACTATGTTAGGTCGGGAAATGGGCTTTGGATCGGCCTGCTGTTATGGGTCGCCGCCAGTAGCGCGTTAGCACTGCCTTGGCTCTGGGCTTGGTCCCCGAGGCCGATCGCGGCATTTTGGAGAGCACCCGCCGCAATATTATTTACTGCAATACCTCCCCTCGGCATCATCGGCTGGGCGCATCCGTTTAGTACGGCAGGAATACTCTTGCCGGGCTCTCGATGGCTCGGCTTGGTCGCAATACTCTTGCTGCCGCGATTGTTGATTGCAAAACCACGGCACACGCTTGCTGTCTTCGTGCCAGCTGTGCTGGTACTGAATGCCTTTTACGGGAGTTCATGTTCTGCGCCGCCGGGGTGGGTGTCGGTAGACACGCATTTCGGTAACGTTGCCGCTTCGATTCTGAATGAGTACGCCGCAATTCAATGGGTCTGCGACTCCATCCGGGCATCCTCTGCGCGCGTTCTCGTCTTCCCGGAATCCATCGTTTCTCATTGGACACGCGCATCGGCATCGCTGTTGCGCAAAGGCCGAAACCGACCTCCAACCAGCGTCGAGATTATCCTGCTAGGCGCCCAGATATTCGCCGGAAACGACCTAGTGGAGGCAGCTGAGTTTGACGACGCGATCCGCGTGCTTCACAACCAATGGCCGCGTAGCAATCGGATATCCTCGACTGCTACCGATTATCGGAATACTCTGATCTACTTAGACAACAACGGCTGGCGTGCCGTCGATCAGCATATGCCTGTCCCGCTCGCAATGTGGAAGCCCTTTGCCGCGGGCGGAGTGCGCTTGAACTGGCAGCCAAATCGCCCGGTCGAGATCGCTGCCCAGCGCGTGTGCCTTTTGATTTGTTACGAAGCCTTGATCCCGTGGCCAGTCCTTTCGTCGCTGTACGATGAGCCCACCATTATATGTCTGATCGCCAACAATTACTGGACCACGGGCACTCCGATCGCAAGGTATCAATTGGAAGCTGTAAAAAGCTGGTCCCGCCTCTTCAGAATACCCTATCTTAAAGCATCCAACCACTAATCTCGTTTTCCGAAACCCGTTTCAGCTCTGGTCGGCGTGACACCTTCGTCAGCAATGGCGGAGCCTCAACGACAGCCCGCCGGGCGCGAAAACTTTGGTCCACGCAAACTGGATTTCCATCATGTAGCCGGATTCACCTTTCGACATACATGCGGGAGTTGCTGGAATCCGCCCTTGACGATTTGCCTGAGCGTGACCCGGCGAACCTGCGAACGTCTTCATAACGCCAACTCTCCGCGATCGTCGTTCCGCATCCGGATCGCCTCGGCAACGTCGTAGATGAATATATTCTCACGGCCGATCTGCCCGATGCGCGCGGTTTCAGCGAGAGTCTTGATAGCTTCGGTCGTCCGCTCACCCGGTACCACTAATTCCACTTTTGCCTTGGGCAGAGGTCAACCTGATAGTCCTGGCTGCGATAGACCTCTTTGTGCCGCTTTGCCTGCCGTAGCGGCGTACTTCGCTGATCGTTTATGCCGCCGATGCCGATCCGCTTCAGCGCCTTTCACGTCATCAAGCCGGAACGCTGAATATCTGCCTCAACTTCATCTGTTCTAAAATGTAGCCCGCTTCGCCGTGCTGGCTAACATCCAAGCGGCGATTTCGTCGTGCTTGTCTACCGGCTGTCGTTCATCAAAAGTCCATTCTCTCCGGGTTGCCGGGCAGAGATCCGCGAGTTGCACGCGACCACGACGGCGCCGGACCCGCGCGCCAGCAGCCACCTTGAATTCGGAAACCACCACAACGTCAGCGAGAAGAGTGATTGGGTTGCCAGACGAGAGACTGTCTGTGATCGGCATCTACGCTGCCGCTGCCCAAGTGTACCGGTGATGCAGACCGCCGATTCTCTCCTCTGCCCGCAGGGCACGAACTTCATCAGGCCGCGATTCGGTCGGCCGAGCGCCCGGCGTCTCCTTATTTAGTCCGATATGAGTTCTGTCCTCGTGATAATAGCGAACATATTCGAGGCTGAGCCGTAGCAGATGCCGCTCGTCCAACGGGATCACGTGATCCAACATCTCACGGCGTATGCTCCCCACCCATCTTTCCGCCACTCCGTTTTGCCAGGGACTGCGGACGCTCGTCCGGACAGCTTTGATCCCACTCCCTTTCAGAAAGCTCCCCACCTCGGTGCCGAATTTGCGGTCACGATCAAAGATGACGTAGCGGTATGGGCAGGGAAGCGGCAGGGCCTCCCGGAGTTGCTGCAAAATCCAATCGCTGGTCGGATGCGCGGTGACGTTGAGATGGAGAATGCGGCGCCGATGATGCTCAATGACGAAGAAACAGTACAGCACCCGGAAACTCAGCGTGGGCACGGTGAAGAAGTCGAAGGCGGCGATCACCTCGCGGTGGTTCTGGAGGAATGCCAGCCAGCCCCGCCCCTCCGACTTGTCGGGTGAGCGCTTCAGCCGCTGCAGATAGCGCGACACGGTGGGTTCCGAAACCTCAAATCCGAGTTGCAGCAGTTCCCCGTGGATGCGGGGAGCACCCCAGGATGGATTGTCCGACTTCATGCGCCGAATCAACTGCGGAATCTCCATGCTGACGCTCGGGCGACCAAGGCGTTTCGGTCGCGACCGCCATCGCCAGAACAGGCGAAAAGCAGCACGATGCCAGGACACCACCGTATCCGGCTTCACGATGATTAGGCTATTCGCCCACTCCGGCCACAAACGGCGAAGGGCGACCCAAAATACTCGGTCAAGGTCGCATAGGTGCGGCCGCGGCTGTTTGCGCTTGAACACGACGAGTTGCTGGCGTAGCGCGGCAACCTCCAACCCGAGGCGGTGTCGGCCGACGAAGAACGCACGGCAATAGGCGATCACCGCGAGAACGAGCGCTATCATCACTTCACATCATACCCGCTGAGGGAGTTCCAGAGACGCTCCAAGTTGCTGATTTGTGGTCGGACCGAGTTTTGACGACACACAGTGGGCGCAAATCCACAGCCAACCCGCTGACGGAGGAAAACCAGCGCCTGCGGAAAGAGAATGCCCGTCTGAGCCGCCGCCTCGAACAAGCCGAGCTCATCATCGACGTGCAAAAAAAAGTATCGGCCCTGCTGGGGATCTCGCTGCCGGAGGTCAAGAGCGGCGAGGAGAACTCATGACTGCCGCCCACCAGCTCGGCCAAACGGTGGGCCGGGCGGCCGCCTGCCGCGCGCTCAACGTGCCGCGGGCTTCGCTCTATCGCCACCTCCGCTCCAGTGAGCCAGCCACTCCCGCAGCCCCACGCCCGAGTCCTCCCCGCGCCCTGGCGCCCGCCGAACAGCAGAGGATCCTCGACGTGCTGCATTCCGAGCGCTTCCAGAACAAGGCACCAAACGAAGTCTTCGCCGCCTTGCTGGACGAGGGAACCTACCTGTGCTCGGTCCGCACCATGTACCGCATCCTGGAGCAAGCCGGCGAGGTCCGCGAGCGGCGCGCTCAACTGCGTCATCCCAACTATCAGAAACCGCAACTGCTGGCCACCGGCCCCAACCAGGTCTGGAGCTGGGACATCACCAAGCTGCTCGGGCCGGTCAAGTGGACCTACTTCTATCTGTACGTGATCCTGGACATCTTCAGCCGTTTACGTCGTCGGCTGGATGGTCGCCGAACGCGAAAGCGCCGAGCTGGCCAAGCGGCTCATCGGCGAGACCTGTCGCAAGCAGAACATCGCCCCCGACCAGCTCACCATCCACGCCGATCGCGGCACCTCGATGACCTCCAAGCCCGTCGCCTTGCTGTTGGCCGACCTGGGCGTTACCAAGACCCACAGCCGGCCGCATGTCTCCGATGACAACCCGTTCTCGGAAAGCCAGTTCAAAACCCTGAAATACCGGCCGGAGTTCCCCGAACGCTTCGGCTCGATCCAGGACGCCCGCGCCTTCTGCCAGAGCTTCTTCCCTTGGTACAACACCGAGCACCATCACAGCGGTATCGGCCTGCTCACGCCCGAGGTGCTCCACTACGGCCGGGCAGACGAGGTCATCGCCCAACGCCAGGTCATTCTGAGCCAGGCTTTCCAACGGAATCCCGAACGCTTCGTTCGGGCGCATCCCCAACCACCAGCGCGGCCTACCGCCGTATGGATTAACCCGCCGAGCGTCCCGGCGGCGAGCGAACAGGAGCAACACTAACTTATGCGGGCAGGTGTCTCAAAGTCATTGACAAATTCCGCCACGGGCGGCTCAGCACGATCGTTAATATTATCGAAGCCCATCGGCGAGGGAATGAGCGTTTCGCCCGATGGCTCCGACAGTCTTAAGAACCCGATCTTGTCGCGCTTGCGACAGAGTGGGTATTCTGTTCAAGTATAGGACTTTCAGCCGATTCTTCCGAAAAAGAGTACTTTCATTATGCGCGTCTACACTACGTTTCGTCGGCATTTTTCAGTTGCCTGCTGCGCGATCGTTCTTCTAACCGGCGCAGCGGAAGCTCAGACCAGTGCTTCGCCCGACCCGGAGCATGAAACTATTGAACTGGAAAATGAGCAGGTTCGCGTTATTCGCGTTCGCATTCCGCCACACTCCAAAAGCCCCATGCACGCACACCCGAATCGTGTTGTGATACCGCTGACCGTGCAGAGGTCGAAGGCAACGACATCTGACGGCCAAGTAGATGAACGCACTCGTCGCCCCGGACAGGTCTTCTGGGGAAAGGCAAACGTTCACATGACGGAAAACCTCAGCGACGATCCTCTAGAGACCATCATCGTGGAAATCAAAGAGCAACCGGCAAAGTGAATGAACAACGGCCTGTCAGATCGTAGCAGTGGCCATGGCCAAACCAGGCATGCTTGTGCCCGGCGATCCGCGCGCCCGGCCTTGCGAGTACCATCGCAGCCATCCCACATCTACAGCAGCGATATTCTGGCTTCAATCACGCCGGATCCAAATGCGTTCGTGCCGGTCGTCGTGGCAGTGATGGAGGAGGCATCCATGGCCGATAATGGTCTGCTCCCCGGCACACCGGGCAACAGCGGGGCAACAATAGAATTACTCCGGCTCGTGTTGTCTTTTGGCGCCGGCAGTGAGATAAACAGAATCACGGCTGGCGTGAAGGTCGACCGCGACCGTTCCCTGACATGATTCGATTTGCTGGTCGGGCCTTCACCTCCCGGCATAATCAACTTCGAACGAAAACAGAATACAGGTTTCAGCCGGCCGCGAGCCACTCGATTCACCGGATTGCCCGGTTTAGAACCACTTGCGTCAGTCTGGCGGACGGTACATCGGTGCTCAAGAACTCTCTTCCATAACAGCGACACACGAGAGCGTTACAATACACATCATTTCGATATCGAAACCGTGAGGACGAGCATCATGTCCCAAATGAATGACCTATCAACGGACTCGTTGAACCGTGCCGGCTGAAAATCGAGTGTCCCGGCGTTGCCGGCAACGACCCGTCGTTATTGCAATAACCGGATCGAATCCGATCACCGCCACGTCAAGCGACGCTTGCGCGCGATGCAGGGACCGAGGACAGCGGCTAGGGCATGGGCGGTGATTCCGGGCATCGAAGCGACACAGATGATAAGAAAGGGCCAGGTGCTCGGGATCACACGGCAGAACCTGCACGGACAAGCTTGGGTGTTCGCCGCTCTCTTGGGCCTCCACTACGGGAATCGCTCGGTTGTAGGTAAATGTGCCTTTTTCCGCGGACGCAACACTTCCCCGTGGAAAGTTGCAACTCCAGTGTAACCCCTCTACCCCGCCTTTCTCCGCTTGACAACTTCCGGCTTAGAAGTCGTTGAGCTTCTCCGGTCCCGAATGGTCGGTATCCCGAACGCGCACGACCTCGAGCAGCTTGCTGGCATGTTGATTTTCCTGCTGATTGCAAGGCTCCGTCGAGTCGCCGCGGTGCCCTGCCATGTCAATGGTCTGCGGTCGCGCTACGTTACCTCGTAACTGCTCTGGCGAGCCACCACGATGTAGACGCACGATTATTTTTTCAGATTACGCCGACTTTCGATCGTGAATCTCCCGTCCCATCTAGGCTAGTGAGCGTCCGCTTGCCGCAATCGGCGTAGCAGGTAGGGCAGTAGGTGCTATAACGCTGCTTAACGCCTGGCCTTGAACACCATCACCGTCGCGTGTTCGAGCGGCTTACCGGCGGCATCGGTGATCTTTCCCGTGAGTGTCAGCCGGTCCGCACCGCCGAGCGCCCCGGCGAAAGAAACAGAGAAGCCCTGGGTACGTTGAGCATGCAAGTCCCCTCTTGATCGAAGATACCGCGTTACGACGTGATCTTCGGTCCGGTGAAATAGGCCTCGGTCCTCGGACCGCCCGCTGAGCCACTGCGTTCCCGAGCTTAATCTGCTTACGATCATGCACGAGTAAGGCCCCGCCCTTCACCCCGGGAGCGATGCTGGCCCAGCGCATTCGGCTTGGCAACGAGTAGCTCAAACTTAACATCTGAACAGTACAAATCATCATCGGACAATCGAAAATCAACAGCCGTCGTCCGAGTTTACCAGTGAACTTAACGAAACTGCGCCCGGCCTTGGGGGTACCATCGGAGGCGATCCCACGTCTATAGCCGCGATATTCTCGCTTCAATCAAGACGACGAAGCCGGCGGCTGGATCCGCCTCGAATCCGCCTTGGCGCGGCGGTCCGCTCATCGTCCGCTGGCGCATAACGCGGCAGTTCCCCACCGTCGCGTTCAGTGGCTCCTGCTTGTCTCAAACAGGGGCCCAGTCCAATCCAGGTGGTTCGCCGGCGCTGCGTTTATCTTGGTCTGGCTGGGCAGTGCGTCTCAGACATCGCGGATCCGACAAATGTTCTGTACAGTAGGTGAGGAGGTCTAAGATCAGATGCCCCCAAAAAAGCTCCGCAGTTTATTCGCGTTGCCGTTCGTGGGAGTCGGGTGTGGACTGGCTCAGGTCACCGTTCCCGATACTCCTGCCGGACATACGCTCCAGGCATGGCTCGATGCTTTCAATAGCGGCGACCGCACCAAAATGGAGGCGTATATCAAGACCGTGGACCCCTCACAGTCAGTCGATGGGATGCTGTCATTCAATGGTCAAACGGGCGGATTCGAAGTGCTGTCGATCGAGAGCAGCGAACCGCTTCATATTCGCTTCCGGGTGAAAGAGAAACGTGGCCCGACCACAGCCCTCGGAAACCTTCTGGTGAAGAATGGCCAGCCACCGACGGTAGGAACCTTTGGGCTGCGTGCGTTGCCTCCAGGAGCGGTGCTGGAGAATGTGACGATGGACGCGGCCCACCGGAAGAAGGTTATCGACGGCGTGAATGCCGTTCTGAATGAGTACTATGTGGAACCCGCAGCGGCGCAGCAGATGGCTGATGCCCTCTATACGCACGAGAACAACGGCGACTATGACGCGATCTCAGACGGGGATGCTTTTGCGGCGCGGCTGACCAAGGATCTGCGGGATGTGAGCCACGACAAGCACCTGCGGGTCGAATTCAGTCCGTTCAAAATGCCGCCGCGGACCAAGCCTACCTCGGAAGACGAGGCGCGATTTCGACAACAGATGGAACGCAACAACTGCGCCTTCAACAAGCTTGAGATCCTGCCCAATAACATCGGCTACGTAAAGTTCGATGGGTTTATGGACGCGTCATTCTGTGGCCCGACGGTGGTTGCGGCGATGGGCTTTGTGGCGCATACCGATGCGATCATCTTCGATCTGCGGCAGAACGGTGGCGGCCAACCGGCAATGGTCACGCTGATTGCGAGCTATCTCTTTGATCAACCGACGCACTTGATCGATATATATAATCGCAAGGAGGGCTCGACGACGCAGAACTGGACGCTGTCGTACCTGCCCGGGCCTAGGCTGGCCACGCAACCGGTTTTTGTGCTCACGTCGAAGCGGACGTTCTCCGGCGCCGAGGAGTTCGCCTTTGATCTGAAGAATCAGAAGCGCGCTACGATCGTCGGTGAGACGACCGGCGGCGGCGCCCACCCTGTGTCGGCGCGCCCCGTGGCCGACTACTTCATGGTCGGTGTGCCGTTTGCAAAATCGCTCGATCCAGTTACGAAGAAAAACTGGGAAGTAACCGGCGTGGAGCCGGATGTGAAAGTGCCATCGGCCGATGCTCTGGAAACGGCGCAGAAGCTGGCGATCGAGAAAATTCAAGCGACAAAAGCCGGCAAATAGCGGATATTGCTGAATCAGTCTAAACAGGGCAATACCGCCCGAACGCCACAGAATGGCTAACAAGTAGTCAATTTTCGCCGGCAGCTCTGGCCAAAAGCGGCGGTGTGACCGGTGGAACCATTCCATCGTGCGCACGATCTCGGGTTTCCGTCCTCATGAGCCCGGAAAGTTTGTTGTAGACCAGCACTTGTGGCTTAACAGCAACGGGGGAGCGGAAGATGGCGGTAACTCCCACGCCCAATAAGGTCGTGGCAAAGAAAGCAGCGGCCACCACTGCGAAGAAAGCGGTGGCGAAGAAGTCGCAGATGGCCAGCGGTCCTCAGACGCCGAATACGGTTCAGTAGGCTGCAGTCCGTAGCGGGTCCTGGAAATGCAAAATCTCCCGGCACGCTTATTCTCATGCTAAGAGCAACTTGCGGGACGGTCCAGTCGGCGTGATGACCGGTTTACCCGCCTTCGTGGTCTTCCATTCCTCATCGCAGGAGCAAGTGCTTGTCTGTCAGTCCCACCGGATGAGCAACACCGCTTCTGACCAGGCTTGCTGTGGCCTCTTTAGACCCGGATGCCGCCGTATTGACTTGCCGCCGGAATGGTAAGGAGCCGACGAGACCACTTGAATCGCCAATCGCTACAGACCACTTCGAGTCGCCAATCGCTATCGATATTCTGGGATGTATGCTGCGGTAACCGCTAATCCCCGGAGGGCTATCAACGGCCTTCGATTAAGGCGACGTGGCCGCGGCCAGAGAAGAGGCTGGTATGCGGCGTAGCCGAGTATGCGGCGTAGCCGAGTATGCGGCGTAGCCGAGTATGCCGCCCTCCGCTGAAGAGCACGAGCTTGCAAGGCAACGCATAAGGCATAGATCGAACGCCAACCAAACTGGGCGCTGCTTACATGGGCTCAGGCGTGCGCCGCCCTCTCAGGATTTTCCAAACCTCCCAGATCGTAAGGCCCGTTTGGATGAGAATCAGTGCCCACGTAACGGGACCGGGCATGACACGGCAGCCTTGAAACAACTTGTGTGCGAGTTCTTCACAAAGTTTCGTCTTCGGGTCCATGTTCGTCTCCTTGCTGTGCCTGCTTGAAATCCAAAAGAAACCTGCCGACACACGTTCACCGACGACTCCGCCGAACCGATTTGATGCATTGCGGGACTTCCATGCCGTCGTTTCAGTGCGAGCTTGGCAACGCGTGCGGATAGCGCAAATAATTGCGAACAGTGGCACTTGTATCTTCCGTAGCAACACCTGACGTGCCATTTGGCACGTTGAGTTCCTGGCGAAACATTTCCTGGCCATCTAGTGTAGTGCGTCTTAATTTATAACTAATAACGCAGAAGGCCGTCTCTATAATAAGGAGACGACGCATGCGTGTTGCCCCGCCAGTGAAACCCGACAACTCGCAACGGATCATGCTTGAGCAATGGGCGCGTTCGAGGTCCCTTCCGGCGCGGCAGGTGGAACGTGCCAGGATCGTGCTTCTGGCCGCGGAAGGCAAGTCGGACCTGGAGATCGCGGCGGCCCTGGGCGTCAGCAACCAGAAGGTTGCCCGTTGGCGCAAGCGGTTCTTGGAGTCAGGCTTGGCGGGGTTGGAGAAGGACGCGCCACGTTCCGGACGCAAACCCGCCATCACATCCAGCGTCAAAGACGAGTTGATCCGCAAGACCATCGACGGCAAGCCTGAAAACGCGACCCATTGGAGTACCCGTTCAATGGCCGCCGCAATGGGTGTGAGCGAGGCGACGGTCCGTCGCGTGTGGCGGGCGCACGGGTTGAAGCCGCACCGGATGGAAAGCTTCAAGATCAGTAAGGACAAGCGGTTTGCCGAGAAACTGGAAGCGATCGTCGGCCTTTACCTTAATCCGCCGGAGCACGCCATCGTGATGTGCGTTGACGAGAAGAGCCAGATCCAGGCTCTGGACCGAACCCAGCCCGGATTACCGTTGAAGAAGGGCCGCTGTGGAACCATGACGCACGACTATAAGCGGAACGGAACTGCCACATTGTTCGCCGTGCTGAACATCGCGGATGGGACAGTCATCAGCATGTGCGACGACCGTCACCGCCACCAGGAGTGGTTGCACTTTCTACGTGTCATCGATGAGGTCACACCGCCCGGCAAGGAACTGTACCTGATCGCCGACAACTACGCCACCCACAAGCACGCAAAAGTTCAACGCTGGCTCGGTCGGCACCCACGCTTTCACGTTCTCTTTACGCCCACCAGTTCATCCTGGCTGAATATGGTGGAGCGCTTCTTTCGCGACCTAACGCAAAATCGTCTCCGCCGCGGCGTTTTTCGCGATGTGGAAGAACTGATTACGGCCATCGGGGAATACGTCGACGGGCATAACCGAAACCCGAAGGCGTTCATCTGGACCGCCAAGGCCAACGACATCCTGGAGAAAGTGAAGCGCGCACGCCGGTCGCTGAATAATGTTCAATCTGAATGACGCACTACACTAGCATTCGGGTTGACGGTGCTGACGATGGCATACGCAATTGGTCACATCTCCGGCTGCCACCTGAATCCCGCCGTGTCCATAGGCTTAGCTGTTGGCAAGCGGTTTCCCGCGTCGGAGTTGCTTGCGTACATAGTCGCGCAAGTAGTGGGCGTCATTGCCGCGGCTGGCGTTCTCCTGGTGATTGCCAGCGGGAAGGCGGGCTTCGACTTGGCTGGCGGTTTCGCTTCGAATGGATACGCGGCACATTCGCCGGGTGGGTATTCGCTAGTCGCTTGTATGACAGCCGAAATCGTGCTGACATTCATGTTCCTGATGATTATCCTGGGCGCGACTGACAAACGGGCCCCTCAGGGATTCGCGCCGATTGCGATTGGCTTGGGGTTGACGCTCATTCATCTAATTGGGATCCCAGTCACCAATCTCTCCGTCAATCCGGCTCGCAGCACCGGGCCAGCAGTGTTCGTCGGCGGCTGGGCTATCGAACAACTCTGGCTATTCTGGATCGCGCCTATCGTTGGCGCTGTTATCGCTGGGATCGCCTACCCTGCGCTCGCCAGGGAGCCTGCTGAAATCAGAACAGCTGCGCGCGCAGCGTAACGCCCGTTGTGAACTTGCTCCACAGGCAGTCGGTGGACGTACAAATCGAATGAAAGGAAAGACGATATGCTACACATGATCGGACACGCTATCTTCGGACTGGTGATTGGACTGGTGGCTCGTGCCGTGTTGCCAGGAAGCCAGCACATGGGCCTGATTCTGACGATGATTTTGGGCCTGGTAGGTGCGTGGCTGGGAGGACTCATCGGTCGACTGACTGGCATGTATGAAGAGGGCCACCCAGCGGGCTGGTTCATGGCTCTCGTCGGAGCCTTGATATTGGTGTTTGTTTACTCGCGCGTAGTAGCGTAGAGACCTTTGAAAGCTCAGATTGATGTTTGGCGTGGCCGACGCGACGGGCACCGTTCGTGCCAGTCAGCACCCGGCAGCCGGGACGATCTGCCCAGGCGTCCGAATTGCTGCCGGTTAGGCTGCCGAGGTGAGCGCTCATTGCGCACCGAAAAGATAACGCGTCTGGCGCTGAGTTTTCAACGAACACCGAGGTGCGCCGATGAAACTGAAGATGGCGTGCTGGTGCAAGTGCCACCCGGTCAAATGGAATAATCCTTAGCCTGTGTACGGGAAAACCGCACGCAGAGTCTGAAAAAGGGGTTACAACCAATGAGAAACATCGTTGGCCTTCTCACGATCACCGCCCTATGGGGAATCCGGGGCAAGATGAACGCGATTCCGCGATGATTCCGAACGGCATTCCGGGATGATCCCGAACAGAGTTCCGGGATGAAGGCGAACACCGATTCCGCGATGAAGCCGAACAGTTTTCAGGTCGATCCCGGAATCGCGTTCGGCTTCGCCGGAATGATTTCCACAAGCTGAACGGCGCTGGACAACACAATGGCAGGCAGCCTCCCCCTCGAAAGGGAGGATCAGCTTGCCAGCCAGGAGATTGTCCGTGTAATGTGCCCGGTCTCGTTATGTGCCCGAGCCTGCCGCATCCGGTCTGTTTGCAACGCCCAGCCACCCGTCTCGGACACATAATCACACCGACCTGCGCGATGATCTCCTGGATTGTCTTTTCAGAAAGGAGATTGTTGTGCTCAACCGATATCTCATCCGCCCGACAACTGTCGACCGAATCCGTGCATCGTGGATCGGCGAAGCGATCGAGCGTTACGTTGTTTGGCTGACCGAGCAACACTACGCGGCTCGAAATGTATCCTTCCGTGTACCGGTCTTGGTCCGCTTCGGAGAGTTTGCCCGTGCGTCGGGCGCGAGTAAGGTGGACGACCTGCCGGGTCACATAGAGCGGTTCATTGAGGACTGGCTGGATCGTCGCAAGCAGGGTTATTCAGAATCCCAGCGCACGGTTGCGGCCCGAGAGCTTCGTAATCCAATCAGGCAACTGCTTCAATTGGCTCTTCCGGACCAAGCGCAGGACACCAAAAATGCGCCCGAGCCCTTCGCCGACGTAGCCCCCGGCTTCTTTGATTTTCTGCGTCGCGACCGGGGCCTTAGAGAGACCACCATCGTTCAGTATCGATACTATTTGCATCGGCTCCAAGATTACCTGCAAAGGCTCGATCGACCATTACTTCCTGATCTCCCGCCTGCCGTTATCAGTAGTCTCATCACCGAGAGCGGCGAAACCCTCGACAAGCGCTCGGTGCAGAGCCTGTGCAGCATCTTGAAAGTCTTCTTTCGGTATCTCTACGGGGTGGGTTTGATGACCCGCGATATGAGTAAGGCAATCGAGCCACCGCGTCGATACCGGTTGGCGAATTTGCCGCGCTCGATCACCTGGAGCGAAGTGGAGCAAATGTTGATGACGGTCGACCGGCGGAGTGCAGTTGGAAAGCGCGACTATGCAATCCTCCTGCTCCTGGTGACCTATGGCCTGCGGGCCCGCGAAGTCGGAGCGCTGACGCTGGACGATATTGACTGGGAACGCGACCGTCTTGACGTTCGCGGACGCAAAACAGGACATTCGACCGCCTATCCTTTGGCACCGACTGTCGGCGAAGCACTACTCGAATACTTGAAAGAGGGCCGTCCCAATACAATGGACCGAACGGTATTCATTGCCGCTTACGCGCCATACGCACCACTATCGCGTGTGGCCGTTTCGTTGCGATCGAAATGGTATCTCCGCAAGGCCGGGATCGGCGTGTCCCGCCCAGGCTCGCATACCCTGAGGCACACGTGCGTGCAGCGTCTGGTGGACTCTGGCTTTTCGCTCAAAACGATTGGAGATTTTATTGGGCACCGCACTCCCGACGCCACCAAGATCTACGCCAAGGTAAACGTGGAGGCCCTGCGCCAAGTTGCTCTCGGAAACGACGAGGATGTCCTATGAAAAACACGATGAAGGGCCTTTGGCTGACAGTATCGAGCGGTACCTTGCCCATAAGCATGCGCTTGGCAAGCAGTTAGACAAGGTGGGGCCGATGCTTTATCTGTTGGATGGCGCCCTGCTCGCCAACGGAGTTGTAGAAATCCGTCAAATCACGCCGGCGCATATCGCGAGCTTTGTGGGATCCCGACCACGTCATTCGCCACGCAGCTACAACGGGCTGATCGGAGCGCTACGAGGGTTGTTCGATTGGATGGTGGTGCACGAGATACTGGCTGAGTCGCTACTGCGCTGTGAAACTCGCCGCATCACTGCTCTCCGACGACCATTTCTCTTCGATGTAGACCAGGCGCGACGGCTTCTCGAAGCAGCCGCCCAGTTACCTAGCAATCCACGAGCACAGGCCCGCGGAGAGATCTACAGGATGATCTTTGCTCTGTTGTACGGGCTCGGGCTGCGCGTCGGAGAGGTATCGCGTCTGTGTCGCAAGGACCTCGATTTTGATAACCGGGTTTTGATCATTCGCCAGACAAAGTTCGGAAAGGACCGCCTTGTGCCCTTCGGTCCAAAGATGGCTGGACAGATTGCCGGTTTTGTGCAGCGCGAGGAGTCGCGTTCTGGCCCACTTCCGCCCGACTGCCCCGTATTTTCTTTCGGCAAGAGTCGAAAACCTATGGGAACCAATGCAATCAGTTGGACATTCCACAAAATTCTGCCCAAACTCCAGCTCGTAGTCCCCGCCGGTGTTGCACCACCGCATCTTCACTGCCTCCGTCATTCGTTTGCTGTCGGAACCTTACTGCGATGGTATAGGGAAGGTGTAGATCCAATGTCACGGCTGTTCGATCTTTCCACCTTCCTCGGTCACGTGAGCCCGTCCTCGACGGCGGTGTATTTGACTATCACGACAGAACTGTTGGAATGTGCCAGTACCCGCTTCGCTCATTTTGCGGAGAACAGCCGGAAAGAGGGTGTCCGGTGATACCAAATACACCTTCACTCGGTTCGATCCTGGAATCGTTTTTTAGCTATTACCTGAAGCTTCAACGAGGGCTGCGGCCAAACTCGATCACGAGCTACGCAGATGCAATGCGTCTATTTTTGCAGTTCGCTGCGGCAACCAGCAAAAAGAAGATT